>Ga0197144_100577_pt1 | contig 14853 bp, 18 predicted proteins | sample GBS85_MetaG_FD_148670 | JGI IMG/M metagenome (GOLD analysis project Ga0197144, IMG submission 148670) | Sediment microbial communities from Great Boiling Springs, Gerlach, Nevada, United States - GBS 85_MetaG | ecosystem: Environmental > Aquatic > Thermal springs > Hot (42-90C) > Sediment...
AGTGAACACCACTAGGAGTCAAGAGGATAGATAAACCGGTAACAAAGAAGCCAACCCACAAAGCAAGAAGAGGGTGAAGACCGAGAGTGGAGAACGTAAACAAAGCTAAGACTAGGGAGAAAACAGCTAAACCAAGACCAAAACCACGATACAAATCCAATTCTAAAACAAGCACCCTACCGGGCAAGATAGTATCAAAACCTAAAATAGCTACTTACAACTGAAAGCCTCGCCCTTCAGGGCGGAGAAACCTTTAAAAACTCCTGTCTCCCCGGTTCTGGGCTGTGATGAGGACTGTGTCTAGGAGCCCTGCGGGCAGGTCCTCCAGCTGGGAGCCCCGGGGTGCCCGCTCTCAGAGGCTATGACGGCCTTGGGGGGGCAAACCCCAAACAACCCGTAAAGCAAACACGCTCCACACACCCTACGCCCCCCAAGGCTCCAAGCCCATAACCCCGAGCTCCGCGAGGGTAGGGGTAACAGGGCCGGAGACCCGGTCCGGGGCTACCTCCCCAGTAGCCCCAAACCTCCCAGCCCTAACAGGGGGAACCCTCGCCCCTTTAGGGCGGGGAGGAGGTCAGAACTTCTCAAACTCCCAGTACAAGCTATAGCTGAGCTTGCAGATCTAAACTCTAGGAGTAAGCTGGATGAGCGCTAGGAGCTCCGCCTCGTAGCTGAGATTTCCGATCACGGGTTGATGCTCCACAGTCTAGCCTAGAGGCTCGAGGCCGTTGGTCCCGGCTACCGGGGGCTCTGAACATATGCCAGAGCTTACTTAGTAAGCATACGGTTGATATGCCAAGTAAGCAGAGAGGGTGATCAGGCGATGCTATCAAAACAGCTATTAGCTAAAACACTGTATGCCATGGCACACTACAATCATATGATTGCCATTAATAGAACCCCGTAGGCGTAAACCCCCAGGACGGTGGAGGTACAATCAAGACATGTTTAGCGAAGCTATGAGCGCCAACTTCTAGATATTAGGGCTAGGGTGGCCTCAAGGGGGCTAGTGAAACGATGATACTGGTGTTAAAGTGAAGAGTCTCAAATATTTAAGGGGGAAGGCTAAAGACTTTTGGTGTTACCTGGACTTCGGAGGATTTCGAGGAGCTGTGGAATGAGCGTACTTCAGCATTGAAGTAGCAAAGCCGTTGCGTTAGCTCGCGACCTAAAGGAAGGTCGGTTAACGCCAAGTTAGTAGGTGTGTCAAGAGGTTTGCAGCCCAGCACCACGGACTCGAGTGCTGCGGGGCTGTAAGCACTTGCAGGAGCTACCTCTCCTTAGCTCTGCAGAGCTTGGCCCTGCCGACGAACCTACACACGACCGTCCCTTCAATCTCGAGGACCGCGATGTACTTAGACGCGGTAGTCCTTGAAACACCTACGCGCTCCGCAATCTCCTTGATCGGTAGGTCCTGGGGATAGACCTCCTTAAGGAGCTCCAGGATCCTCTCCTTAACAGACATCACAGCTTATCATCAAATTAAAGCTTTTTATCTTAAGACATATAAACTTTAAAACTTTGGCGGAAGATTGTTATGGCGGGGCATTGAGCATGGATGTTAGACATAGTTGGGAGGGGGAATGACTGTGGGTGCATTGATCTGGATGCTAAGACGTCTCAATAGCTTCTTTAGTGGTCGTTAACGTCACTATTGCATGGTGATACTCTGTGAAGATACTCTGTGACAAAGAATCTGATCAGTGCTTGAGTAAGCTTAAGAGAAGGGCCTACATAGCGATATCCATATACGTAATTTTGCTTTCGACACTCCCACTTGTAAATGACGTGCTTTCTAACGGTGGGTGGGTTGGGTACGGCTGGGGTGCATACATGTTTGATAATGGCGTAGTTAGCGTGAGATTTTCAGACATACAGTATGGTGCCGATAAACCAAAGATCTATGTATACCCCAAACCTTACTATTCCTTGAGACCTATCGATGCTGTTGAGATTAGCGATTACGAGTCCTTTGTTGATACGCTTAATATCTATCGCGATGCTGAAAACATGACCGTAAAAATAATCGATAGGAGAAGCATTGAATATGCATACACGTACCCAAACCTAACATTACGGAAAGTCGTCACAGTACTTCCAAACAACTCTATAGTGGTGAGATATGAGACGTCTAGAGATGTATTATTCAGGGTATCGATTTGGAGATGGTACTACGCCAGGGTTGCTGGCATTTCCTTCAATGACACTCGCAAGACCACAGAAATCATGTTAAATAATGTTACCAGCATCGAGTTTGAGTTTCACGACAAGGAGTATGGAGCATGGATCGGTCAGGTCTCCTTTAATATGCCAATTAATGCAAGGATTTTCAGGGATGATGTAGGCATAAACAAGTTTATAGTTGAGACTGTGTCGCGAGAACTGTGGTTCGTTATAACGATACATAGCAATACATCCGCAGTCACTAGCCCCGTGACAGCGTTCTTTAAAACTCTACTCTCAGTTAAAGGTACGCGCATAGTCTTGCCGGTAATTGCAATAGCACTTGTAATCTACGGGTGGAGACGATGGATAAAGTGAGAGTTGTACTCACTGCATTAATTATAAGGCTTCTTTTCGCGCCTTTCTTTGCCCATATCTGGGATGTCAACACTATTCAGGTATCTCTATACTATTTTTATCAGCATGGCATCAACATCTATGAGTATGTTTACAATGTTTCAATGTGGCTTCAAACTTCAACGAATCTCCCGCTATATTACGAGGGCTATGCTTATCTGCCTCACTACTTGCTGATGAATGTACCGCTCTACTCACTATACCTAACACTAGGCGGAGACCCCCTGCCAATAAAGAATGTGTTTGATCCTTCCCACCCATTAAAAGTTGCATTTTCACCAGATGTGCATATCTTTCTGCTTATAATCAAGTTGCCTATAATACTATCCGACGCCATTATAGTGTGGCTACTTTATAAAATCAATAGGAAGCTTGCATGGATATACGCGCTCAGCCCCTACAGTGTGTTTATATCAGCTGTCTGGGGTATGTTCGACAGTTTGATAGCACTCCTTTTACTAGTTACAATACTACTATTGAGAGATAGGCGGTTCTTCGAAGCTGGGATTGCGTATAGCCTGAGTTTAATAAAACTCTACACTGCATACGCCTTTCCAGTAGTAATAGCCGAAGTGTGGAGAGGCGGAAAAGCAAAAGGATTCATACGCTTCGTTCTTGGAGCATTAGTGGCGCAAACACTAACAATTTATTTCTTCACAAAAAATCCTACGGCGTTCCTATCGACAACGCTGTTGTTTCACGGCGAAAGGTCTGGAGGAGGAATTACTCCTCTCAATATTTTGTGGCTCATATTTAACATTGAGTTCAATGTAGCATTTTCGAAATTAGTCTCAGCTATACTTGTGGGTGTGTGGTCTGTAATTACGCTTTATGTCGTAAAGAAGGGCGTCTCAATCGAAAAAGCCATTGCGATATCCATGATTACAGGTTTATTCTTGGGAAAGCTGGTGAACGAACAGTACTTATTGTCGGTGTATCCACTACTTCTTATTATTACTAGCGAAACTCACAAGCTTGAAAAGTACCCCTTAATCTTTGCACTATTAAATTCGACACCAATATACTTTGCACTACCCCTGCTTGCCAGTTTCCCGAGCTATCAATCTATCCTAATGTTATGGCACAAAATTATTGTAAGTGAGGAGATCTTCTTTCTACGCCACGTAACGCTCTTCATCATAGGTACCTTGATGCTATTTAGAATGGTAGACTTATTAATCGCGTTGCTGTCCAAACCCCGAGGCTGAAGTCTTAGTAATTGATTCATTGTGTTCTCCAGACAAACTTCTTGCTAAGCATATAGTTTAGCACAAAGCCTGCTACAATACCTACTAGTTGAGCTATAATCGAGGGAATATGCAACAGATAATATAGTGCGTTGGATACAGTCCACTGCACAATTATAGCACTAGCTGAAGATCCGTGAAACTTGAGTAACCTATGCCACCATTTGTCCTTTCGACCACCTCTGAACGTCCATATATCGTTGAGTATAAAGTTATTGAGTATTGAAACCTCGATAGCTGTGGCCGACGCTATAGCATGCGGGATACCCTCTAAGGTAAGTACTGTCAAAGTTCCTAGGTTGACGACCGTACCTAAAGCACCAACAATTGCGAACTTGACGTAACTTGGAGCAAGGTCTAGGATGTGGAGTAGATAGTCTATTACCTCCTTTGCACTGAGCTTAGATCTGCCCTTGTATCTGGGACGGAATGTGTAGGGCACTTCACATACTTCTCTAGCTCTCCCTCGAACCAGTATTTCGAGGAGGGTCTTGTAGCCTCGAGGCTTTAACTTATCGAGAACTCCTTCGATAACATCCTTTCTAAACATGAAGTAACCTGAGATAGGGTCCTTAATGTTTCTAACCTTGGGTAGAAGGATTCTGACTATTAGTATGGCTCCCTTGGATATTACCTTTCTTAGGAGGGACCACCCCTCGATGGAGCCGCCCTCGACGTATCGTGAAGCGATAGCGATATCGCACCCTCCCTTCAAGGCTTTGAGCATTTGAGGTAGCACCTCAGGTGGGTGCTGTAGGTCGGCGTCCATAACAGCTATGAACACCCCTCTCACAGCTTTAATCCCGTCTATAACAGCTGATGCAAGACCTAGCTTACCAGGTCTCCTAACAATCTTTACGGGGTAGCCCTCTGTACGAGCCAGCTCCTCGGCGTAGTCGGCAGTACCGTCGGGAGAGTTATCGTCGACAATGACAACCTCATAGTTTACCCCAGCACCCCTCAAAACCATGTCTATTCTCTCTATAAGTATCCCGATGTTTTCACGCTCATTATATGTAGGTACAACGATACTTAGCTCAACACCCATGCTAACACCCGCGACCTGTGTGAATCAGGTAGCTTTATTAAGTAAATCGTGATTTGGGTTATTTAAGTATGGTGCATAAGCTTTGACATTAAGGCACCTTAACTTTATGCGAAATACGAACTAGGTTATTGTGCATAATAACATGATTATGACGAAAGTCTTAATCGTGGTTACATCTGCAACAAATGGCTTACACATAAGGTTCAGCACCACAAGTTTAAGCTGTAGATTCCTAAGCCTTCATCAATGAGCACCACTAATTTTGCAAACCCCTTCCTAATGAATGGTGCTACTGCCTGATGATCCTCAATGCTACCTCCAACTTCTTTACCTGTTCTTGGTCTAACTTTACGTAGTTGTGGAGGTATAGCGCATACATTGCCGGGTACTTGATGTGTAGAAAGGCTTCAGACAACCTTTCCCCTTTTCTGCTATTTCCTCTATTAAGTGCCTCCAGGTGGGGATGTTGTACTTGTCTCCATACTTGAGGTTGCAGTCCAGTTTCCTGACATAGTTCTCTAAGCTCTTCTCCGAATCTGAATACTTCTCTAGGCTTACCTTGAGCCACTCAATAGCTTCCTCCCTAGTTATCAGAGGGGGTAGCCGACCCTCCTTAGTTTTGGGCCCTCTGATGGCTACAGGTAGAACAGACCAACAAAACGTCAGCCTCCCATCTGGGATAGGTATCCTCTCCTTAACCAGAACCTCGACCCACCCAAAACCCTCTAGCTTAGCATTGTATTCTATCTCTCCAAGAACTGGATCAACTGCTTTCCTCCAGCCTGTCGGTGTAGAGCCCTTCTGACTCTCTTTCTTAGGTACTGGAATCACGATGTTAAGCCTTAGGTTCTCTTCCGCTAACGCTAGGAAGAACCCTAGAACCCTCTGGTATGCCTCAGGTTTTACTACTCTGCCCCAGGTACCTACATCTTTTATCCTCTTAATCACGGACATAACATAGCCTGGCGATTTCTGCAGCTCTCTGATCTTATCCCAGGTAAGGCTCTTTAGCATGTGCGGCTTGAAGGGTATTGAGAACCCCTTGATTCCGCTGTGGATACTGAAGCTAAGCCTCGTAACTCTTGCTAAGTCGTACACCTGAGTGTCTATCTTAATCATTGTGCTGCGCTCCTCGTAGAACTCTCTAGACAGCTTAACTGCTATCTTCTTGTGCATCTCAGGCAGTTTCTTCATCATTATTAGCGGCCACTTCTCTCCTAAAAGATCGTAGTGTAGAAGGTGTAGAGAGTGTAGAGAGACTCTGAGCTGTATACCTTTCGAAATTAGCACCTGCGGCTCTAGACCAAGCTTCTCTACCATGAAGTCGCAGAACGCCTTGAGCTTCTCAACCCCTCGTCCTCGCTCAGCCAGGGGTTCTCGCCTAAGTCTATGTCTATAACAAAGTCATACCCTACCGGGACTAGCACGACACCTGTAAAGTCTTCAGAGTCCTTGATTACATCCCACCACCTCCCCTCAGTTGCCCCACGGTCAAGGGACCACATGACCGATGCGTAGGCCTCTGCAAAGAAGCCTTCACTGCTACACTTCTCGCACACTTCTCTAGGTAGCTCGTGAAGGGCCTTTTTAATGTCCGCCTAAAGCTATCTACAGATGTAAACAGGTGTCTATCAGCGTAGATAACTCCCTTCTCGCAACTCTTTAGGTCTGCCATCGTAACCAGCTTCCTCAAAACCCTGCCCCCTTCTCTTCGCTCAACCTGACTGTAGAGAGCCTCGAGGTACTCCTTGCTTCTCAGAAGCTTGAAAAAATTCTGTGCCAGCCCCTTAGAACTCTCTACACACTCTACACCTTCTACAGCATGTTCTGCGCTCATAGAGTGATCTCACCCTTCACCTTGCGCGGGCTCACCTTGAGAATTTTCAGCGGTCGGCTTTCCACTAAACTCTACACTTCCTACACTCTCTACAGTACTATTCGATTGACTTCCTACGCTATGATCCGGGCCTTGGATTGATGCATGATCAGACCCTCGTTGCTCTGCACTTGCTGTAGAAGGTGTAGAGTGTGTAGAGAGTTGCTGTGAAGCGTCTCCAGAATTTTCTCCAAACAACTTTGACACAATAGTCTTCACCCACTCGTCTTTATTAAAGCCTATACTCTTCCAGTTCAGCCCCGTCACTTTCTCAAGTTTATCCAATTCATCATCAGTAAGCGACGATATGTCCACGTTGTAGTTCTTCACATAGTTGTATAGCTCCTCTACGTCAATCACGTACTTGGCATACCCCCACTCTTGCTCTTTGAGACCTTGAATGGCGCCTCGCTCAGGAACTTACCGATCCTTATCCTGGTATTCATATCGATCTTTGTGTCGAGCGTTTCTTCTACCTCCTTGACTGAGATGGAAATAAACTTCACCTTACCGGTTAAGGTTAAATTTGCAGCTATGTGCTTTAGGATACCTACAATGGCTATTCTTTGATGGTATGACGTTCCAGCTCTCCCCTGACTGCACTTGGCCATATAGTTGAGAATCCCTATAAAGAGGGAGGGGTCGCCTCTCTCCTTAGAGACTAGGTATGCGATAGATAGGAGGGGTAAGTATGTATCGCGTGTTCGCGGATCTATATTTACCAACGTGTTTCGGAGCATATTGTATGCTGTGAGGAACTCTCCCCACTTTCTAACCTTAAGCAGTAGTAGTGATGGAGCGGCCTCTTCGCGATCCTTTGGGTTAACTTCCAGGGGGAACACTTTGTCTGCTGCTCGCTGCATGTACACTTCTATGGTTCTGGAAACAGTGTCATCTGGTAAATTGAGAGCGCCAGGTCTGGAGACTATGATCTTCGGGGAGTAGAAGTTGAACAGATCTACAGTAATTTTACCATCCTCTGTAACTCTTGATCTAGGGACAAACTTGTCCTTCTCAAACCCAGCATTTAGCAACAGGCTCACGTCTTCGCCGATCTTCGACTCATCTATCACCAGTAGGGAGTGGAAGGCATCGACGATCCTGTAGAGGGAGGCTTCGCTCGGCTTGACAACCGTTACTGATAATAATGAGCACGCGGCTATAACATTAGCTAGCTGCCTCTTACCAGAGCCCATCTCACCGATTATCCTTAGAATGGGGAACAGTGGCACGAGGTCGCAAAAGGCTTGGGCTACAGCATATAGTACCGATATAGTCTTATTCTTTCCCTCAACATAGGCATACTTATCCAGAACGTTATTGACGAGCTCAAACACCTCTGAGAACGTAACATTCTTACCACTTGCAAGCTCTGCACGAATCTTATTGATGATGGTTGTTGGAGGTACTATTCTCTCAACGACCTCGCTAAAAGCCATACGCTCTAGGAAATCCTTGTAAATTACTTTACCATCCACTTCAACCTCTACAGGGTTGGGCACTATATCCACCTTCTTAACATTACCGCTGCTATAAGATATTATAGTCAGCGATAGGATACCCTTCTTCACTACACCCCCATCTGTGTATGATGATACGAACGGAATGATTACTACAAGTTTATCATTAATTATTGCAGAGGGTAGTAAGGCATTGACAGCATCATTGTCCATCAAGACCAGGACTTCTTTACCAGAGATAATGTTTTGATTGAACTCGTTGAAAATGTTCTTAATCTGATCTGTGAAATCGAGTGACAAATCGTCTATCGGTACCATCTCCAATATTTTCTCTAAGATACTGTCCTGCGTGGCAATTGCTCTCTTACCCCCAAACCTTATTACGAATTTCCCATCGTCTCTAAGCCCAATGTCAAGAGTCCCTGATCTGGTTTGAATAGACTTCATAATCAATAGTTTGCGCTTTCTACCCTCCCTTAGTTCACTTTCGCAGATAGTTGACCTGATATGTTGCTCAATAGTATCCGCATATCCTTCCAATCCTTTACTCTTAAGTAATTTCTTTAGTCTTGATAATGATTCGTAAAGACCGCCGAATTCCACGATTACTCCCTTACCCTTCGGATTCCTATAGATCCTGAACGTGTAGGTCGCCCCATCTATCTCTACATCTAGATATCCGCTCCCACTCTCGACATTAAATCGCTTTCTCCTAATAACAATATTAAACTGTTTACGAGATGGTTTCTCTTGGGTCACGCCTCTGACACCTTGATGATGAAGGTGTGGAGCAATGAGCTCCGCAATGATTACTCATTCTCAATTACCTCTATATAGACCCTAACCTTCTTTCCACTCCTCTTTATCGCCTCCCACACTTCGTTGTACTCTTGTGGCAGGTATATAATCCATCTGTTATTGCCTACTTTAACTACTTCCCGTTTTGGAACGATTATTATGTTTGGTAATATGCGTAGATCTGACATACCGATCACCTCAAGCTCAGCAAGTGTTAGTAACACTATAAGGGCTCTTCTAACGCTAACATTAGGGTAGTGGGAGGTTATAAATATCGGGTACGCGATGGAGTTCTAACGCCTCTCCATATCGCGTATACGCGATATTACTAAGGGCATATACATATAGAATTCGCCTAGAGTTTCTAGCAGAAACTTTCTCGCGATGCTTCTGCCTGGTATGTCTCCCGCATCCATTTCCCGCTCTTTTTGAGCTCTTCGGCGTACTCCCTCATAAACTCTCCTATGGTTACAGGAGGAGTCTGGAGAAGGTGCGTCATTAGCTTTGTTAGTCTAGACGCCGTTTCGCTGACCATTTCCTGAAGATACGAGGGGCAACTAGCACCTTTACACCTCTCTTCTAGCCACAACTTCGTCGCTCCGCTTCTTATGTATATGTCCTGTTTAATGTCCCTCGCAACGCCCTTAGTGGTACGGCTACTTGCTAGCGCGCCTTAGATTGTGGCGTAGCTATTAGCTACGTCTGCAGGTAGCCTTAGAAGAGAAGGAATGTAGTCAAACACAAGTGGTGCGTAGCATTCTAGGTACCACCGACCTAGCACATTAATGATTACGCCGACTGTTAGTGGATGGGCATGCTTAGGGCTCTCTACGAGGAGTTCGGTGGGAGGGATAGAGCACGCTTCTGGGAGAGTCTCTCTGACAACTAGGAGGAGGTCCCCAACGTGCTTTGCTGTTACGAGTACCCACTCAACGAACTTCCTTACTCTTGCTAGTCTCCTAGCGAGGCGCTGCTCCTCCTCACTAAGCTTGCCCACCTCACTGCCCGGAGCTTTGGACAGCTCAACCCACTCTTCAGCTCCACAAGCTCACTCTCACTTATGTGCGGTGCTTTCTCCCTCAACCAGTTAACCCACTTGTTACCCATAACGTTCTCTATGAAGAGTAGCCATGGTGTAGAGATGATGTAGGATTTCCGGCTGTGCTCACGTGCGTACACCAACCCTGCGCTTCGGAGGTAGTGAAGGACAAACCTTATGACCCTCCTAACCCTCTCCCTAACCCTCCCGGGATCGTCACCTGTCCTCCCCGCCTCAAGCTTCACCAAGTCTTCTACTAGCTCCTCTCGCCTCACTACACCAGCCCTCGCAATCCTGCTAATTGCTGCCCCCGTAACCGTTTCCTCACCACTCACCTTGTACACGTACCTCTCGCGGAACTTTCGAAGGAACTCTCCAACATCCATCGCTAAGCCCTGATAAAGTGTTAGAAGAAGCATTATTTAGCGTTAATGCTCAGAAAACTTGGAGCAGGTCGAGGCAAGCCAGCACCCGCCGTACAGGTGCCGAGGTGCCTCGAACTATTTTGCTACCGGTGGTGCTAATGGATAGCCTGGTTGTCGATGGGTATGGCGTGGAGAGAAAGCTTGAGAGAAGGAAGGGTATGGGCCTCGCTACCGTTGAGTAGCTCTTGGTGCTTTACCCAGGTGAGTCTAGGGAGCTACTGCTACGTATACATGGACCCAGAGGCCGTTTAGTAGCAGTTGAGGAGCAAGGCTTTCCTTACTCGGTCGCCAGCCTAGAAATTACGCCAAAGCAGGCACAGGCACCCTACCAAGCAAGAATAGTTGTTGCGGCAAATGTCAACGCTACCCCAGGAGTCTACATCTGGGGAATTAGAATCATAGACATCACACGAAGTGTTGTTCTCGGGAAAGAACCCATAACAATGGTGATCATGCCCAAGCACATGTCGAAAAAGTTGCAGAGCACGTTACCCGCCTTAGGAAGGTCTACGAGAACTACGGCATACAGATAGCGCTGTGGTCTGCCTTAAGGGCGCTATATCCACTGGGAGCAATCTTCTCAGTTGTAAAGAGCCTTTACGAATTAATAACGGGCAGGTCAGTGAGTAAGGGCACTGTCGGTAACACGCTTAGAGCTATGGTTGCTAAGGGGCTACTGGAGAAGAGAAATGGAGTATATGTAGCTATAGATATGAGCCGGGACGTCCTGCTCTCCCGTGTGGATCCTTCGAGAGTTAGGTTCCCTTGGCAAGTACTCAGACGGAAGGAGACGGCTACAGAGGATGTCAAGCGCGTTGAGTGGGAGAAGTAGCAGTTTGACTTACGCCAGCTTCCACAGCCTATTCAGAAAGCATATATGTACGCTGAGAGGCTTGCAGAAGAGCATAACCCCTTAACAGCTCTCTACTTCCTACTTTATAGCTTACTGGGTGTACGACAGACAGGGCACCTGCTCTTATGGTTAAACGGATGGTTCATAGTGTTAGAGCCCAAGACAGGCTTTGCTCATCACTTCTACTCCTGGCTTCTCCACTGGATGCTACTGCAGCTGGACCTCCAGGAAGGCATTTACTACAGACCTCTGGATCCGATGCACCAGGAGGCTCGTGAAGTCGCACAACAATACATACGTAAAATCTACAGGAGCCACCAAAACGCTCGCCGGCTACATTACATGCTATGGGAAAGGGAGTACATATGGAGCGAGGAAGACGAAGTCTACACCGTGAAGATGTATCACTATTTCAACGGTGAGGTCGGGATACAGATACTTGATAAAGCGGGTAGAGAAGAGCTATATAGTGAGAACCTAAAAAGCGAACCTGCATGGGTAGAAACGTACACAGCACTACCGTGTAGGCACATTAATGAGAGAAGTGAAGAAGCATATCATTACAGACCTGGCGGATTATACTAGTCCGGAGGTGGGTGTTTTGGGAGAGGAAGTAGTATATGAGTTAGTAGTTGATGAGGAAACGCTAAGGAAGCTCGAAGAACTGCTGAAAGAGCTAGAGGAAGAACAAGAAGAACAGGAGAAGCACTAATTTAAAAAACCAGTGCACCTAAACGTAAAGGCGTTAGAAAAAGTATTAGAGGATGGTAGGTCTAGGTGATGATGTAATGCTAAGAGTTCCAGGAATCGTATCCGTGAGTATTGGTTTAATCATCCTTGGCTTTGCAATTCTTTACTATCTCTGCTTAAAGCTTTTGATAGCTGTCCCTGAAGAGGTTGTGGGTTTACTTATTGGCATTGGCATAACTTTGCTAGCTACAGGTCTTAACGAGGTATCGAAATTCTATGGCTCAACTACGAAGCTGGGAAAACCTGTTCTCGACTTAGAGGTATTCAGTAATGAAGTGTATAGGGTTTCGGCATTACTACGTAATTCAGGAAATGTAATAGTTAGAGATGCTAAGGCTGTAATAGAGCTTGAGAGCTTGAACTCTAAAACATTAAGTGATATCTTAGTCAAGGACTGTAGTAAATGCTCTGCTAAATGTAGTACTGGAACATACCTAGTCAACAAGGTTAATCCTAGGATCAAAGGAGAGCCACTACCCTGGGCAATACCCGAGAAACCAGTAGAAAGGCCTGTATTAACTGGGCTAAGACATGCTCCGATAACCCGTACTGACTACGTTCACATAACGTCGATATCGCCTCACCAAACAGCTAAGCTTCTATTATTTGAGTTCGCACCTCTAAACAGCGGCAGGTACTTAATCAGATTCTTTAGCGAGTATGGAGCTCCAGGGCCGGCAGATCGGTCACCTAGATACTACAGAGCATGCCTGTACCTAGATAGTGAGACAGTCCTAAAGATCAAGGTTACAGTAGCTGGTGAAGGTCTTAGAACTCCCTTACAATTCCACTTAACAATTCAGAAAATCCTCCTCGACGAAATCCTTGAAAATATTAGAAAAGGAAGTAGTATAGATGTTGCCATCGATATTCTACAACGTTTGCTCAAACCCTAAACACTGTACCCAGTACAACCCTCAATATCTTTACAATGACTGCTATTAACTTCCTGCACTCTTCACTCTACAACCCCTGACAAGGTAATAGTGCCTAAGGCTGTTGGCCTACTTACTGTAGATGTTACTGCAATATCTTAGGCGCATTCTCGCCGTAAAACTCTCTGAGCCTTTCTACTGAGCCCCCGAAGTAGTGCCTTAGTATGGTCTCTACCTGAGCTAAGCTTGCCTGTCCTGTGAATACTGCTACTACTTCTCCAGGCACTTTCCTCTTCAGTATCATCCAGGATATGAAGAAGCTCCTGAGCTTGTAGAGTTCAAACCTAATCCCTGTTTTCTCCATGGCCAACCTGATCTCGGCTCTGATATGGTCTTCGCTAAGGGGTATGAACTTCGCCTTCTACTTCTCAACATCTCTACCGATGTTGTTCACAGCGTACTGGTACTGCTCTAGGAACCAGTCTCTCCACGGCAGGTACTTCTCAATGATGAACCTGTGCAGCGGCTTCGAGATGAACGATATGTAGGCCCTCTTAGTTTTCGATATGTGTAGAGGCTTGATCAGCCTGCCTTCAAGGTCTACCTGCTCCATAGCTAAATTGAATACCTCTACCGGTCTCAACCCTGTTTCAGCTAGCATTACGAAGGCTAATTTAGCTCCGATGTTGGTGATCGTTTCAGCAACTCTCCTAATCTCGTCAATAGTTGGAGCCTTCTCGTAGCCAAGCACTATCCTCTGCATAAGCGGCATCTCCTTACTCCTGTCCTTGGGGACCTTAACAACCTCAAGAATCTGTGAGGCTAGCGTGCGGTTCCTCTTCCTGATAACAACCTTAACGAACTTGCGGAAAGCTTTAAGCATATGCCTAGCCTTGGCGTACCCAAATTCATCCACAAGCTCGTCGGCGAGATCCTCTAAACGCTGGAGAGTGAAGGTATAGCCTAGGTAGGTGAGTAGCTCGTTTAGGTACTTCCAGTGTTTAGAGGCTGTGTCCCTAGACATGCCCTCAGTTACTCCAGCGCTCTTCTCACGTATCCTAACCTGCCTCTCGAGCCATTCCCTAAACTCCTCCAGGTCCTGCTTAGTCACGGTGTATCTAGTAGTCTCGGCAAGGATTTCGGCTACGAGCCTGTTCTTAACAAACTCAACTAGTATCGGCTTTAGCTCCGGATCCGCAACGGCTGAGACAAGCACCTTGATAAAGGTATTAGGGTCGACCCTAACGGTTGTAACACCTTCAACAAGCTCGGCGTACTCCTCGGGCGTGAGCATCTCCAGCATGCGCCTAAGCAGTTCGTCAGAAACCCTCCTCTTCCTGTTCTTAATCTTATTAGCTTGATAAGGCACTATACCGAGGTCCCGCGACCGAACCCCCTTTCTCTCCCACAGGTAGTCAAAGACGCGGTAGCGAACGTCATCCGGTATGCTGGATAAGTCTATGAACTTCGTATCAACTATAAACTACCACCGTGAGATAACCGCTGCAGAATATCACTTCACCATATGCCAGACTCATATGCCAAGAGACACTCACGTACGATATGCCAGCCTGCAAATGATGATATGCCAAGCCAGTTAGCACCAATCAGAGATGTGAGAAGCCGGGTATATGAGCTTACTTGGTGGGGCCGCGGGGATTTGAACCCAGGACCACGGGGGCTCGTGGAGCGGGGGCTTTTACTGTGGTGTTATGATTAGGTGTGTTATTGAATTATACGTTGTGCTAGCTCTTCTCATCATCTCTACTACGTCCTCTACGCTACCGTACACTATCCCTCCTACCCAGAATCCTTTTGCTAGGTTCTCCTGGTGTACTGCTAGGGGTTTTCTTATATCTTGTACTTTTAATGGTGGTGGTGTTACCTCCGTTTCATACTTGT
>Ga0197144_100586_pt1 | contig 14663 bp, 10 predicted proteins | sample GBS85_MetaG_FD_148670 | JGI IMG/M metagenome (GOLD analysis project Ga0197144, IMG submission 148670) | Sediment microbial communities from Great Boiling Springs, Gerlach, Nevada, United States - GBS 85_MetaG | ecosystem: Environmental > Aquatic > Thermal springs > Hot (42-90C) > Sediment...
TGCGCAAGTTGTGCTACGAACGGTTGCCGCTGCGATACCCAGAGCCTTCGGAAGAAGTTAAGCGACGGCTTGAGTATGAGTTGCAGGTAATTTGTCAAAAAGGCTATGCTGGCTACTTCCTCATCGTTTGGGACATAGTCCACTATGCGAAGTCTCAGGGAATCCTCGTCGGTCCTGGGCGCGGTAGCGCCGCGGGTTGCTTGGTCAGTTATGTCTTGGGCATAACGAACATTGACCCGCTCAAGTATGGGCTCATGTTTGAAAGGTTCCTCAACCCTGAAAGGCAAAGTTCACCCGACATTGACCTTGACTTTCCCGATAACAGGCGAGATGAAATTATCGCTTATGTTCGGCGCAAATATGGTGAAGACCATGTCGCCCAAATTGTCACCTTTGGGACACTACAAGCGCGGGCTGCTGTCAGGGACAGCGGTCGCGTCTTGAAGATTGACCCAACGCTTGTTGACCGTGTCGCCAAACTCATCCCAATGAAAATGAGCCTTGAAGAGGCATTGGAGTTTTCCTTGGAGTTGCGGCAACTTTACGAGACAGACGAACAAATTCGCCGCTGGCTTGACACAGCGAAGGCAATAGAGGGGCTTGCCCGTCACGCTTCAACCCATCCTTGCGGTGTCGTCATAGGTAGTCAACCGCTCATAGAACTTGTCCCATTGCAGCGGGGTCACGACGGTGGCGTCATCACTCAATACGATGGTCCGTCGGCAGAAAAAGTCGGATTGGTGAAGATGGATTTTCTCGGTTTGCGCAACTCAACCATCATCGGGCGCACTGTTGAACTCGTGAAAGAAACTGACGGCATTGAGATTGACCTCAACAACTTGCCATTGGACGACCCCAAAACCTATGCTATGCTGAGTGAAGGTCACACTGTCGGAGTATTCCAGATGGAGAAAACTGGGTGGCGGAGATTGCTAAGGGAACTGAAGCCAGACAGATTTGAACACCTCGTCCCGCTCGTCGCACTTTACAGACCTGGTCCGATGGAAGACATCCCGAAGTTCATTGACGGCAGGCACGGTAAACCAATAGAATACTTGCACCCGCGCTTGGAACCGATTTTGAAGGAAACCTTCGGTGTCATGCTCTATCAGGAACAAGTCATGAGAATCGCCCACGAACTTGCTGGCTTCACTATGCCCCAAGCAGAGATATTGATGCGGGCGATGGCGAAGAAGAAAGCGGATTTGATGGAGCAGATGAAACCGTTGTTCATTGAAGGGTGCGTCAGAAACGGGATATCCGAGGAAGACGCCCGACGGATTTTTGAACGGATGGAAGCCTTTGCCAATTATGCGTTCAACAAGTCACACAGTGCCGCTTACGCCTTGGTGGCTTACCAGACCGCATACTTGAAAGCCAACTACCCAGTGCAATACATGGCGGCATTCCTATCGGCAAACAGGTCCTTCCGCGAGAAAGTAATTGTCGGCATTGAAGAGTGCCGCAGGATGAAAATCCCCGTGCTGCCACCAGACATCAACTTGAGCAGTTACGACTTCACGATTGAGGAAATCAACGGGCAAAGGGCAATAAGGTTCGGGTTGGGCGCGATCAAAAATGTGGGCGATAATGCCGTTGAGGCGATCATTCAGGTCCGAAAAGAAGGTGGTCCGTTCACGGACATCGCAGATTTCCTAAGGCGAGTCCGACCCCACCGTTCAGTCACAAGGGCTGCGGTTGAAAGTTTGATCAAGGTAGGGGCATTTGACAGTTTGCATCCAAACAGGAACCAGTTGTTGCAGGCTCTGGAAATGTTGTGGGAGCAAGCAGGGAAAAGTGCACAACCAATGGCAGGACAAGCCACATTGTTCGGTAGCGACGCAACGGTTAAAAGCACATCGGCTCTGTTGCTTCCCGATGTCCCAGATGTCTCCATCAAGGAGAAACTGGAGTGGGAGCGGGAATTGCTTGGGGTTTTCCTGTCAGCGAATCCGCTACAAGCAGGCTATAAGTTCGTCGCTAACCGTATCACTCACAGTTTGGATGAATTGATGGAAGTCACTCCGGGAGCACTTGTCAGGATCTGGGGCATGGTCGTTCACCTGCGCCCAACGGTTGACAGACAGAACCGTCCCCTTCTTTTTGCCAAATTGCAAGACCATTCCGGCGCGGAAGTTGAGTTGGTTTTGAGCGGCGACAACTACCACGCTTTCGCCCACTTGTTTGAGAAGGACGCCCTTGTCTATGTTGAAGGGATAGTCAGGCACGAAGAACCTTACCGACCGAACGGCAACGAGGAGGATGAAGGAGAAGAGGAAGCCCAACTTGTTGTGCGAGTTTCCCCCCGCTATGTTGAGCGATTTACCTTGGAAGGTATTTCCGCCGCTTCTAAACCTGTTAACGGCACTAACGATTGGGCATCGCCAATTCCAGCACAACCTAAACCCTCAAGCCTCAAGCCATCCGCACCCACTGTTGATTCCAAAGCGCTCACACATCTTCACCTTACAGAAGGGACTCAAACCACCTGTAGCAAGTTGCAACTGATTTTGCCCTCAAAGTTGAAAGAGGACGAGGCGCTACGGTTAAAGGATTTGTTGACCCGTAACCCCGGAGAAGTCACCGTTGAGGTCTTAATCCGCAATGGCTCTGAGGTCAAAAGGAAGCAACTACCTGTGAAAGTGAAATTGAGCCGCGAGTTTTACGAACAACTCACAAACCTTCTCGGAAAAGATGCCGTGCAAATTATCCGCTAACAACACTTGCAGCCAATGTCCCAAACGCCCCTGAGGCAGATAGAATCTCGTAGGCTTCAATGTAGCCGTGACTGAACTGACGGCGCTTGGCTTTTTGGAGCATTGCCCAGACTCGGTCATCTATGCCCGGTATGGATTGAAATTTTTCGCCCAATCGCTCCCTCCTCGCCAACACCCATTGGACAGCAAACTGCATTGCCTTCGGTGCCAATTCGTTAGCGATATGGTGCATCCTTTGAACTCGTTCCATGTTGCTTGTCAGCCAAACCATGTTAATCAACTTCGGCTCGCTGAACTTGACAAAGGTGTTGTCGCCCTTCCGTTGCAAAGGCAGCCTGACAAGTGCTGGGAATTGGACGCTGTAAACGCGAACCCCTTCGCGGACAGCGAAGGGAAATTTGAGCCAAAGGGTAGGGGAGAGTGACAGCGAACGAAAGAGGCAAAGAATTTCTTCGCCCTCCAGATTCCAAACCCAACCTGAAACTTCAACCGTTTTCCATTCCCACGCTTCGGAGAAGTTCGGTCGCTCCGACAACAGGGGCTTCCACAGTCGCAAATGAACGGCAAGAAAACCTATCGCCTTCAATCGCTCGCATTCTGAAGGACTGTCCCCAGTCGGTAGGTATGAGAAGCAAATCCCTTCTGCCCCCGATAAAAGAGCCTTAACGACTTGCCCAGCCAAATTCTCCACTTCGCCAACGGTTATCCAAGCCCACCAATGCTGGCTTACCGGTTGACGCGAAAGGACACCGTGCGTGAACGGAATTTCTCGTTCCCATGACCAAACATGACCCAATTCCGTCGTCGCTCGCAGCATCGCTATCTGAACCGGGTCAGAAACATCTTGAACCAACCAACCTTCCAAAGAGGGATGATTGGCGATTCTGTGCAAGGGCACACTTTTGACTTGCTGCCCCTTAGCCCAAAGGATGAATTTGACATTCCAACCACTTTCGTGGGAAGCCGACATTAACTCCCTGACCTTTCGCCAATTGTTCTGGTTAACGGGCAAAACAACTGTGTCCAGCCAATGTTGAATTGCCCTCTCAATATCTCTGAGGGTTGCTCCATGGGTCAGAGCCACTGCAACTGGGAAACTCATCACTGCATCACCTCAAACTGTCAGGTTTATCCCCAATGGCGTTCCAGAACCCTTTGCGCCAATTTAGTGTATGCCGAGAATCCCATGAGAGTAATGGAGGGATGACCGCCATGGCACGAGCCCGTTACGGATGTCTTGGCTTGGGTGGTATGGGAAGTGAAATCGTTCGGAACTTGCTCAGCAAAGGCGAGGTTCCTGCCGTCTACAACAGAACTCGGTCAAAAACCGACGCAATGGTGCAGGAAGGGGCACTTGGAACTTACTCCCTGGAAGAGTTTGTCAACGCTTTGGAGCGACCGAGAATCATTTGGCTAATGTTGACCGCAGGCAAACCCGTTGATGAGGCAATTTTCGGCGGTGGCGCTTTTGGGGAAGGTCTCATCGCTCACTTGGAACCTGGGGACTTGATCATTGATGGCGGAAACTCTTACTTCCGGGACAGCATCCGCAGGCATCGCCAACTCAAAGAGCGCGGAATTCGCTTCCTTGACTGCGGCACAAGCGGTGGACTTGAAGGCGCAAGGACAGGTCCATGCTTAATGATAGGTGGCGATGAGGAAGACTTCAAACTCGCGGAACCCCTTTTCCAACTCCTCACCCGCGATGCCGGAGGCTACGCTCATGTTGGACCTGCAGGTGCAGGTCATTTTGTCAAGATGGTCCACAACGCAATTGAATACGCTATCTTAGAAGCCATAGGCGAAGGCTTTGAGTTGTTGGCTCATGGCGGCAAAGGGGATGACGGACAACCGCTTTACAACTTTGATTTGGCTCAAATCGCCGAACTTTGGTGCAAAGGGAGCGTCATTCGTGGCTGGCTCATGGAACTAATGGCAAGAGCGTTCAAGAAAGACCCAAGGCTTGAAAGCATCAAGGGTGTAGTCGGTGGAGGTTCAACAGGTCGGTGGGCAACGGATGAGGCTTGGGATGCGGGAGTTCCGTTCATCGTTATTGCAATGAGTTACGCCCTACGCCATCGCTCCCGCCAACCCGATAGTTTCGCAGCGAAAGTAGTTGCTGCTTTGAGGCACGAATTTGGTGGTCACGAAGTCGTCCCGGCAGAATAATTGGCTAAGCCGGTGGCTGTTGTTGTGAAGTAACGAGTTCTTCAACCAACTGCCCGACTAACTTGACTCGCTCAATGTCGCCATCGGGTGGAAGTTCATCGGAGATGCCCAAAATCAGGCGAGGGTAGAAAAGTTCAACAATTCGCTTTACGCACTCAACCAACGCCTCTTCGGGATAGTGAGGCAAGAAGTAAAGTGCGGGGATGCCGTCAAGTAGCACCAAATCGCCCATCGCTTCTTTCAGTTCCTCAAGGGTGACATCTCCTTGTGGGACAGGCGTTGCCGCTTCAATCCCATCCCAAGGGACATGTTGGAGGAACGGGAGCAAAGGTTTGAGTGAGCCGTCCATGTGGATGTGAACGAATTTCCCCGCTGCTTTGATTTGCTCAACTCGCATCCGATAGTAGGGCAAATGGTATCGTTGGAACATGGGTGGCGGGTTCAAACACGCGTCAATGTTTTCGCCCAAATTCAAAATTGGGACTGGCGACGACAAAAGAACTTGATACATTCGGTCATCGGCTTGCGTGGCTACTTCAATGTAGTGCTCAACTAAGTCGGGACGGTCTGCAAGGGCGTAAATTGTCGCCTCATAACCCATGTGCTCAATGATGAGGGCTTGAAGCGGTGAACGCCGATAGAAAAATTGCGGGACACCTCTGTTGCCAACCCGCTCAACATCTTGGCGGTAACTTTCCATGTCAAACTCGTATTCGCTGTCCTCCAAGATGTATTCCAACACCCGCAAATCTTCGGGAGTCTTGACTTTGAACTCTTCGTGGTAAGCAGACAAACCATAGTGAGTGAACCTCAAAACTTCCCGCAGTTCGCCGATAGGGGTTTTCCAAACCCGCAACAACCTGTTCGGCTCAATCCATTGCTCTTCAACCTTAACCTTCGTGTATCTGGTTCGGAGCGGCCAGATGAAGTAGCGAATTGATGACTTGACATCATCGTGGACATCAAGGAGCGTCGCCCCTTCATAGCGTTTCGGTAGAGTTCCACGCCTTTGATTGACGAGAAACCAAAAATCAATTCTCGGTTGCCACACTACGCCTTTCGGGTCTTCTCCGCGGAAGACCGCCAAAATCATCTCGCTCCAATTCCGACCCATCGCTCATTCCCCCTTGATTGCCACCTCTTTCACCGATACCGACCGAACTCTTGCACTGCTTCCCACATAGCCAGAATGTTTTCGGGTGGGACATCGGCTTGGATGTTGTGAACGGTCGCAAAAACGAACCCACCGCCCGGCGCCAAATCCTCTATTCGCCGCTTGACCTCTTCCCGAACCTGCTCTGGGGTTCCGCGAGGCAAAACTTTTTGAGTGTCCACGCCTCCGCCCCAGAAAGTCAGGCAATCGCCAAACTCTCGCTTTAGCCTTCTCGTGTCCATGTTGGCAGCGGCAACTTGAACTGGGTTCAAAATGTCAACCCCAACCTCAATCAGGTCTGGGATGATTTCGTAAATGCTCCCGCACGAGTGGAAAAAGATGAAGACATGAGGGGCATAGCGTTTGATGTGGCTGAAGAGTTGGCGCAAACGAGGCTTAAAAACTTCGCGCCAAATTTGTGGCGAGATCAGTAAACCCTGTTGCCCTCCGTAATCGTCCCCTTCCTGAACGACATCAACCAAATCACCCAAAAGCGAAAGGGCTTTCTCCCAATAACGCATTTTCAGTTCCAAAATCTTGTCGCAAATGGCTTCGGCGAGAGGACGGTTCTCGTGCAGGTCGCAGAAAAAGTTTTCAAAACCTCGCAACCAAAGTCCCATCTCCAACATGCCAGCACTTATCCCACCGAGTACAAACGCTCGTCCTTCGTTGCGAACTTTTTCTGCGAAATCTCTCAACCCTTCAAAGCGGGCATCTTCAACTGGGTCGGGGAAAGGAAAACGCTCAACATCGGCGATAGTTTCTGCGTTAGCGAGGGGCGACGAGTAAAGGTCAAAGTAGTAGCCACCTTCTTTCTGTCGCCTCCTGACAATGCCCCACTCGTCAGTGTAGTAGACATAACCTGCGTCCTCGGTGAATTCCAACCGCCAAGATGAAGGTGCTTTAGGTCTTGCCCCTTTTGCGTCCGTCTTCAAGGCTTCGTGGACATCATCATCAACCCAAGCCAATTGCTGCATCATGTGCCAAATCGTCGGTTCCTTTTCTGGCAGACCCAATGCCTTCCGAAGTTTGCGATATGCGATGTGGTGTATGCCGGTCACTGGAGTGCTTCCTAAATCAAAAGGCACTCGGTCAGGTTCTTGGTGTTTGATGGTTGTCAAGATGCGTTCTCGTCCAGTCATTTTCCCATCACCGCGCTCAAAAAATTATCGGGGCAGGCAACTTTCTGCCTGCCCCATTTTGTTCCTACTTGCCCGACTTCTTCTTGGCGCAGCCGCTGCTCTTCTTCGCCGTCGTTGACTTCTTAGTGGCTGCCTTAGGCATCTCCCCTCACCCCCTTCGTCAGGAAAATTTAACCCTTTTCTTCGCCGAAGTAAACGAGATGAGAAGGACAGCGGCAGTCCGAACAGCCAAAGCCCTTGACAACTACCTTTGCGTTGGGAAGGGAAAGAGTCAAAGAGTTGAGTTGACATTCTACGCGCTCATTGGTCTCCAAAACGAAAATGCGCTCAATCCGTGCGTGGCGAAGCAGGTAGTCAATGTGCCAGTGAAGTTTCTTGTGCTTCTTGAGATGCCGACTCAACCTTCCCTCCAGCCCGTTCATCGCGCTGCCCGTATAGATGTATCGCCCTGCAGGGAAGACGAAGACCCCCAACTTACCGACCCTAATGCATTTTGGCTTATCAAGCCTCAGGTGAAGTTGATAGACTCCCTTCCTCACCTGTTTCACCGCCAAGCAGTTCTGGGTTCATAGGATAGCGTCCCACTTGCTTGACATACTCAACGACTTGGCAAAGGGTGTTTGGGTTGACGCCGGCGTAAACTTCGCCCCCAATCCCAAATGCGAACCCGCCGCCCGGCATCCCTATTCGCAACGCTCTGTCAACGAAAGGTTTTGCGTGAGCGAAATCGTAGTAAAAGTCCTTGCAGTTCAAGCCACCCCAGAAAAAGACCTTGCCTGCAAACGCTTTCTTTGCATTGGCGATATCGGAAAAGCCGCCGATGTCCATGCTGGTCAATTTCATGATGTTTGCGTAGGTGTCAAAGTGGTGGTCGTTCGGTCCGTCAGCGTGCAAGTGCCGACCGTTAATCCCGTAGCGAGCATAGATGACCATGTTGTAGGGCATGACATGTTGGCGATACATTTCGTCGGACACAAAAGCGCTGTGGTCATCGGCGAGCCCAATGCTCGTCGTCTTCGTCCCAAAGTATCTGTCCTGAAAATCCCGCAGCATGAAGAAGGCGATGAGCAGTTTCTCAAAGAGTCGGTGCACAAGTTGGGGGTCATCGTAAAGATAGAGCATCACTTCTTCGGGTTCAAGGAAGCCACAGGCAGCAGAAAGGGGTGGGTGAATTTGCAAGCCTCCCCAAACGGGAACTTTAAGCCCGTATCGCTCAACCTTTTCCTTCATCTTCTCCCGCTGCTTGAAAACTTGCAAAACCCTTGGGTTCTCCTCAGGCGGGATGAGTTTGAGTTTCTCAACTGCTTCGGGCAAACTCATCGTCCGGACAATCCAAGGCGAAGTGTCGTCGGGATACTCAACAGGCAAGTCAAACATGATGGCTTCCTGAATTGGACCGATGTCTGGCTGAATGCCGCAACTGGTTCGGTCGTCGCCGAGTTCCTCAAAAAGCCACTTGAGCCCACGAATTTGAACCTCAATTTGCAAGTCCAAATCGCCAAAGGCGTCCAAGTAATAGTCGCGGATGTTGACGCCGAACATCTTGCAAAAGAAACTGTTGCCCACCTGCATGATGATGGGCACTCGGTCAGGTTCTTTGAACTGCCTGGCAATTTCAATCCTTCTTCGTGCCTCTTCCATTTGGGGACGGTAACGCTCAATGTCAAACTCCAACCCTTTCACTTTCAACCCTCACCCCCAGAACGAATCATAACGAGCAGCATTTTGAACGGGGTCAGGGTTTTAAGGGCGTGGGGCGCATTGGGCGGCATCAAGAGCATGTCGCCCGATTTCATCCGAAAGACCTTTCCTTCCAAAGTGAAGTCTGCTTCTCCCTCAACTGCCAAAACCATGACCTCGTAGGGCGAAGTGTGTTCGCTGAGTTCCTGACCGGCATCAAAAGCGAACAAAACGATGTGACCTGAAGGGTTACGGAGCAGAGTTCTGCTCACGATGGCGTCCTTCTGATAATCAACGAGACTGCTCAGCGCCACCAATTTTCCGAACAGGCTTCCTTGCTCTCCCATCACCTTTCACCTCTCAAAGTCCTCTGTTCCACTCTGTGTCTCCTATGAATTCGCCGACTGCTTTCTCCCATTTGCCTTGCGCTTTCAAGATGAGTTCAATGGTTTCCCGAACAGCCCCTTCGCCTCCCGCTTTCTCGGTTATGTAGTGTGCCACCTTTTTCACTTCGTCAACGGCGTTGGCGACAGCGACAGCAAAACCCACACGCTTCATTGGTGGGATGTCTGGCACATCGTCCCCAATATAGGCAACTTCAGACGGAGATAAACCCAAGCGCTCGCAAAGTTCCAACAGAGGTTGGAGTTTGGAGAATGTTCCCATCACGATGTGGGAGATTTTGACCTCTTCCGCTCGCTTCCTGACCGCTTCGGTCGCCCGACCAGTGATGATGGCTGTCTGCAACCCTGCTTGATAAGCAACCATCAAGCCAACCCCGTCTTGGGAGTTGAACAGCCTCATTTCAGTCCCATCGCTTATGATGGCAATTTCGCCTTTTGTCAAGACACCGTCAACATCCATCACGAGCAACTTGATTGCAGCCAAACCATCGCTTCCGAGCGGTCTTCCCGTCCAAGGCAATTTGCATCACCCTTTCCATCGGTTTTGCGCCTCCGTCAAATAGCCCAACCCTCCTTGCGGTAACCCATGTCCCAAAACATCCATTCCATTCTGCTCGTCACGACAAAATGATGCCTCATCGCTTCTCTCTGTTTGTCAGTGAGCGTCTCTGCAATTTTGTCAGCGGCAGCGATGACTTGTCGGACTACGCCTTCATACTCTGCGCTTGAGTATGTTTCAATCCAGCGCTGATAAAGCGTGTTGGGAGAACCTTTTGCCTCAAGGGCTTTGCCGACTTCAAGGTAAATCCAGTAGCAAGGCAGGAAGGCTCCAACGCCTTCGTGAAACGGTCGCTCGTAAGCCACCCGAAGCAAGTAACTCGTGTAAAGCAGGTTGGTCGGTGCCATTGGAGTGGCGTAAACTTCCTCGTCCGTTAAGCCCCACTCTCGGAAGAAACTTTCGTGCAGCGCTCGCTCAACGACGATGGCATTCTTTGCATGCTCGCAAAACATAATTAGCCAGTCGTCTTCAGGTGCTTTCGCTCCAAGTATTGCCAACCCGCGAGCGAAGTCTCGCAGGTAAAGGGCATCCTGAACGACATAGAACCGAAAAGTATCCTCATCAAGCGTCCCGTCCGTCAACCCCTTCAGGAACGGGTGCTCAAGTATCTTAGCGAATATGCCTTCAATGCTCTGCCACAGGGTTTCGCTGAAAGCCATTTTTGCTCACCCCTTTCTCGTTCGCATCTGAAGCGTAACACAATTTTATCGGCTGACAGGGGATTTTGATCGTTCGCTCAGGCGCTTGAAAATGTGGTTTTAGCACGGATTTCCGACTCCAACCCACTTGGGATGTGGTGAGGTGAGTTGAGATGTCTGGAGTGGTTCGGCTGGGTTATGTAGGTGCAGGCTTCATGGCTCAAAAAGTCCATTTGCCCAATTTCACCAACTTGCCTGGTTGTCAAGTGATCGCTTTGGCTGAAGCCAGACCGAAATTGGGTGAGATGGTGGCGAAGCGGTTTGGCATCCCCAAACTTTACCGACACCACTCAGAACTCATCGCTGACCCAGAAGTTGACGCCGTTGCTGTCTCTGCCCATTTTGCCGCACAAGGCGAAATCGCTCGCGACGCTTTGCTTGCTGGCAAACCCGTTTTCATGGAAAAGCCGATGGCTGTCAGCGTTGAACAAGCAGAACGAATCCTTGAAGCATCTCGCAAAACAGGGGCACCTTTGATGGTCGCTTACATGAAGCGCTACGACGCAGGTTACGAGTTGGCAAAGGAGTATGTGGCAAAGTTCCGACAAAGCGGTGAATTGGGGCGAATCACACTTGTGCGAATTCACTACTTTGATGGCGATTGGATTTGCGGGCTTGACACTCCCTTTGTGTCCACCGACGAACCTATCCCGCAACCGCCTTTCATCAAACCTGCTTGGCTTCCCGACGAACATGTCCAACGCTATATCGGTTTCATGCAGCAGTATGTCCACGCTTTCAATTTCGTCCGTTGGCTACTTGACGCTGGTGACGATGCGAAAGTCGTTTGGGTTGACCTTGACGGTGACGGATACACTGGCGTTGTTGTTTTGAAGGTCGCTGGGGTAAGGGTCATTTTGGAAACTGGTTCACTGAGGCATCATCGTTGGGACGAACACACTCAGGTTTACTTTGAGCGCGGTTGGGTTCACATGTGGTCGCCACCTTTGCTTTTGCGCAACCAACCCGCTGAAGTTGAGGTTTACATTGGCGGCGATAGGCACGAATATCTGCGACCGTTACCCAAAGACCGTTGGTCTTGGTCATACAAGCGCGAAGCAGAACATTTCATCCACTGCCTTCAAACAGGTGAACCTTTCAGGTCATCAGGCGAAGATGCCTTGATTGATGTGAGGTTGTGCGAGGAAGTTTACCGAAAATGGCTTGGATTGTGATTGGAAGGCGAACCCAAAAGAATGCGAGGCGCTGAGCGAGAAGTGCGATGTCTAGTGCAGAGCACTGAGTTTGAAGTGTGGTTGTTAAGCACCGAAAATTTTTCGGCAGCGCGGGAGCACAGCCCTCCAGAAAAACTATTCGCCACTCGCTATTCGCCATTCGCCGTTCACCAATCGCCAGTCGCTAATCGCAATTCGCTGCCGTTTTGGCTCGGCAGGAACTTTGCTCTCCCGATTCGTCCACCGACTGAAGTCTGTGTCTACAAAAACGAAGCCTGCTAAAGCAGGCTGACATGGAAAGGTTGCGAGTTGCGTGTTGAGCGCTCGGAGAAAAAAAAACCGACTTTCAACGCTCAACTCTGAACTCGCAACTTGATTAGCAGGCTTTAGCCTGCTTTGATTTTGTAGCCGCCCACCTCGGGTGGGTGGTCAAAGCCGTTTGCTTCGTGCTGAAATCTTTCGGTAGGGCAGGAACCCGACACTCCAAATTACTGTTCGCCGATCGCTATTCGCCGCCATTTTGGCTCGGCAGGAACCTTGCCCTCCCAATTTCCGTGTCCCCTTGTTTCGCTACTCTTTCCTCTCAATGACCAGCCAAATACTCTGGGCGTTTGCTAACGGGATGCTGACAGAGCCACCAAAAACTGTAGCCCGGATTTCTTGCTTCTCCGTCAATTGCGGTGTGAGTGCAACGACTCTCGCCTTCTTAATGCCCAACTTCCTCAAAGTCGCCGTCGCTTGCAACGGCTCGCAAACAGCCGGTCCTCGCCCGATTTTCAGCCTCACACCACTGAGCCGATAAATGCCTATCGGTTCGTTGTAAACGGCATCGTAGTCTCTGTTGGCAACTCGCCCAACAGCCACCAGAAACCATCGCTTCGCTTCATTGACAGGCTTTCGCTCCAACGGGACAAGGGCGACAACTCCAAACTGCGGTTTGCCTTTAACAGCCAAAAACCTCGTCATCGGCACTTTGCTCAAATCGCCTATGATGACCTGCCCATAGTCGCTGTCAATGGTAATCCAGCCATCCTTCCAGTTGCGCCTCACTTGCCCCGTGCTACTGACCAACTCCCATTGACTAACTAAGCCCCTGTCTTTTTGCAGCATCCCCCAAGCCTTCAAAGCCGTGTCCAAGGCTGAAGGGATGAAATCTTGGAGCACTGACGGGTCAGCGATAACCAAAGACCGTTTGTCGTAAAAAGCCCAGCATACTTGCCTTTGTTCGTCCACGCCGATGGGCACAGCGCCTTCTGGCAAACTCGCTACCTCCAAAAATCGTCCCTCACAATCCCGCATACCTTCATAGCCATTGGGCAACTTCACTTGCAAGCGGAAGCGCCCCTGACGAAAACGCAAGTCAGGGTAAAGCGATAAAACCCGTTCGTAGGGCTTGACAATCCTCCATCCTGAATAGGTCACTTCTGGCGGGACAACGATGAACAACTTCTTGTCAGCAGGCAACGCCTTCAAGTTCCCGACCCCACTGGTGATCGGGAAATAGAACAAATCGGCGTTGGGAACATTTCCGCTTTGACCGTCCCATCGTGCCCAACGAACTCGTGCCACATGCATAAGATAAGAGACGCCAAAAAAGTGACCTGCATTCTCTGAACCCTGCAAACTTTGCACGGGCGTGAGTAAATCTTCGTCGGTGAAAAGTTGGCATGCCATTAATTTTGGTGACTGAATGGCTTCAGGGATGCAAAAGAGAGTGGCAGCGACGGGATAAGTAGCAATTCGCCCAGGGTCGCCCAACAAGTTGCCAAAACCCGGTCCAACGCCCAGAAAATGGTCGGGACGCACGAAAGGATAACCGAAAGTGTGCTCGGCGATGGCGGAACGCTGCTGCATAGCGCTGTCCACTGCGACCAAAATAGGCAACATTGCTCGCCACTCATTGACAGTTCCAGCACCCCACTCAGAAATAACCGCTGCTTTGCCCCACATGTGCACCGTTAGGCACTCGTAAATCAACTCCGCTGATTGCAAAGGGAACGGGTTGTTTAGCGCAAACTGAAAATCCTCCCGAGCATCGCCATAGTCAGTGTAAGGGTGATGGAGAGAGTAGCCTACCTCTAAGTCGGCTTGAGAGACGAGATACTGTCGCCACACACCACCAGCATCGCCACCGACGGCATTGCGGTAGCCCAGCCTTCGCATCCTTTGGGCGAACTCGTTGTAAAGTCGCCTTTCCCGTTCCATCGCAAATTCCAGATAAACCCGATGCCACCAACCGTCCTCTCGTCCCATTTTCGCCCTCATCAAACTTCTCGTCGGTGGCAAAGGCACATTGCCTTTAGCAGGGTCAGCATCAACAACTCCCATCGCTTCCCACTCTTTCGCCAACTCTGGAAATTCAGCCAGCAACCTTTCCCTTGACCCAAAACGCCGCTTAAGCCATTCGTTCCATTCAGCAGTGAAGGCACGATAAACGCCGACAGGCAAGTGTCTTTGTCGGCGAACTTCCTTTTCCTGCGGGTTCCAAAGGAGTGGCGTTTCCGTTGGTGACCTTTGCATCAGGCTGACTTCGTTGATGGGTTGGACGATAACGATGGCTGGGTCGTCGGCATATCTCAAATTTCGGTGCGGGTTGAAATGAGCCATGATTTGCTCTTGAATGTCCAGCATCCGTTGCAGCATCGGCTGGAAACAGAAAATTGCCCACTTTAGAGTGTGGTAATCCCCATGAATTTCGGGATAAGCCTTCCACCAGTCGTCATCGTCTCGGATTTCTGCAGGCAACTTTTCCCTCGGTAAAAGCAGATGAGTGAAAAACCAAAGTGTGAACTGGTGATGGATGCCGTTTTCTATCAGCAAAGCCAAAAGCGGGTCAACGATTTCTTGCCATCTTTGATGGTGCAGTTCGCCTTTCTTTTCATCCCAAAGCCCACGACCAAGCCCGTGCCATCGGACGAAATTAACGCCCAAAGCCGATAATGTTTTCGCTGCCCGCAAATGTTCAT
>Ga0197144_100588_pt1 | contig 14618 bp, 8 predicted proteins | sample GBS85_MetaG_FD_148670 | JGI IMG/M metagenome (GOLD analysis project Ga0197144, IMG submission 148670) | Sediment microbial communities from Great Boiling Springs, Gerlach, Nevada, United States - GBS 85_MetaG | ecosystem: Environmental > Aquatic > Thermal springs > Hot (42-90C) > Sediment | place...
CTAGCTCTTATAAACCATGTACCTATCTCAATCCCATACCATATCGATTCGACCCTACGCTTATCATAAGCTGCAAATTCTATGATGTCTTTGGGCAGTTTCTCTCTGTATATCAGGACTCCTCCACGACTTGGTGCTACTAAGCGTAGTGGGTATACCTTTGGATAAGGCTTTCTTCTGGAGTATGGTGCACTCCAGTATCTCTTTCCATCGCATAATCCTACTCCTCTAATAGGACATTTCTTGAAAGGACATTCTAGATCATATGGGTCTGTAGATATAGCTAAACCCTTATAGCAGAAGTAAGCATAGTCAAAACGTATTCCCCAAGAACTTAACTTCGATCCAAGATCATGTGAGGCTTGGCTCTCTCTTACCCTTAACTCCTCTATTAATCTATCCCTATTGGTTATCCACATCAGCTCGTCTTCTAGCCCTGCACTACCCAGTTTTAGGAAGAAAACCGGCCTCTCTATCTCTACCTCTAAACATTTTTGTGAAAGGTCAACTAGCATTAGTGTCTTCAACTGTAAGACTGATCCGACTCTACTATATGACCCTACAATAATATCTTTTCGTTTTCCACCAGTGACTTTATCCTGAATATCTCTCCATGAGTCCTCAGAAACGTTCTCGGGCTTTACGAGCCATACATGCCTAGCGCCAAGGATCCTAGTTATTTCCGCATCCTTGTCTTTCTCGTAGGGGCAACGAGTTAGCTCAAATGGAGGCACCCTATATATGAAATTAGTAACTGATATATCAGCTAACGGCCCTTCCCCTTCGCTTTCCCTTACTTTTTCATAGGTTATTTTACTTATATGGTGATCTATGGTTTCTATACCTAAGCCACGATAACCCACAATTCCTTCAACAACAGCCCTACCACCACTTGTTACAATCGGCACTTCGGGTAGAGATAACAGATTTAACAAATCTTCGGGTGTCGCCTTAGTTCTCTTAACGAGCTCTATGAATTCATTTATGTGCTCTTTTTCTTCGTCAACTTTCTTGAGTGCGAGATATATTTGCGAAAGGATATTACTAAGCTTTTGTGCTACATCGAACTTGCTCTTTGAATGAGCTTCAATTATCTTCTCCTGTAGTCTAGACGCTATCTTATTTAACGCTTCTTTAATCTGCTCAATCAGCTTGTCATCAATATGTGAGCTCATATATAATCACCTTACTGCAATCTCCCATAACATTTTAAGGATCTTAATGGATTCGCGTTCAAGCTCTCTCTCACCTATCCTTCTCGCTAAACTACGAACTTGTCTAGCAGCACTACGTATGGTAGCGAAAACTTCATGAGCTTTTAATGCACTTTCATGGACTTTTCTCCATTCGTTAAGCCTATGCGGAATTGTTTGTAATTCTCTTTTTACTTCTTCAATAACTTCTGTAGGAGGATCTTCGTCTGCTTGAGTCCGTGAATTTAGCTCTTGTAATTTGTTCTTCACCTTATCAATATACTCTATTATCTTGTTCACGAAGTCTGTCAAGTCATTTAGCCTACCATCGGTTCTGAGAATATAGGTATATTCACTATTTCGTGCCATTTCATCAAATACAGTAAATAGTGAATGGTATTTCTTAACCGCAATATTCCTCCACGCCATAGGTATATCTTTTTTCTTGAAGCCTTCTATAAGATCCTCAGGATTATATATGTAGTATAGCTCCATCGGCGTATTCCTCAGAATTATAATTGCTAATGTCGTATTCAAGGTTCTAATGGGATTGCGTCCTGCGCGACCAACTCTTTGAGGTATACTCTCAAGCATAAATGGAACTCCTATAGTTATTACGATACTTACATTGGGGTAATCTACCCCAAGTTCCAATGTCGAAGTTGATAGTAAAACTCCAAGCCTTCCACTAGTAAAATCTTGTTCAATCTTCTCTCTATCTTGAACTCCTGAATGATGTATCTTCACGTAATTGAATAATTCCTCGGGTGTTCTCTCAGGATCAAATCTATCACTATATTTCATATACACCTGATAATTATAGGGATCGTTGGGATCATTGACTATATTTGGATCAAAGTGATCCTTTGGCTCCCTATAGTACAGAGTTGCTACTCGAAGCATTTGACTATAAATGCGATAAAGCTCTCTTACACTATCAATGAATATTACGCTTTGCAACCCCCTGTACTTAAAGACCGTAGCTAGAAGTAAAGCTAATTCATATACTGCCGTTTCCCACGATCTTTGCGGATGTATCGCCATTATCAGATATATAACTTTCTTTTTAGCTCTCCCCCCCTCAGCTTCTATGACCTCAAAATCTCTGTCAGGCTCCATATCTAAGACTTCTTTTCCAAAGTTCTTGGGTTTAGATATCGTAGCTGAAGAAAGCACGATTACAGGATCATTACCTGTGGCTAATTTAAGTCTTTTTAAGAGATACCTTATGTTGCCGCCGAGTAGGGATTGATAAACATGTGCTTCATCAAGAATGATCATTGATGCCCCTTTGTATACAGCATAATCGTACTCAATTGTTTTACTAGGTAACCTGTAGTCGAGGGTCCATACGTTAGTTATTAGTATATTTGGTTTCTGAGACCAGACTTGTTCACGATAACCATAAATCCAGTCATATATCTTACCGCAATTCTTGCACCTTATGGTCTTAGCAACTCTGGATACGAAATACTCGAGTTCTCCTCTGCAACTAGGACATTCTGCTCCTCTAAACGGAGTGCGTGAACGTACGTCTCGTTCCCAAGGCGTTTCACCGTCATCAATGCCTATAGTTACCTTTACATCAAGCTTTTTATCATGTTCGAGATAATAATTGATCCTGTAGATTATTTTGAGGATCTTGTTTAGTTGATCTCTCTCAAGAGCTTTTCTAGGGTATATAAGTATGACTTTTACATTTTCGTCTTTTTTTCCCCGAAGTTCATCTTCCAAAGCCCTTACTAGTGCTGGTATAAAGAAGGCATATGTTTTGCCACCTGATGTAGGAGCTGTTAGTATATATGCCTTTTTATCTCCTTTTACTAAGGCTCTAATAGCTCTAAACTGAAAGCTTGAGAACCCGCTGATTCTATCTTCCTCGTTTGAATTAATCTTCTTGAACAACGCGTACTCTAAAATTTCATAAATTTCAAGCTCTACTGTATTTCTCAACTCTTCGAATTTATGATCATCAAATCTAGGTATCTCTTCATCCCTTACATAAATTCTTGCTTCCAGAGGATACCTTAAGCTACCGTACTTTATAGTTATATTTGAAGCTCTATATGCTATATCGAAATGTAAAGTCCTATATCTATTATTACCTATAATGACTATGAACCCTCTATCAAAAAGCTCATTAAATATCTTCTCTGCATCACTCATGGATTTAGATAAGGCTTTTGATATTACTCTTAGTGCCTCATCCAATGTAAACCAGACATCCTCGAGTCTCTCGTTACCCTTCTCGTACCTCTCTTTCTCTAAATCTATTAAGGCATGGTAAGCCTCAACAAGCTCATCTGTATTCAAGGGTTGCCCTCTATGTAGATAAGACAAAAGAGGTTAAATATAAGTGCAAAAGATCGAGTTATTGAGTTTTCGCCAATATTGAACCAACTATGACATATTATAGGGCGTGTAGATATATGTTTAGAGGAGGAGTGTAGATAATGCTGGAATATCCCTTTACGTTATTCCATGAGAAATTACAGCAGTGTATAGCAAGAAGATTGTCTAAACCTACAAGCATTCAAAGGCTGGCAATACCCGAAATTCTTAGAGGGAAAAATACCCTCTTAATAGCTCCCACGGCTACAGGGAAAACGGAGGCAGCAGTATTACCAGTAATGGATCTAATATTAAGAAATTATTGGAATGTTGAAGGTGTTAAACTTATTTATATAAACCCTCTAAAGGCTCTAACAAGAGACTTGCGTGAAAGAATAGAATGCTATGCACAATGTATAGGTTTAAAGGTGCGCCCATTATATGGTGATGTAGTTAAAACCTATCGTAAACCTACACCTGACATCATGATTATAACTCCTGAGAGCTTGGAGGTGATTCTGGATTGGTCTCCTAAATGGTGGCCCTATTTAAAGACTGTAAAATGGGTTATAGTGGATGAAGTACACGAGCTCTTATTGTCTAAACGCGGTTATCAACTCTTAGTACTTTTAGAGAGACTAAAGGAGATTACAAAGGAGCCTCTTCAAAGGATAGGGCTCTCGGCTACAGTAGGTCACCCAGAAAAGATAGCATCTCTACTCGGATCTGATGGTGATGTAACCATAATTAAAGCTGAGGATGAAAGGGAATACGAATTTGAGGTTAAGCTAGCTATACCCTTAACCGATGAAGAAAAAGAAGATCCTTTACTTGCTGCCGCAAGAACCATAGCGGAAGAAGTAAGGAACAGAGCAAAGACCCTTGTATTCACTAACTCGAGATATTCGGTCGAGAGACTTCAAGGTGCATTACATGATTTAGGTATACACTGCATGGTACATCATGGCTCAGTAGGTGTTGAGGAAAGAGAGCTTTCTGAAGAAGCATTCAAAACAGGGTTACTCAGATGCATAATTGCAACAAAAACTCTTGAGCTAGGCATAGATATAGGTGATGTAGAACAAGTTATACAGTATAGGTCTCCAGGACAAGTATCAGCACTCATTCAAAGAGCTGGTCGAAGTAAACACAGACCCGGTTTCAAATCAATATGTAAGATTATCTGTACAGATCCCGAGGACTTCCTTGAAAGCATAGCTATAGTAAGCCTAGCTAAAAAAGGGATACTAGAAGAACCTTTAGTTATCAGCAAACCTCTAGATGTCTTAGCAAAGGGGATTATGGGAATAGCTCTACATAATTATAGAGGAATTAAATACTTAAAGCACGAGTTTAAGCCACTGTCAATTCAGGAAGCCTATACAGTCATCCGTGGAGCTAAAGTCTATGAGGAGCTAACACTACGAGAATACTTAGACGTTATAGAATTGTTAAGAAATGAAAACATCATTGTATTGGAAGATGAGATCCCGTTGCCAGGTCCCAAATTCTGGAAAATATGGAGCTTCAACCAAAAAGAGGGTGAAGATGTGATTCTCAGCTTTAGTGATTTCTTCAGTATGATACCAAAGAGAGAAACTTTTGATGTTCTTGAAGAGTATGGTTTAGATAAGTATAGAAAGATAGGTGAACTCGATTCAGACTATGTTTACCGCGTGCTTTCTACAGGAATGGTAATAAAACTTGCCGGTGCTAATTGGAAGGTTGTCGAGATCGATGAAAAGGATCATAAAGTTATAGTTACCAAGACTGATGAAAGAGGAGAAGCTCCGGTATGGAAAGGGGAAGGACCCCAAAGACAACGTATTGTAGCAAGAGAAATGTTAGAGATAATCAAAGAGATCACCATAAATGCTGAATCGTTAAAGAATTATGGAGCTAGTGATAGGGTTATAGAAACTCTAAAGGAATACATAAATAGGCTAGATAGAGTATACTTAGAATCTCTCCTCCAAGGGAAAATTATTGTGGAGAAAATCCCGTCAATGAGGACAATGGTCTTCATAACCTTTGCTGGAGAGCGTATTAACCGCACAATAGCTGCTGCAATATATGAGAAAATAGCTGAAAAAAGTCTTCTAGTGAGATATGTCGTAGCACCGCATGGCTTTGCTATAAGATCTGAAATCGTAGATCCTTTAGAAGTATTCCAGGAGCTCAAAGCCGAGGATCTTTATACCTTAGTAAAACGTCATCTCTCTGAAAGATCCCCTTACACTAGAATAATATTAGATCAAATAAGAGAGCACTTCGGTTATCCAACGGATGAAAAGGTGATATACCAAGAAGCAGTAAGACAAACCTTACTGACATATTATGATATCGAAGATGCTACTAACCATATCGAGAATCTGCATCCATTCAGAGAACACCTTGTTATTAAGACTTCGAATAAGCCTTCAGAGCTAGCTGAGAGCATATTGAGATACCCGCATGAGCGGCTATGGCACAGTTCATTAAAAGCAGTAGTAGAGGAAGCATTAATAAGAAAAAAGACTGTGACTCTCGATCAGCTTCTAGAATACACTTGGGCTAACCCATTTGACATTAAAAAGGAATTAGAGAAGATATCTAAAGAAAGCATAGTTTTAGCACTACTGGATACAGACATTAAAGGATGGACCCCGGCAAAAATTCCTCTAAAAGAAGAGTGGGCTATGGTACGAATACCTATAGCCGTAAAGTACTTCACTATAATTAACGAGAAAGACATAGAAGCATACAAAAAAGAAGCTATAGAGAAAAATTCAATGTACCTATCAAAGTTGATGGATAGAGGGTTAAGCGTTGAAATAACTTTCTATAGTAAAGATAAGAATGTTGAGCAGAAGTACGTCCTTGTGATCAATAAGGCTTTACCAGCAATACTCAAAGCTCTCAAAAATAGAGTACGTGAGAAGCTTGGTAATGTAATCAATGCGAAAGTTCATATTAGAGGAACTTACATTACCATACTACATGCATCTGTACCTACAGAGCTCTCCGATATAGTGATATTAGGACTCATGCTGTCTATAGTTAAGATAATTGAAAAAGATATTGTTAGTGGGAAAAAGCATATAGTTATAGAATTACCTTAATCCGCTTCTTTTTCATTAGACCTCCTGAAAATGTTACTTAAAGATATAATAGTACGGTTGATCTCTAGCTTTCCTTTCTAACGCCTTCCTAAAATCTTCCTCCATACTATATTTTCAACTTCACCTCTTATCTTAGCATCAGGTATTGTCAGTTCTAATAATCTCTTTACCTCCTCCTTTAATCTCCTTAAATCCTCTTCAAACATTACGATTGCTTTTTTAACTATATCTTCATCTCTTGGGATTCTAACTACATTATTACCGCTGAGAAGTGAGTAATATATGTACTTGGCTAAGTATGATTTCCAGCCTCTATAGACTTCTTTTTCATCAACCTTTACATAAAAGCCTTTCAGATCAGAGCCTAAAATTATGTTATCACCTCTTGGTAATATGTACTCCGTAAGCCCAGAATCTGAATAATTAGATAGATATTCGTCTGGAAATTTCCTTAAACGTTCCTCTAGTCGTTGTAATACACTTTCAGCTATACCATCTATATTTATCATGGTTCTATTCCTTTCTCCACTTGCTGATTCAGCCCTCCTTATTCTCGATGTAACTAAATCGGTTAAAGCATTATATAACGAGCTAAGATCCTCGGAAGTGAGGTCTAAAATATCGCATAATATCACACGATCCAGCTCCCTACGCGTCTCATTTTCCTTCATTTCGTTGATAATCGAGTCAGCACTAGTTTGCATTAGTTTCCTAAATAACTCCTTTATTTTGATCTTTATGTTGTCGTCTATTAATCTTGGATTAATTATCGGTAAACTTGAATATTCATAAACCTTTACATCTAATGCACCCTGTCCAAGGTTAGCTCTACCCCATAATTCAACAAATAAAGCTGTTACCGTTGAATTAAGAATTGCGACTAACACTTCTTTATCGATGCTTTCATCAAAGACGTCTATACCATAGAGTCTTGCATCGATGAACAATCTTGCTGGATTATACCAAAATGTATATCTATCATTTATTGTCATCATGCACAAGACGCCACCGGAGATCTCCTGTAACTCATACCATCTTCTTCTCGAGCTACATGTAGGCCTTGTATGGTATCCCTTACTTTCTCCTTCAAGTATGTACTTAAGAGCTTTTGTTCCTGCTAAGGAACTTTTGTCCTTATGAATTATTAATACGACCATGTCTAAGTCTGCTGGTTCGGCAACATAACGTTTCAATTCACGCGGACTTTTAATCACATAGTTGGGTACCCATATGACCTTTCCGTCGATAAGAACTTCTTCGAGTTTATACTTTGTAGCATATTGAGAAGATGCGAAGTACTTACCATTATGGTCAATAAAAGCTTCATTGAGCAACTGTTCTAATATATGCGGATAGGAGTTCAAGGTAGCATATTGTTCTTTAGTTATCGGATGCATCCAATATTCTCTTTCGATTCCCAACTCTTTGATCTTATCCCTTGATAGATAGAAGAATTCATTTGCTCCCGTAGTAAAACCTCTCTTTACTGTAGCTAATCTCTTTAAGGGTACAAACAGTCCTTTTCTCTGACCTTGGTCTAATATTTTAAAGAATATTTGAGGTGCCCTAATGTACTTACCCCATTTTGATCCTATATACTCCCCTTTCTCATCATCATACCCTTCATCCCATAGTTCAGCTTGCTTCTTTGGGAATATTCTTATTTTATCGTCTTCGTAATACTCACTTATTTCTTCAATTAGTTTTACAAGCTTATCTATAGTTTCCCAACGAAGTTTTTCTCTTCCTTCTTCGTCTTCCACGTTAGGCTCTGGTATGAACTCTCTTAACGGAACTTTTAGCTGTACAAACTTGACTAAGTTTTCATCGCGCTCTTTCTTGTCGTTATATTTCTCAAGTACTGTTATTACCGTTATAATGTCCGCATCTTCGAACCATCGCTCAACTTTTGACTCTATTATCGCCACTATCTTGAAGTTCTTGAGAAAGTACTCCTGTAAATACTTGCCGTAATCCACATCAAGCCAAGAATTAGAGGTTACTAAGCCTATTCTTCCCCCTTCTTTAACAAATGATCCTCCATGGAAGAAGAAATACGCATAAATACTGGATCTTTTTCCTACATTTATTCCATGCATTTTCTTCACTAATTGTCTTAGCCTCTCCTTGTACCCACCCATGAACACGTCTTCCATTTCTTCTTGTCTTGTATATGGCGGATTGGTTACTACAGCATCAAAATCTTTAGGAAATACTATTTCGACGCTTTCCTTTGATACTCCAGGGACTTCATATGCTAGCTCATATAAGAGTGATTTCCTCCCCGGTTCTACTTCGAAGAAATCTCGGCATGCTATGATGGGCTTGTTTTCTAGTGCTTCTAGGTTTCTTATAATTAAGTTTATCTCTGCTAGGTGTGCAGGGAACTTAGCTATATCTATGCCCCAAAGCTCTTTTAACAATTCCTCATGAGGCTTGACAGGCTTAGGATATTTTCCTTCCTCATATAGCTTTCTTGCTAAGTATTTTTTCCTATAGTATGCTCTCACAAGGAACGTTCCAGAGCCACATGCAGGGTCGAGTACCTTTGCGTCAGGATGCTTAATTGTGAAGCCTAGTATTAGATCTACCACATCTGCTCTTGTAAAGTACTGCCCTAACTTATGTCTCTCTGTTCTTGGTATGAGCTTTTCAAATACTTTCCCTATTATGTCGTAGCCTATTTTTGAGAAGTCATACTTATTCAGCTCTTCAATTAGTTTCTTAAGCTCATCTACAGTTTCATCTGGTATTGGTATTGTTTCTAAGAAGTTGGTTGCGAATATGATTCCATAACCCAGTCTAACGCCCGTATTAAAATATTCTTGGAGCTTCTCCTTCAATTCTCTACCGTTTCCAACATTACTCACATTTATAGGGCTGAGTTTAAATCTTGATCTTAACACGTTATAGAATAGAATCTTGTTTATGAGAAGGTAGACAGCTTGCCTAGCTAACCTGTCATAGTACTCTTCAGAGTCGCTGAATATCCATCCCTGCTTTACAAACCATTCTACAACTTTATTGAAGAATTCTGAATCCTCTCTTTTCTTCTTCAATACATATTCTGCTATGGGAATGTATAGAGAGTCAACAGCTGTTTTCAGTCTGTATACTAGGATTTCGTCTGGATAGAGTTTTGGTATTACTTGTATTTCGTAGATCTTTGGTACTACGAGCTCCTTTACCTTAACGACTTTCTCTTCATAATACTTTGCTAGGGCTGAGAGGAAGTCGAAGAGGAACTCCTTTACGGTCTTTTCATGTTTTTCCAGTTCAGGGACACGTTTTATGTCTAGAACATCCCAGTGTCTTAAACGTCTATCTAGGAGGCCGACTCCAGGCCTAAAGGTTTCCCATAGAACGAGTTTATTAAGATTCCATGTAGCGAAGAAAGGTACTCCGACCCATGAGGCTTTCTCTAGGGCCACATGAACTAGATCATCATTGTATATATCGGCTGATGGCTGTTTAAGCTCTACGATACACGCAATCTTGTCCGGTTTCTTATACCATATAACAATATCAGGGTATCTCCTAAGGCCTTTTGGAGTCTTTATTTTAACCTCCTGTTCGGCAATATCAAAAGGGTACCTGCCTTGCCTTATCGCTTCATTTAGCCATAGAAGGATCTTCCCTTGGGCCCAGCGTTCGTCATACTCTATCCTAGCCATCGCTGCATACCCGCTATTTCATTATTCCTAATGTATTTTACATCTACTAACGTTTAAAAGGGTTCACCCCAAAAATCTTGGTTTTAACTTGGTGAAAGAATATGACAAGGAGGGTTAGGCTCCTCTCATGCATAAATGTTCATAGGATTAGTGACACGTTCGAGCAGAAGCCGAGTACCGGTGAGGTACAACATGGTGAAATTACATAGCGTCATAAAGTTTTGGGCACGAAAATCACCTACAATTATAAATGAACTTATTCCTATGGGAACTCGTAGCCTTCTTGATCCATTTTGCGGTTCTGGAGTCTCAGGGTATGTAGGAGTTCTGAAGAAAGTAAAGAAAATAGTACTATCGGATATAAATCCTGTGGCTATATTCATAACTCATACAATACTAGATAAAACTATTTTGGATGATAAAATCTTCACAGAAATTAGAGAAATATGTAGTGATTTAGTAAAGGAAGCATACACTATTGAACTCGACGGTAAAAAATTCGTTATAGAGAAAGTAGCGTGGACTACTAATTACGTATGTCCATATCATGATGAAGTAGTTGATGCACGCAATGCTAGAAAACTTAGATCTAGATTCCTTTATTGCCCAAGATGTAACAAGAGGTTCCTTCCCGCTAATGTTCGTGAATTCTTCGAGGAACCTTTTGAAATCTATGCATACAATGAAAGTGGTGAAAAGAAAATATTAAGAGATTTTAGACTGCTTGAGGCATATGTAGAAGAATGCAAGAAATTTAAAGCTACATCCTGGTTTCCTGATGGTGAATTTAGTTACCCTGATGGAACACCTTTTCTGCAACATCCTCGTCGTATTAAAAAGGTCTCTGAATTATTTACGGAAAGAGGGCTTTTTGTAGCCTCAACTCTATACCAGTATATAGAGGACATCTGGATTAAGGATCCGAAGCAAGGAGATCTATTGAAGCTAGCATTTATTTCCTCCATCGTTTCAGCTACGAAAATGCTCCCCTACTCTAAAACCAGTGGTACTTCATGGAAATTACCACGGTATTGGATCCCCCATGTTAGATATGAGAAGAATTTCTGCAACACTTTTCTTAGAAAACTAGGCATTCTGCGTAAATTTAAGAATACATGGTATACCTACATAAAGGACTATAGAATAAGAGCAACCTACGATTCCAATTATCTCCCTAAGCTAGATGATCACACAATTAGCATAATAAGGAGTGATGCCAGAAACCTCAATGTAGATTCTAACTTTGACCTTATAATCATCGATCCGCCACACTATGCTGAAATAAACTTCTATGAGCTCACTTATCTATGGCAATTATGGTTGAAAGGTAGATACAATGATAGTCGATTCACCGACTTTAGCTACTGGAAACATGAAATAGATGTAAATCCTCGCTTAGGAAGAAACTTAACATACTATATTGATGAGTTGGCGCGAATAGCATCTAAATATACAAATCTTCTATCTAATAGGGGTAAATTGATTATAATAATCCATAATAGGAATAAGGAAGTATTTAACGAAACTGTTAAACGAGTAAAAGAATATATAGGCAATGGCAATTTACATTGTCGCGAGGTAATAACAAATATCCCCTCTTCCGCTCAAGGAATACATGGAATACAAAAACAAAGATTGTATTTGTTGATAATCGATTATGGATAATGTCTCTCAACAGCCTAAGGATCCCGAGCCTACCTCTAGTTGCAACTAGGCTCTCAAACTCTTCTCGTGCAACTATATCAGACAAGACTATTACGCCTGCTATTTCAGTTTGCTCTAAGAAGCTGGAGCATATAGAGCTTATAAGCCATGCCCTTGGGTCTGACGGCACAAATTCAATTGTATGGCGAGCCCACCAAGATTTAAACCCAGAACCCTCGGCTCGGTACACGGTCATTACGCGAAAACATGTACTTTAGTTCATGAGTGTTAAAATAAATGACGCATACTTATCTTGATTGTGAACTTCAAGAATCCTATAATCTAGTCCTATATTAAAGGAGAAGCGAGGAAGATTAAACCAAGGGTTAAGAGGAAATTCACTAGATATAAGACAGCGCTAATGAAGATAGGCTATGTGAGGAGAATCGTTAGAATCACTATTAAACCAGGAGAATACCTAGAGGTCTCATGGGCTAGTAAATGGTTTACAAGGAGAGCTGAGGGTTGGGTGGTAGGGGAGGTTGTGTTAAAAGGTGGTAGGGTACTCATTCCATTCAAAACAACCAGGATTATTCAAGTGGGAAACGTTGTTACATGGGATTTAAACGAGCTATCACTCAACAGGTTTCTCCAACAGCAGGTTTTATTAAAGTCTGTTTGAGATCGTTGCAGAGTATTAAGATTGTATGTGGGGTAAGGAGTTGCTCAAAGTAAGAATAAAATAAGAAAGAAGTATACGAGAAGTATGTCAGAAGAGAGCGTAATAGGGAGAGGATTTCATTAACAAACTCGTTAAAGGATTAGTCAACATGTTTCCAGATGCGATACACGTCTTCGAAGATCTAGAGGAGGAGGGTTTAGTTAGTAAAGAAGGGATGTCTAGAGGTAGGAGGAAGAGGAATGCTAGAACAACGTAGAAGCTCGTAGGGGGAAACTTTCTGAGAAAGTAGTAGTTAAAGTTCCAGCTAAAAATACATCCCGTACCCGCCTACAATGTGGGTTCGTTGTAAAGACCCGGGCAGACAGGGTATTCAAATGCACAAAATGCGGGTTTAAGATAAATAGACAGAAGCTTGCACCAGAAACATGTACTTAAGATACACCAGGATGCAGGGGTTACCCTACACCAATGACCTGGACATGTGGATGAAGGTTAAGGTATAGGTTAGGGTTACCTTAAGTGAGGCAAGCTCAGTAAAATACATCCCGATGAAATGAGGCGTTAAGGGCAGTAAACCTAAGGGCAAAGGGGTTTATATAAACCCATGTAAACTTACATGAGGTCTAAACCCCTAACCCCATCTAGCGGTAAATTCCGTTAACAGGAAAGTGCGTGTGAGAGGAGACACAATAATGAGGTGGCTTGCGTAGGGTTTTAGATGTAATAGGAGGACTTTACCCCTTAGGCCTCCCATACCTCTCCTCCATAAACTCCTTCATCATCTTAATAATATCAGTCTTAATAGATAACACCTCGTTATACACAGTATTAAACCTAGATTCTAGGGAGTCAATTTTCTTAGCAACATCATCAATCCTCTTATTAGTATCATCTATCCTCTTATCTATATCCTCTATTCTCTTACCCATATCCTCTATTCTCTTATCTATATAGTGCTTTATATCTTCTATCCTCCTATTAGTATCATCTATCCTCTTGTCGATATACTGTTTTAAATCATCTATCCTCCTATATACCTCTTCAAACCTCTTGTCTACTAGCTCGAACCTCCTATCTATCTCGTTGAATCTTTTATCCACCTCGTTGAATCTTAATTCTAATCTTTTATCCGCTTCGTTGAACCGCGATTCCAACCTTTTATCTACTTCATTGAATCTTTTATCTACCTCGTTGAACCGCGATTCTGTCGTTTTTAGTATTTGGTCTAGGTAGAGTATTATAACCTCCTGGTCTGACAGCTTCTTACCTTCAGCTACCTTCTTAGCGATCCTCTCCACTATCTCATCCAGGATTTTGGCTAGTAAGAGCTGTGAGATTGAAGCTGTTGTTTGCAACGCCTAGCTCCCCATCTCAGCTATCCAATCTAAGGTTTTTATATGCTCTCTGGGGATTGAGACTTCTAAGTGGAGACTCTACTCGTGTTTCACGCAGCCGTCCAGCCGTTGTCGAATGATTTTCTACATGTTTAAGGTAACCTTTAGAGCCCTCTCATGCTCGGATTTCCCTGGGGTTCTGTTATAGTGGGGCTCCCCTTAACCTAAGAGCTTCTAGGTGGCTACCAGCTTGTAGGAGCTCCAGGTGAGAGTGGTAGATCGTGAAATTACAACTGGAAGCCTCACTCTTCGGGGGGCCGAGGAGCCGCCCTAGAGGCAAACCCTCTAGGGGCGGGGAGGAGGTTAGCGGGAGATCCTGGATATAGCTTAAGGGCTACTTTCAAGCCTAGTACGACGTGTTGTCTAGGAGCTTCTAGCTTAAGGTAACCTTTAAAAATTTATTTAAATAAGATCCATGTTCTAGGATGTTCTAGGCTCCCTATCTCCTTAGGAGGCGGAGTAGTACTAGTGCTATAACAAATGATGCTGTAAACGCTAAAGCTAATCTCACGATAAGCCCAGTAGTGCCCCCTCCTAGCGTCCTAGCTGAGCTTAGAAGCGTTCTTCTCCCACGGTCAGCAACATGAGGCGGGGATATC
>Ga0197144_100596_pt1 | contig 14444 bp, 11 predicted proteins | sample GBS85_MetaG_FD_148670 | JGI IMG/M metagenome (GOLD analysis project Ga0197144, IMG submission 148670) | Sediment microbial communities from Great Boiling Springs, Gerlach, Nevada, United States - GBS 85_MetaG | ecosystem: Environmental > Aquatic > Thermal springs > Hot (42-90C) > Sediment...
ACGCCATCCAGGCGCATCTAGCCGTGGTGGAGCTAGATGACGACATTAAAGTGGTGAAGTATGTGGTGGCACACGACGCAGGTAAAATATTGAAGAGAGAGCTACTAGAAGGACAACTCCACGGAGGTATACACCACGGCATCGCCATGGCTCTTTATGAAGAGCTTAAATATGGCGAAGACGGAGTTCCCAGATCGTTGCTTCTGGACACATACGGCACTCCCACTCTTTCTGAGTTTGTTGATTTAGATGTGGAACTCATCCACTTTGAAAGTATTACGGAGTACCTACCCTCCAGCGCCTATGGAGCCGGCGAGGGGCCCGTCATGGGGGCGCCTGCCGCGGTGGCAAACGCCGTCTCAGACCTGCTGGGGGTATCTGTCAGAAGTCTGCCTATTAGAGCCGAAGTATGAAGCCGGCGTATCCCAAGGAGTTTAACTACATCAAGGCTAAGTCGCTTGCTGAAGCTCTTGAGGCGGTCAAAACAGGCGCTAAGCCTCTCGCCGGCGGCCAATCTCTTTCTACTCTCCTCAAACTGCGATTGACCGAAGTAGATACCTTAGTGGATATATTTGAACTGGACGAATTGAGATATATAGAGAGGCGGGGCGACTCGCTAGCCCTAGGCGCCCTCCTTGTTCATAACGACGTCGCCATGCATAAAGACGTGGTGGAGTGGGCCCCCGCCTTGAGCAAGGCGGCGTGGATGATAGCAGATCTCCAGGTGAGGAACAGAGGCACGCTGGGAGGCTCTCTGGCACATGCAGATCCGGCGGCCAACTACATCCCCCCTCTTCTTGCGCTTGATGCGTCTATTCGCGTGAGGTCTCTCCGCGGCGTTCGTTTGATAAAAATGGAAGAGTTCGTTCAAGGGCCTTATCAAACCGCCTTAAAGCCGGACGAAATAGTGGAGGAGGTCGTAGTGCCTAAGTGGGATCTACAGAACACATATGTGTTTAAGGTAAGGGGGGCCTCCTATCCCAGCTTAATCCTTGCAGTTGCCGCAAATCTTGAGGACGGCGTTCTCAAGCGCTCTAGGCTTGCCCTCGGCGGCTACTACACAAAGCCTGTGGTTGTAGATGGCATCTTTGACGGCGGCATTGTAAATAAAGAAGCGCTCATTAAGGCTGTAGAGCTGCTGCCAGAAGGGGAGCCGTACGACGATCCTCACCTCAGCTTTGAGAAAAAACGGAGGCTTCTCCCCACGGCCCTAGCACGACTTGCAGAGGGACTTCTTAACCCTCAGTGGAATTTGCCGACTAAAGACAAGGTAATGAAACGGCGCGGAAGGGAGGATAATGTGGTTGTAATCAACGGGAGGTCTTTCCGAGTTGAAGGGGAGCCACGGCTCTTGTTGTTAGATTTTCTAAGGAGGGTAGGTTTTGTGGAGGTGAAAAGAGGATGCGACGAAGGTAAATGCGGAGCATGCACCGTTCTCATGGATGGAAAAGCTGTTAAGTCATGCACTGTGTTTGCCCCCCAGGCGGCTGGCCACGTGATAGAGACCGTCAAAAATCTGGGAGGAGAGCTCCATCAAGTGCAGAAAGCGTTTTTAGAGGAATTTGCTTCACAGTGTGGCTACTGCACACATGGCTTCATGATGACAGTGATTAATTATCTCGGAGATGTAGACCCATCGGCCAAAGACGAGACGCTTAAATTAACCGTTAAAAACATCTGCCGTTGTACGGGCTATGTAAATATCATAAGGGCCATTAGGAAGGCGGCGACGCTTTTAGCTCCTCGAGAGCCCTCTTAATCTCGTCGATAGATGCCTCGTCTTCGAGCGTTGATAGATCCCCTGGGAGAGAGCCGGCGGCCACCGCTCTTAAAACTCGACGCATGATCTTGCCGGTTCTGGTCTTGGGCAATTTCTCCACTATATAAACCCGCGATACCACAGCCACCGGGCCGAATTCTCTCCTAATCAAGCCGATGACTTCCTCCGGCTCTACTTTATACCCGCTTTTGGGAACTACAAAAACCGCTAAAGCAGAGCCTCTAACCTCGTCGGGCACCGCCACGGCGGCTGTTTCCACCACATGTGGATGCGACATAACGACGTTTTCAACCTCGGCGGGCGCCAGCCTATGGCCAGCCACTTTAATCTCGTCATCACTTCTGCCAAGGATATAGAGATATCCCTCCTCGTCGTAATACCCCAAGTCACCTGTGTAGTAAAGGCCGGGAAACCTAGACCAGTAAGCCTCAACCCACCTTTGTGGATCGCCCCACACGCCTAGGGCGAAGGCAGGCGGAGTGGGGGGTTCCACAACTACGTGTCCCTTGACATATGGAGGGGCTCTCTTGCCTTCGTCGTCTACTATAGTTATCTTAAGTCCTGGGTAAGGCAAACCCACTGCCCCCTTTCTATAGCGAATCCCGCCGAGTCCCAACCCCATGGGGGCTGCTATGAAGCCCGAGTTCTCCGTCTGCCCCCACGTCTCTATCACTTCGCATTCTTGATGTCGGCATAAGTTCTCCTTTAGCCATCTCCAAGGTTCGTGGCCTAGTATCTCGCCGGCGCTGATTACAAGCCTTAATGAAGAAGTGTCGTAGCGTCGGACTTGCTCCTCTCCGTATTTCATCAATAGCCTCACCGCAGTAGGGGCAAGCCATATGAAGGCAGGCTTGACTTTCTCAGTTATCTCCCACCAAATGCCGGGATGTGGAAAGTCAGGCGCGTCCTCGTACCACAGAACCGTCGCACCGTTGAGGAGAGGCCCATAGAGCCCATAGGTGTGACCGTTTATCCACCCTATATCTGCTGTGGAGAAAAGCACATCGCCTGGCCTAAAGCCGAAGAGCCACCGCGTATGAGCGTAAGCCCATACCATGTATTGGCCATGGCCATGATAGAGACCTTTAGGCCTTCCAGTGGTACCTGAGGTGTATAAAATAAATAAAGGCTCAGTTGCCTCCACCCACTCAGGTTCGGTGTTGCATTTCGCAGTCTTATCTTGGCCTTCGAATCTCCTCTCATCCCTAAAGTATTTAAGCAACTTGACACCTCCGACTCTTTCAGCCGCCTCTTCGGCGTTTTTTACTAACTCTATTCTCTTGCCTCTGCGGTTCATGTAATCCGCCGATATTAAAAGCCGCGAGCCCGCGTCTTTTATTCTTTCAGCTAAGGCCTGAGTACCGAAGCCGGAGAAGACCACGCTGTGTACTGCACCTATCCTTGCAATAGCCATGAGAATAAACGCCGTCTCTGGCACCATGGGCATATACACGGTGACTCTGTCCCCTCTGCCCACACCGAGGTTTTTAAGTAGACAAGCGTATCTTTTCACATGTCTCAGAACATCTCCAAAGCTATACCGTTCTACTTTTCCCTCGGAACTAACCCAAATGAAAGCTGTGTTCTCGCCGATGTGTCTATCTACCGCGTTGTATGTTATGTTCGTCTCGCCGCCGACGAACCATCGGAAAAACGGCGCCATACCCTCAAGGGCGGAGCGCCAACTCTTACGCCAATATAACTCAGACGCGATTTTAGACCAAAACTCCTCCGGTTTCTCTATAGATTCTTTATATATTTGAGTATACATATAGTGATGGATCAAGGTATTTATTAAGGTTACTCGCCTTTATAGATCGGATTGCGTTTTTCCTTAAACGCACGTATCCCCTCTTGAAAGTCCTGGCTGTGTCTCAACAAGCCGAACAGCGCTCTCTCTATTAGATAGCCTGCGTAGAGGGGACTATCCAGCGCTGCATATACCGCATCTTTTATCGCCTTCACGGCAAGCGGCGGCAACTTAGCCAACTCCTCAGCTAACGCATCGGCCCGGGCGTCGGGGTCCTCAGCCACTTCGTCAACAAGACCGAGTCTAGATGCCTCCTCAGCCGTCACTCTACGCCCAAGCAGAAGATAATAGAGAGATCTGGGCCCAAGTAGCTTGACAAACCGTGTCAATCCCCCGCTGGCTGGAATCATCCCTAACTTCACCTCAGGCAGACCTAACACAGCGTCTTTAGCGGCGATCCTGATGTCGCAAGCGAGAGCTATCTCCAGCCCAGCCCCCAACGCGTACCCCTTTATTACAGCCACAGTGGGAATAGACAACTCTGCCAAAGCCTCGACGGTCTTCCCCCAGTTGAGCAGATCCTTAGGAGATGTGTAAAGAAACTCAGTAACGTCGCCGCCCGCGCTTAACGCCTTACCCACTGAAGTGACTACAAGCGATTTGACTTCGCTCTCTTTAATCTTGTTGATAAGTCTTCCAAGCTCCTTTCTCATCTCAAGGGACAAAAGATTAAGCGGGGGGTTGTCAATAACCAGCTTAGCTACATTGCCGCGTTGTTCCAGCCTTATCATTTAAGCGCTGAAGGTATGGGGAACCTCCTCGTTCTGAGTGTTACTGTAAGCCACCTATCGTGGGTGACCTCATGGAAACTATACTCACCACCCTCTCTCCCTATGCCGCTCGCCTTTATCCCCCCGAAGGGGACATGGGCCTCCTCTAGGAACGTCACGTCGTTTATGTGGAACATGCCGCTCTCCACAGCCTCGGCAATCTTAAACGCCCTGTTTATGTTATTTGTAAGCACGGCGCCGCTGAGCCCGTACTCGGTGCCATTAGCCACCTCCACGGCCTCCTCGTCGCTCTCCACAACCACTACGGGTCTCACGGGGCCGAAGACCTCCTCCCGCATAATTCTAAAATTCCTATCTACATCCACCACTACGGTAGGCTCGAAGAAGGCCCCCCTCCTTCCCCCGCCTGTGAGGATTCTGCCGCCGCGCGAGACTGCGTCGTTGACAAACTCCTCCATCAACTTCGCCTGCCCCTCGTTGATCAAAGGACCTTGATCTACCTTCTCGTCTTTTCTAGGGTCGTCAACTCTCAGAAGTTTGACATAAGCCATAAACCTCTCTATGAATCTGTCGGCTATGTTTCTATGTACAATTATACGTTTGGCCGAGGTGCAGATCTGTCCTTGGTGGAAAAACGCGGCGAATACGGCGAGACGCGCGGCGTAATCCACATCAACGTCGTCTAGCACAATCAAGGGGTCGCTACCGCCGAGCTCCAGCGTCACTGTTTTCAAAGCGCCCGCGGCCTTAGCCGCGATTTCTCTCCCAGTGGAGCTCTCGCCGGTAAAAGTCACGTGGGAAACCCTCTTGTTAGTCACGATTTCGTCTCCCACAACCGCCCCCGGCCCTATAACCATGTTGAAAACCCCCCTCGGGAGGCCGGCCTTGTGGAACATCTGAGCTATCAACCAGCCCGTGATAGGCGTATCGCTGGCTGGCTTATACACCACGGCGGCGCCGGCCGCCAGCGCGTGGGCTATCTTCTTAACCGAGATAGACAGGGGGTAGTTCCACGGCGTGATGACGCCCACGACGCCCTTTGGCTTCTTGAAAACCAAAGAAATCACGGCCTCGCTGTCTGAGCTTAATACCTTGCCGCCGTAGTGCCTCGCCATCTCCGCGGCGTTTAGGAGAAGCCTTTCCGTAAACACCACCTCGCCCCAGGCCTTCCTATACACGCCGCCCCCCTCTTCTATGAGCACTTTCATAAACTCCTCCTTCGCTCCTCTAAAGACCTCCAGCGCCTTATAGAGATACTCAGCCCGCCTAATCGCAGGAAGCGCCGACCAAGTCTTAGCCGCCTCGTACGCCGCCTCTATAGCCTCTTTGACATCTTCTCTATCGCTTCTCACAACCTCAGCCAGGTGAGAGCCGTCGATAGGAGATTTCTTAGCACTAACCTCCCCTGAAACAGATGTCTTAAATTCACCATTTATGTAGTTTAATACCCGGTACATAGGTTATAAAAATCCTCAATTAAAAACTTATTTGTTCGTGTAGAAACGAATATATTGCTGCACGTTTAGAAAAATATATAATTGTATATAATTATAAAAGTATGTTACAAAACACTAGCTAACAGGCAAGATTCATCATTACAAACACATAATGTCATTTTAATTAAATTTAAGTTCGGTTTCATCTTATTTAATTGGTTATTTATATTTATCTATAATAATGCTTAAAAGTTGTGGAGATCTTTATGCCATGTCCAAAACTGTCCCGCTCTTAATAGCCGTGATCGCAATCGCAATCCTAGGCGTGGTAGCTTATTTAATGACCCAATCACCAGCTCAACAGCCAACCCTCCCACCAACAGCTACGCCATCCCCGACAACACCCACCACGCCTACAACTCCCAAGCCACCTGTGAGGGAGGTAAAAATCGGCTGTCTTTTTGACTTAACAGGCGCCACCGGCGAAGTGGGAACGCCTTGGTCTTACGGAGTCAAGGCCGCTTTAGAGGCTATAAATAGTGGAGAGCTTACAGAGCTCCAGAAGCTAGGCATAAAGCTTGTCTGCTTTGAAAGAGACTATGCCTACAAGATACCTGAGGCACAGGCCGCGTATGCCTACTTTAAGTCGCAAGGCGTCGTGGCCGTGGTAGGATGGGGTACAGGCGATACCTTGGCGTTGGCGCCTGAGGTAAACAAAGACGGCATCCCCTATTTTTCTGCCAGCTACACCTTAACACTGACCAAGAATCCGTTTAACTTCTTTACAATGGCCTCGTACCACGAGTCTGGGGCAGCTGCCGTGATTTTCATAAAGCAGTATTTCGAGGGGAAGGGACTTAAGCCAAAGCTCGCTCTCACTTATCCAAACGTGCCCTACGGTCTCGAGCCGCTACCGGCAATAAGAGAGGAAGCTAAGCGGAATGGAGTAGAAATATGCGCCGAGGAAGTCGTGGAGCAGAACGCCGTGTCGGCTGACGAGCAGTTGAACAGGATAAGAGACCGTTGCGGAGATGACGTGGCTATATGGTACGGGGGTACTGCGGCGCCTGGCGCCGTGATAGTGAAATCTGCCTACAAGCTAGGTCTTGACAAGGCTGTTGTGGTAATGAACATATGGGGTGCTAACGAGAACACTGCCAAGCTAGTAGGCGAAGACATCACGAAGTGGGTAGGGGGCCGGCTCTTTAGAGTTACAAGTGCTTTAATGATAGACGAGGTGAAGGAGTTGGCACAACGAGGCGACAGGGAGGCTAAGCTGATGTCAGACGCGTTGGCGAAAATAGGCACACCCGTGCCTGAGCCGTTTATTAGAGGCTGGCACTCGGTGTATGTATTGGCAAAGGGGATAGAGTACGCAGTTAAGAACGGCAAAGAAATTACGGGGGAAAACATCAAATGGGCTCTTGAGAACATGCCAGAGGTCCAGACCAGCTACGCCGCGCCAGTGAAGTACCTGCCCGGCGACCATAGACCCAGCACGGTCGTCTGGATATATGTAATGAATCCAGACGGCACATGGAAAAAAGTTACAGAGATACAGATGCCAAGAGGCAACCTTAAGGACGACTTCGCGCGCTACGGAGCAGAGTGGAAGGAATGAAAGATTTAAATTGATTCAGTATTTTTATTATGCTAATTCTAGATAGGGTACAAGTTATTTATGATCGTCATATACTGGGCGTGAAGAGTGTTAGTCTAGCAGTTGAGGAGGGTAAGCTCGTGGCTTTGATGGGGCCCAACGGGGCTGGGAAATCAACTACTTTGAAGGCAATAAGCGGAGTTATAAAACTAGAGAGGGGGGAGGTGACCAGGGGAAGTATACTTTTCGAGAATCGCCACATCGCTAATAAGTCTCCCGAGGAGGCGGCTAAGCTGGGGATTCTACACGTGTTGGAGGGGAGGAGGGTCTTTGAAGAGATGACGGTGGAGGAGCATTTGAGACTCGCCGCCCGCACCGCCAGGCGGTTCGGGAAGAGCCCAGAGCCTGAGCTAGTCTTCCGCTACTTCCCTAGGCTTAAGGATCTACTAGGCAGGAGGGCTGGATATCTTTCAGGTGGGGAGCAACAGATGTTGGTTATCGGGATGGCGCTTATGATTAGGCCTAGGGTTATGTTGCTTGACGAGCCTTCTCTCGGCCTCTCGCCTAAGGCTGTATATGACTTATTCCAGATACTTAAAGATATCAACAGGAATGAAGGAATTACTCTTCTTCTTGCAGAGCAGAACGTGGCCGTGTCGCTTGAGATTGCCCACTACGGCTACATCATGGAAAGCGGCCATATCGTGTTAGACGGCCCAGCGTCGTCGCTTAAAGAAAATCCCGATGTAAAGGAGTTCTACCTAGGGCTGAAGGGCGGATACAGAGATGTGAAGTATTGGAAAAGGAAGAAGCGGTACCTATGATCACAGTGGAGAAGGTTTCTCTAGCCTTTGGGGGCGTGTGGGCGTTGCGCGACGTCTCTCTTGTACTGGGCGAAGGAGAGGTGCTGGGAGTGGTGGGGCCTAACGGCGCTGGCAAGAGCTCACTCCTCAACGTGATTTCGGGTTTCTATAAACCTAAGAATGGAAGAGTTCTGTACATGGGCCGAGACATCACGCATCAGCCGCCGCATAAAAGGGCAAAGCTCGGCATAGGCAGGACTTTTCAAAAAACGAGTGAGGTGTTTAAACACATGACGGTGCTGGAGAACATAATGCTCGGCGCGGCGGCCACGTTGAGAGAGCCATTACTAGACTTCTGGGGGGCCATGATGTGGATAAAGTGGGCCAAAAAAGAGGTAGAGATTTTACAATGGGCTGAGGAGGTTATAGACTTCTTTGAGTTGTATGCATATAGGAATAGGCCGGTGGGATCTCTGCCGTACGGCCTCCAGAAAAAAGTAGACGTGGCCAGGGCCTTCGCCGGAAGACCTAAGGTTTTACTCATGGACGAACCCATGTCGGGATTGACAAGAGAGGAAAGAGAAGATATGGCACGTTACATTATGGAAATGAACAACGTCTTTAAACTTCCCATCTTACTTGTTGAACACGACCTAGGCGCCGTGGTGGATTTGTCGCATCGAGTTCTTGTGATGAGCTATGGAACAGTGGTGGCTGAGGGAAAGCCGGATGTTGTAATGAGAGACACCGCAGTGCAAGAGGTGTACATGGGCAAGACTCCGGCGGGGGTATGAGGAGGCCTTGGGAGGACCTAAAGGGCGATACCTTTCCAAAGCTTTTAATTGAACGCGCCGAGAAAAACCCAAACGCTACTGCGCTGAGAGAGAAAACCATGGGCGTCTGGAGGCCCTATACCTGGAGGAGTTACTTGGAAAATGTGAAAAAACTGGCCTACGGTCTCCTCGCCTTGGGCCTAAGGCCTGGCGAGCACGTGGCAGCTGTGGGATTTAACAGGCCGTTTATCCTCTTCGCGGAACAGGCTACCATGTCGCTCCACGGCATATCGGTGGGGGTCTACCCAGATCTGCTCCCCGAGGAGAGAGCCTACTGGCTGGACTATACAGACGTATCTATAGTCTTCGCAGAAGACCAAGAACAGGTGGATAAGATCTTAGCCGTAAAGAGCGAGCTTCCTAAGCTTAGGGCTGTTGTGTATTGGGACGAGCGGATGATGTGGCAATACCGCGTCAAGGACGTCGCGTTGCTCAGCTGGGACGACCTGGTTAAGATGGGGGAGGAGATGCAGGCCTCTGATCCAGAACTCTTTAGAAACCTTGTAGAGACGACCTCTTCTGACGACCCATGTCTCATCCTTTCTACATCTGGCACCACAGGCCGGCCTAAGGGCGTCGTGTTGACCTACAACAACATGCTATCTATGGCTAAAAACCTATGGGAGGTCGACCCCCTAAGAGAGGACTACGAGTACGTCTCCTACCTACCTTTTGGGTGGATTGGAGAACCGATGATGTCGCTTGCAATGCACATGTTAGTCGGCTTTAGGATAAATTTTGTAGAGGAACCTGATACTTTGTGGCGCGACTTTAGAGAGATCGCGCCGCATTTTATGTTTGGACCCGCCAGAGTTTATGAAAACTTCTACAGTAGGATATATGAATATATCGAAGATTCCTACGGCATCGATAAGAAAGTTTTTAGATGGGCTGTAGAGGTGGCGGTGAAGAGAGCCGAGCTGGAATTGGCTAAAAAGACAATACCGCTTTCTTTAAAGTTGCAGTGGTGGCTCGCGTATCTACTGGTGTACAGGTCTGTACTAGATAAACTGGGCCTTAAGAGGATTAGATATGCATGGGTCGGCGGCTCGTTTCTCGGACCGGATTACTTAAAGTTCTTCAGAGGAATGGGCGTGAACCTAAAACGTATCTGGGGGATGACCGAGGTCTCGGGCATAGCCACAGTGCAGAGAGGCGGCGAGGTGAGGCCAGACACTGTAGGCAAGCCTATAGCCAATACAGAGATAAAGATAGCGGAAGACGGCGAAATTTTAGTCAAAACGCCTGCCATGATGGTGGGATACTACAAGAGAGACGACGCCACCGCCGAGGCGATAAGAGACGGCTGGCTACACACAGGCGACGTGGGCATGTTAACCGAAGATGGACAACTGGTCTACCTGGGGAGGAAAGAGGATCTGCAGAGGCTGGCCAACGGCCAGGTCTTCAGCGCGTTGTTTATCGAAAACATGCTGAAGTTCAGCCCCTATATAAAGGAGGCGCTGGTATACGGCGAAGGGAGGCCTTACGTAGTTGCTATTTTGAATATAAATTTCGAGACGGTGTCGAAGTGGGCTGAGCAGAGGGGTGTTCCCTACACCTCATACCAAGACTTAAGTCAGAAGGCAGAAGTTTACGAGCTGCTTAAGGAAGTTGTGACGCGGGTTAACGAGAACCTGCCGGAGATGATTAGGATTAAGAAGTTCACTAGCCTTTTTAAAGAATTCCACCCAGACGATGGAGAGATGACTAGGACGCGTAAGCTACGGCGCGTCTTTATCCACCAGAGATACAAATCGCTTCTAGAGTCCATGTATGAAGACAAGGAGGTGGTTGAGCTTACTGTGCCTGTGAAATACGAGGATGGAACCGTCAGGCCGGTAACAATGGCTGTGAAGATTATAAAGATATGATCGATTTGATTATAGACGGGGTTCTGCGGGGCGGCATCTACGCAACTGCGGCTGTGGGCTATGTTATCTTATACAGATCTATAAAGGTGATTAACCTCGCATACGGCGCCATGGCGCTTCTCGCGGCGTATCTATATTGGATGATATCCCCACAGCTGGGGCCTCTCTTAGGCTTCTTAGCAGTCCTACCCGCCACGGCGATATTGGCCATAGTGGCTGATAGGGCGGTGGTTAGGCCTATGCTAGGCGAGCCAGTCGTACAGATCATAGCGGCTACAATAGGTCTGTCGTATTTAATAAAAGGCGCGTTGCTTCTAGTATTGCAACTAATATATGGGATGCCCGGGTATCAGCTAGTCCCCTACGATGTTCCACTTCTCCCACGTGGATTTATAGACCTGGGCGCACTTCGGCTAGATGTCAACTTCTTCGGCGCCTTTCTCGCGTCGGTCGCCGCTTTCGGAATGTTGTGGGTGTTCTACAAAAAGGCGCCCTTAGGCATAGCCATGAGAGCCATGTCTAACGACCGGCCCTCCGCCATCGCGTTTGGCGTCAGACCCACCGAGTCTATAGCTACCTCGTGGATTTTAGCAGGTCTCTTGGCAACGGTCAGCGGCGTGTTTTACGCCAACACATTCGGCGGTCCCTCAGGCTCGGTGGAGTACATAGGCATAAAGACTCTGCCTGTAATAATTCTCGGCGGCTTAGACTCGGTGGGAGGCGCGCTAGTCGGCGGCTTAATTGTAGGAGTGACAGAAGTGTTAGGCAAACTGTTTCTAGATCCATACCTAGGCGGCGGCTTTGGAGAAGTATTCCCACTCCTGCTTATGGTCGCGGTGCTCCTCGTCAGGCCCTACGGGCTTTTCGGGACCGAGAGAATAGAAAGAGTTTAGTATGCCGGCGGGCGTATTCTTCGAGAAATACGAAAAGGTCCTCGCCTTTATTAAATGGCCCATACACAAAGTGGCCTTACTCATCGGACTGCCGGTGGCGTTTCTGTGGCCGCTGGCGTTTCCACACGACTACCTCATTAGGGTCGCGATTTGGATTATCGTTTGGTCACTTGCGGCCGCCGGCTTCAACCTCCTCTTCGGGCTGGCGGGGCAGATATCTCTCGCCCAGGGCGCTTTCATGGCGCTAGGCGCCTTCACGTCAATACACCTCGCCACTAATGGAATACATCCATTTATTGCGATTCCAATCGCCGGCGTGATAGTCTCCGGCGCCGGGCTTCTCTTCGGCCTGCCTAGTCTAAGACTTAAGGAGCTTTACCTCCTCATATCTACATTGGCTGCTCAGTTTTTCTTTGACTGGTTTCTACGGACTGAACAGATGGCGTGGTTCACAGGCGGCGCCTACGCGAAGTACGCGCCCCCGCTCACCTTGGGGCCTTTGGACTTGTCGTATGGATACCCCCTCTACTTGACGGTGGTTGCCATAGCGGCGTTACATTTCTACGCTGTTGCTAACTTAGGTCGGTCATATATCGGAAGAGCCTTGAAGGCGGTTAGAGATAGAGACATCGCGGCGGAGATAATAGGCGTCAATGTATTTAAGTATAAGCTGTTGGCGTTTGTTGTAAGCACATACCTAGCCGCCGTCGCCGGAGGCCTCTGGGCCTTCGCCCTCAGATCAGTCTCGGTGGAGAGCTTTACGTTGTTAACCTCGCTCGAGGTCTTGGCCGCGGTTCTGATAGGAGGAGTTGGAAGAATTATATGGGGCTCTTTGTTAGGCGCCCTCTTCGTCGTCGGCGTGCCTGAGGCGATTAAATACGGATTGGCCACGTTTGGCGTAAGAGGAGTCGACATAGCACTCAGAGACGTAATCTTCGGGTCGCTTATATTGGCGTTCTTACTCCTCGAGCCTCTCGGTCTTGTAGAGCTTTTGAGGAAAGTAAAGGAGAGGGTAAGGCTCTTCCCCTTCAGATACTTTGCATGAAGGTTTTAGAACTCGCCACATTATTCCCCGGACCGCTGGCGGGTAGACTGCTACAGAGCCTAGGTTTTGACGTGGTCAAGGTGGAGCCGCCGGGCGGGGACCCCCTGCGCCAGTTGTCGCCAACGTTGTACAGATTATTAAATGAGGGGAAGCGAGTTGTATATGTGGACTTGAAAGGCGAGGTGGAGAAGATATACGAGGAACTTAGACATGTAGATGCGGTACTGACCACTTTTAGGCCCTCCACCGCCGAGAGATACGGCATTTCCTACAGAAGGCTGGCGGAGATCAAGCCAGGCATAATCTACGTGGCTATCGTGGGGTATAGAGGCGACGAGTACCCCAGGGACCACCCCTCGCACGACATAAACTTCGCCGCTTTAGCAGGAGCTGTGGGGGCCTGCCCGCCCTACGTACAGGCAGTGGACGTGGTGACAGGTCTACTAGCCGCGTTGACTCTAACAGCCGCGGTCGCCAGGGGGCGGAGAGGCTACGTGGAGATCCCCATGAGCCATGCCGCTGTACTTGTGAACATATTAAACCTCTCTTTGAAAAGAGACGGCAAGCCGCCTCTCCTCTCCGGCGAATACCCCTTCTACACGATCTACCAGTGCAGAGGCGGGAAAGTGGCCTTAGGCGCCGTCGAGCCTAAGTTCTGGGAGCGGTTCTGCAGAGCCATAGGCAGAGAGGACCTTATACAGCGGCAGTTAGACCCCACCGCCAGAGAGGAGGTAGAGAAAACATTGACAGGGATAGACTGTGGTACTCTTCAAGAAATTGCAAAAAGAGAAGAGATACCGCTTACTCCTGTATACGACATGGATAAGGTGTTGAATATTTATACACTTGAAAACCTATTTAAAGTTTTTGTAATTTCCTAAAAACATGGAGATTTGGAGGCCTCAAAAAGAACATCTCGAGGAGTCGAACGTCGCCAGGTTCATGACGTCGAGGGGGTTTGTCCGTCTTGAAGATTTTATTAACTACACAGCGGAGAAGCCGGAGTTCTGGGCCCTGTTTGAAAGAGAGGTGTTGAAACTTAGGTGGTACAGACTTTACGACGAGGTGGTTGACATGTCGAGAGGAGTACAGTGGCCGAGGTGGTTTGTAGGTGGGAGGCTTAATATAGCTGACCAGCTTGATGACTCGCCGGCGCCTCTAGTCAAGTGGGAGGGGGAGGACGGAAGCAAGACGGTGTGGAGCTACGCCGACGTGCTCTACAAGGCCAGGGCTGTGGCGAGTTGGCTGAAGCGCAACGGCCTAGAGAAGGGAGACCGCGTGGCTGTCTACATGCCCATGGTGCCGGAGATAGTGCCGGTTATGCTAGGCGTGATCAGAGCGGGGGGCATTGTGGTGCCTCTTTTCAGCGGTTTCGGAAAGGAGGCCATAAAAATAAGGCTAGAAGACAGCGAGGCCAAGTTCGTGTTTGCCTCTGACGTGTCGTATCGCCGCGGGAAGGAGGTGGATATGCTGACTGAGCTCAGGGCAGGTCTAGTCCCGGCGGTTAGGCAGGTCGTTGTCCACGAGAGAGGCGGCAAAGGCGGCGACTACGTCACCCTCTCCGAGGTCTTCAAAACAGGCGGCGACTACGTGGAGGAGGCAGAGGCGGAGGACCCCCTGATGATAATCTACACCTCAG
>Ga0197144_100597_pt1 | contig 14428 bp, 23 predicted proteins | sample GBS85_MetaG_FD_148670 | JGI IMG/M metagenome (GOLD analysis project Ga0197144, IMG submission 148670) | Sediment microbial communities from Great Boiling Springs, Gerlach, Nevada, United States - GBS 85_MetaG | ecosystem: Environmental > Aquatic > Thermal springs > Hot (42-90C) > Sediment...
CTTTACAATAATAAAGGACTAATGCTGGTCTGCTTTTTCAAAAATTTTTTTTTAAATAAAATGGCCCTATATTGGCCCTATTATTTCCCTGGGTTTTTTACGCCGTTTGAAAGCCCTTGACATTTTTTCACTTTTTCCTTGATATGCCCGCGGCCCATGCCCTTGACATCCCTTTTTTTGGCCCTTGACAAACAAACATTATGCCTTTGGCTTTTTTACCCTCTTGACAGACCACCTAACTGAAACTAGACAAAAACTAAGTAAAGAGATGGGCTCTAACTTGAGCAAATTGCCCTTGACACTTTGCCCAGGGCACGGTTTGACGAAAGGCTAAACTCCGCTTATAGCCCGAGACTGGGTAAACGGCGCTTCGGTTAGAACTTTGACAACCCCCCTACATATGCCAAGAGCCCACATGGCCCTCTCCTGGACAAAGGCCCAGGGCCCGGCCCGTTGGCCCTTGACAAACCCACATGTACAAACATCCAGCACGGCCCTTGACAAACAGCTAGTATGCCCTTGACACGAAATCCGCCGATTTTTTACGCCGACCTTGTCCTTGACAAACAACTAACGCTGTCACATGTATAAGCCCGACGAGACGCGGCATGGGGGGGTCTGTCCCACGCCGTAGAGAATTGAAAGCGTTCTTGACAGATATACACTACAACGCCGCTACATATTAGATACAATTCAATTCTAGCTTATGAGTTGGTCAAACCGGCACATATTTGCCCACTTTTATACACACGGCCCCCCTTTTTTTCTTATTACTTCTTATTATATCTATAGAATAAAAAAAGGCCCCCGGCCCCTGGCCTTGTCCGATTTCGACACATGCCGTAGGTAATACCGTTTTTTGTCGAACCTCACTGTTATAAACCCGTGTGTTACTACATTACATGACCAGAAAACTAAACCAAGAAGAAATCGAATACATAGTTGAAAACGCGGTGGATAATATCAACAATTTCTGCTGGCACATAAGCGGAGACCCCTACGTTGAGTGCCTTTGGGCCCATGCCTACCGCGACCTCTTGCTGTATCAGGCATATCTCGACAAAGATGCCTACGAATTGCTGGAGGAGGCCGACGACGAGAGCCTTGGCGAAATAGAGAGGCGTATCGCGCGCGAACTTGAATATCTAGCCGCCGACGTGCAGAAAGAGGTCTGTAAGGAATTTGACCCAGAACACGACGAGTATATTCCATACTACTGCCAAGCCGCCTATTAGGCCCTTTAACCGGCCCTTCTTTTTTTCCTTTTTCATGTACCCTTTTTACTGGCCTATTTTTTCTATATACTCTTATTTAGGCCTATATATTACTACCTTTTTTCTTTGTAAAGGCTGTGTTTTATAATTGTAAAGGGCGGGCTTTACGTTTGTCAAGTCCGCCGGGCATGAAACTGACCTTATTTGGGGCCCATGCCCCCCCGGTTGGGGTTAGCCAACCGTTTTATTTTTTCTATAGAATAATAAAAAAAGCCCGGCCCGGGCCGGGGCCGCGGAAAAAAACCTGATTCTTTTGAGGGCCCCTGCCCCGCCGGTCTAGGGGGCCGGGGCCAGGCCCAGCTGGCGCATGGCCAGCTCATAAATCAGGTTCGTGACGGCGTCGGTCGAGGATGAGACGTCCACATGCAGGTCAAGCATGGCGGCTACCATCGGCGTGGCTATCGATGAGGCCGTGATGCTGTAGTCCTCGTCAAGCCTAAGCGCTAGTATGAATCTGCCGTCTACTAGGACTACATATAATTTATTGTCAGTTTTTCCTATTCCTATCTGTATTTCAGGTTCTTCGGCGTTTAAAATTACTACCGCCTTCTCTATTTCGCTTCTATATGTTATTATTCCGTTTTCAACGTTGTTATTGCGTACTCCACTGCGGTTGTTATTCTGGCGTCTGCCGATATGCCGCGTATTATGACAGTATAGCCAACAAGGCGTATAGAGTAATCGGCTCTTGAGCCGATTATAGGCCAGGCGGTTAGGATTATCACGACAGCAAGAACGTGAACCTAAGCGTGAACTCCTGCCCAGGAGTTACTCTTACTGGTTGCGATAGGCATGCCTTTGCTATTAATATTTTGGTGTTCTCGGTAAACAAGATAATACCGACTTCGGTGATGTGCCTCTCTACGTCGGCGATGAAGGAGCCCTCGATTGTCCCGCTTCCCTTATATGACGCAGGCATATATGCTACTATGGGATTATTTGGGGCGTAGTCATCTGGCGTCGCTGAGCACAGATTGTCGCCGGCGGCATACAAATACACGCTCCACGGCACAGACAGGCTTACCTCTGCGTCGTTTATGTCCTTCGCTTTTCCGAACAGCACTTCAATCAGTCTGTATGTGGCCGGGTCAGACCTTATTATATCAACCGTGTTAGTCATACGGGAAGTCTATGCGCAGATATATATATAGAATTTCATCTGAGTTCTTGGTGATTGGCGGTAATACTGTAACGTCAACTAATGCTTGGGCCTCTCTGTATAGTGCCACTCCGTATATGCTGTATGACCTCGTTGACAGATCCAGTAGTGAGTATGCATTGCTGTAGTAATTTTCGTCGCCTTTGCACGATACGCCTTTTATCATCACACAAGGTCTTGTGTTGTTGACATATGGGGCACAATCCGGGCTTTCTGGCGCATGGCATGGCGGGTAGAAGTTCATTATTGATCCTTCGCTTATCATCAGGATTGGCGCACATCTAAATTCACACTGGCTAGACGGTATGTCTGGAAAGGAACACAATAGAACGGGGTCTTTGAACAGGTTTACACCAGATAGGGCAGGCCCACACAGCCTCCGGCCTATTATGTCAGATATCGTTTGGGCCCACGGTTCATAAAACGGATCGTCGGGATTTACGGCAGAGCCAGGTAATAATATAGACTTAAGCCCTAATGCTTTCAGCTTTCTGTTGTCTAGCTTTTCTTCGATTACTGTTATGTTTGCTTCAGCAAGTCTTTCATTTAAAACTTTCGTGATTTGTTCAAGATCCATGTTTTAATGTGGTGTGGCGCGAATATATAGCTTACACCCCTTGGCAACAGCAGTATACTAGTGGATCTCTATAGTCACATGGCTGTATGCACGTGCCGCCATATTGCTCACAAGCTTCTGTCTCGACGCAAGGGTACGGGTCTGGGCAGACTCTCTGCTTCTCATAAGAATATTCCGCTGTGCATACATATGTAGTCGGTATTTGGTCGGTGCCTTTGGCTCTGACAACCGCGGCAGACGTGTAGTTCGCTCTGGCCGGCGCCGGCTGGCCTGCCGATTTAGATACTGCTCTGTAGAGGCCGTACAGCGCCGACGCGGCCAGGCCCTGGGGCCGGCCTTTGATAATCGGCACTGTTAAAACATATCCTGCGGTTGCAAGTACCTTTGTAACTGCGCTTTTTACAAGCGCTGAAGCGGTATACGCCGCGGCCGCGGCCAGGCCGTAGGGCCGGCCTTTGAGAAGCGGTGCAATCAAGGAGTATGTTGCTCTTATAAGCGCCGCCATGGGTCTGCCCCTAAGCACTGCTGAGTACATGCTCTGTTTGATTTGATCGATAGTAGCGACAGACGCTCCTTTTACCGCTTTTGGAAGCGCATTGTATATGTACTGAGCTGTGGCTAAGACCTGCTTCCCAGCAGATCCGGTGGCACTTGCTATGTATCTATACGCCGCTGTGAAAACTTGGGCTAAGGCTCTAAGCAGGTTTGTAAATGCCCGGCCCAGCCGCTTCCGTTCAAAGAAATGCCACCGTCTCATACGTCATAATATATGATCAAGTATAAATCCATAATCCAAGTCGGCATCTGCTTTGAGCGCTTTTATTGCCTGTTCTAGATCTACAAGTCCACTTAGCTTTTGATCGATCGATTTTTCAAATATCTCTGGCCACAGACACAGCGGTTCCAACGGCTTATATGCCTCTTCCGGGGATTCCGCCTCTGTTAATATTCTATTTATTATTATTATATCTTCAATAGAGTTAGGCTGAAAGCCCCAGTACCGAGGTGGGTCGCCAGGCGCCACAAGCCCGGCCCAGCTCCATCCGACGCGTTCTTCCAGCTTGTGTTCAAACGGCAGTCTAGGGCCGGGCCCGCCAGACATGACCAGGCCGTCATGGACATGCGCTATGCATTGATCATGCGGTGCACAGACCTGCCTCAGCTTTATGTTAACTATTGAGGCTACGTAGTCTATCAAAGATATGCCGTGGTAGCGCTTAAGAGCGCCCATGAGCACCTGTGGCACAAACTTAGCCGGCCTTTTGTACAAATGTCCTTCATATTTAGCGCATTCCTCTAGGGAGGAGCACCATTTTGCTCTGTTTACTTTTGGCTTCATGCTCTGGTACATTAGTCCAGCCCATCCTGTTTCTTCATGTGTGACGACATATTTAGCGGGGTTTACAGACTTCACAAGCGCTTTGAATTCTTTGACGCTTTCTATCGGCCGGCCTTTGTACATGAGGCGTACCAGCCCCTCAGTCAACGCTATTTGAAGATATGCAGATTCAACATCTCTTTCGTGCGTCATGCGGAACCAGAACGCTTTCGAGGCGAAATATCTATGCTCCGGCGCTTTCTTAGGCGGTTCTTTGACTAACTCAAGACACCAATCCGTCGGGCCGGCGGGCGGCCTTATTTTCAGGTCGCTTACGCAGATTCGCATTCCGGCGCAACAGGCGGCGGGTCTATAGTCCAGACCTGAAGCACTTCGACGATATCTAGATACGGCCGCAACAGCTCAGGCAGGTCTTTGCCGTAGACTCTGAACGAGTATATCCAATAACGACGCTTCCCAAAGCCGAAGTCTCTGACGTAAAGACCGCCCTTATCTGCAATTTTATCCAACTGTTTGTGACGTTGTCTTGTGATTATGATGACCTTATACCTCCGGTTGGGCCATGTTCTCGCAAGCCAGAATGCAAAGCGCCTAAAGCCGTCAAACAACGTAATGCGTCTAAAGTACCTTATGGCTTCTCCTGCCGGCCCTTTGGCCAGCCTTGCTGTGCAGAGCTCCGGCTCAACAACGTCATAGCTGTCGGCCCAAGCGGATATTTCCGCTAGTACATATTCTATGTAGCCCTTGCGGATCATCTGGTAGTATTTGTCATAAAGCTCAAGCATTCGCGCCAAATCCTCAAACTTCTCACGCCAATACGTTTTCTCTCTAATATACCACCCCCATTTAATTGCAAGCCACCTTCCTCGATATCTTAGTACCAGCTCATAAAACCACGGTACTCTTCTGCGCCCTTCGAATACCGCTTTAACAAGTTCGCGCACTTGAGGAACAGTGGGCCGAATCGGGGGCCGGCGCGTTCCCAAAAATTCGGCTATTATGGCAGACGCCCTCTGTCTTATTCTTTTTCTGTATATTTCAAGAGCGCGCTGAAGCAGATAGCGGTTCTGCTCCTCAGTTCTTCTCTTTCTTGAGTAAGACATCACTATGTGGTAACACGGGTATATTTAAGCTTTACTCGCACGGCCAACCTGGGTCATACATGACATATTCATGCGTATAATCATAGTATATTATTTCGCCCGTGGTCATCCTCTGCAGAGCCTTTACTCGTCTGCGTCTAGTACACCGTAGCCACCAGGCGTACAGCTGTCTGGCCAACTCATAATCCATTGCTCTGTACGCCTTTTCGGCCTGCTGTATGATGAAATCGCTTCCGATTCTTTCCAGCAGTTGCCTCACGGGTGAGCATATGTTTTCATGCCAGCACATAAACAGCGCCGACACATATGATGCAGTCCAGATAGGGTCGTCGAGGTAGCGCTTGATGCGATATGCAACGGCCGGCTTTATCCAATTTATTACTAGATTCATATTATCAAGAAAGCTGACAGCAACATCCGCCGGGGCAGTTGGACATACATGTCCCGCCTCTTGATTCGCAGTCAGATGTTGGCATGCATCTCTGACCTGCAGGACACGGCTGGGCCGTGGCACATGCCAGCGTCTTGATGCTGTTTGCGCAGGCATCATAAGCGCGCTTAAACATATCAGCTATTTCAGATACGTCCACAACTTGAGATGTCAGCCCGTCCCACACTATAACTTTGTTCAGAGGATCCTCAGGCCATGCGAAGCCTTCAAGCGGGCCGGATGTAAACGTCACGTTTCTAACTTGCAGGGCTGGGCAGTGGATCTGCTTGTCCAGCAACTGTCTTATGTACGTGACTACCTGATCAAGGCCGGCGCATTCATTGCCATAGTGTGACACTGTGACAATGCTGTTGTCCTGGCACTGTATCATAACGCCTTCCGCCGCCTGGTTGAGCAGACCCTTCAAAACTGCCCTAAGGCCGCAGTGTGTCGTCGTTAGATAGTCCTCAATCAGCACGGCCTCTATTCGGCCATCTATGGCGCGGTACTGCGACACATAGATCACTTTTATTCCGTCGACGTCAATCCTGTACCAGCCAGCATAATCGCCAAACACTAGCGTGCCGTCATACAGCTCAGGCGCGATCTGGAACTGCTCAAGCACAACGTCGGTAAATAACGAGAGAACGCCTTTCACGGCATCAAGAACGCGGGACGCGTAGAAGAACTGCGGCCTAAGCCTAGCATACACCTCATTCCAGTCGACGTCCATAATTCTGCCAGACGGCGCATACGGCCTCGATGCCAACCAGCCAGAAGCATCGCCGGTGAGCGTCGGCGGATACAGCCTCATTTCAAAAGTTCTGTCTTCGGGGAGCCATATGTACGCCTGGTAGCCGTTTGCTTCGGCCACGGCCGGCCTGCTTCTTAGCTCTGCAAGCCTTTGCGCCATGGCCTTTGCCAGCCTGAATCTGATCTTCTGGATCTCCTTGAGCACATCCATCGCAGTTAACAGCAAGCCCCTAACTCTTGTTCTAGGGTCAGACATGCTACTGCGCTACCACTTCTACGGATCTTATTTCGCGCATCTTGGCGTACGCCTCTCTTGCCTTGGTCGCATATTCAGCTATGCGCCCGCCTGCGTCGTCTAGCACTGCCTCTACGTGTCTCTGCAGTGCTGAATACGGCGCCGACGCCCTGAATGACATGTATTCCGTCACTATATCGTCTACGTATGCAAGGGCGGTTGAGTCGTCCACGAGGTTGTGAAGAACGTCCATATACGCGGCCAGCTCGTTCTCCGCGGAGCTTAAAACCGCGTCTAAGTCTTCCGCCGTTATCCCGCCCGAACGCCATTCGGCGTACATCTCCACAGCGTCTCTTATGACAGACTTGATCCTGTTCTCAACATAGTCAAATACTGATAAATACCAATACACCGCATCGGCCAGGTCTTCGCCAATTCTTTCTATAAGAGTACCAAGCACATATACGTCAGCGGCTAAGCCCCTCTCCCAGCGCTTGAGGATTTCATCGATTTCCCTGGCGATCCTGGACCAATACGGGTTGTCGCCTTGGAGTAAACCTGTATACAGCTCCGCCATTGCCGAAAACGTGTCCAGGCCGGAGCGGGCGCCCAAATACGCCAGCTCCTCGGGACTCTCGACCGCCCCCTCGCCCACTATGTCTCTTATCTCGTCGTCGTCGACTGGGTCTACGCCAGCGACAGTATCGATATAGCTCTGTATTGCATCGCCTACTATGGATTGGTTAAACGAGTCGACGATAGACTCCGCCAGGTCGGAGCCCACATCTCTATTGCTCACTACATCTACCAACAGCAAAGCGCCTATGGTGTCAGTTATCATGTCAACCGCACGCGAAAACGTCTCCGCGGTCGGGACGTGAAGTCTGCTGTGATACGTCGACTTGATTATCAAATCGCTGGCGATCCAGTAGCCTATCGCGTCCGTCAGCGTAATCAGCGCAAAGGGCGTTGTGACGGTCTTCTCTAGTGTTTCTTTTGCCAAGTCTCTTACAACTTCCTTAGCAATATCTTTACCTGCTTCAAACAGCCTCCGACCTCTTTCGCCTATTCTAAGCGCATTTATTCTGAGATTGTCGGCGCCCGAGGTGGCGGGAATTGACGGCAAGCGTATCGGCGGGCCGAAGGGCCCGAGCCACGACGCGATGCCGTACAGCACTGCGGCTCCGCCGGCCGCGGCCAGGCCCAGCTTGCCCGCGCCTGCAAGCGCGGCGCCGCCTAGGATCGGGACGGGCATGGCTTATACTGTTTCAACGCTGTACGTTATCGCTATGTTGAAATGTCTGTGACACATGTCCACACACTCCCAGTACCTCGAGCCGGCGCTTTTTTCACACGTATTCACACACAGGTTAAACAGCTCAGAAAGCCGCCTAAGGCCGGAGGCGTAAACCTCAGACAAGATTGAATTAAAGACGCTCATAGCTAAGGAATATAAATAAAAATAAATAGATTAGTGAAAAAAAAGTCGGTTTTAGAGAACTTTAAGAACGCTCAGAGTCGCCTTAGTTGCGCCCAAAATACCATCAAGCACCCATTTGGCAATTACTTGGTATTTCCCGGCGCCGCTCTGGTAGCCGTTTTGATATTTAGACGTAGCGCCTTGCAGTTGCGATACATACAAGTTTCTGTCCACCGCGGCAACTCTCAGCTTATGCTTCAGGGCCGCAAGCGCTTGCTTGCCCGTCGGTGTGCCCTCGGTCATGAACCGATAGTACCCCTCAGATGCGGCCTCCAGAATTCTGTCCGCAACATCCGCGGTGACGGTGGCCGCCCATCTCGCAAATCTGTTTACCGCGATGTTCAGCGACTGCAGGTAGTCGTCGGAAAAGTCCTCCACTTGACCGCGGATTTGGTGAGTACCGCTGTCGCTGTTGGCGCCTTTAGTCGCAGACCAGCTCAAGTCGACACCGCCCCCTGCGGCCGTCGCAGTGAAGTCAAACGTGACGCCGAGGACAGAAAGCCGTGATTGCACCTCAGGCTTAACGGCGTCTACAAACTGCGCGAGCTCAGTTTGCGTGATCCTGCCTCCCGCTATGCCGTAGGCTATGACGCCGATGGAGCCGAACGCTTCATTAATAGCGGCCTGAACGCCGGCGATAAACGGAGCGTACATCCGCTTCTGCTCCTTATACGTTGTCAACAGTATTCTAAGTTCTATCGGCGTTAGTCTTGGAGTTCCGGTTGCAGACATAAGCGAAAAGTTTTTCTAAAAATATATAGATTTATTGATTTTACAACAGCGCAAATTTGAGACAACTACAGATCTTTTCTATGACGTATCTTGGACACACGACCTTGGAAAACTTTCTGCTTCCCCTCCTCTCACATCCCATTGAAACAAGAGCGCTTACAAAAGCCCGGGCCCGGGCCCCTCTTAGGCCCAAGCGCCCAGGTCTAATTGTTATATAGTGCCCTCTGGCCCTGGTTAAAATGAGCGCACAGAGCCTCTCATACCAACAAGTCATAGTAGTTTGTAAATTGCTAAGGCATCGTCAATTGAGACGTCTTGCTCCTTAACCCATGTCAGCAATGTCATTATGACGGCAAGGTGCCAAGCGCCGCGGGCGTCCCAGCCCTTTTGACGCAAGGAATCCCAACGTGACATAGCTTCCTCAGTGAGGATTTTCGATAACCCCCGGGTCACGGCTGGCCGGAGCATGTCGCCCAAATACTCGGTCTTGAACCGCGGCGCCTCTAAAGCTATTATAGAAATTCTGTCCAGAAGCGGCTTGGCGTTAGCTCTCAACAATTTTGATATAATCTCTGCAATCTTGTCCCTGTCCCGCGGCATTTCGGCTATTGTGGCTGGCGTGTTTCCTAACCATGCCGTGGATATGCACTTTGAGTACGAGAGGCCGCGGCCCGCGCCGCGCACCCAGTTGCAGTTCTCCATACCTGATAATAAGATGTCCAGCGTCTGGCTGAGGCTTGTATCCTTCTTGTGCCACTTGTCCACCTCGTCGAAGACAATTGTGTTGCTGGTGAACGCTATTCCGAAGCTCCCGTCCCTCGCGTCGCCCGCCAGAAACGCGGGGGTCGGCGGCTCGTTGACCACCATGCCGCCGAGGACTCTCGAGACGTACCAGCCGAACGTGGTTTTGCCCGTGGCGGGCTGGCTTATTTCCATCACATGTGCCTTGGTTATGAGCACCCCTGCCCTGTGCCAGTAGCTGTCCAGCGCTTCGGGCTTGAGGCCCAGGGCCATGGCCAGCGCCGCGCGCCGGCCGTACGTCGAGACTATCTGCCTCGCGGCCTCGATGTCGGCATGCAGATCCATAATTTCCTTGACCACGTAGCCGCGGCCATTGGCGGTCACAACGTGCCACGACCTCGCCACTTTCAACGCATACTTCACCCGCTCCTCTTCGTTAGAGCCCTTGAGCCGCAGAAAGGCCTTTACGCCGTTGGGATATTTTACTACTATGTGATCATTTTTTATTTGATAGCCCACAGGGCGGCTTATGAACTCCTGCGGCCGGGCCGCGTTGAATATCTGTTTGTTTAATCCGAAGATTACTAAAATTGGCTTTGGAACTTGAAGGACAAGAGCTGGGTCGACTGTTACGCCGTATTCCTCTTGCATCTGCCAAGTTTTTTTAACCGCATTCCACCACTCCTCTGATTTGATTATATACTGAGACGTCATATTGCCACAACGCTATATCCAGTCCTCCCAACGCTCTTCAGGTTCGGGCCTGGCGGGCCCCGGGCCGGCCTCCTCGATTATAGAACCACGTATGCTGTGGCCAAACCGCGTGTCCATTTCGTCAACTATCTTCAACACCAGCGCCTCCCCGGGCCTTATCACGATTTCCCTATCGCTGTTGTTCCATATCCACACTCTGGATCTACCTATGCTTATGTTCACATCATTCGCAGGCCTGTTGTCAGTCCTGGGGGCGTATTCATATCCGCGGCCCCCGCCCCCGTAGGGCCGCCTGTTAAAAAATCTTTGTTTTCTTCCGTAACCCCTTCTTTTTGGCCTTCTGTAACCGTAGGCCATGGGTGTAGTAACACACTTGTTTATAAATCTTTCGCCCCTTTATCTGCGGCGAAGGCCTTCTTGAACTCACAGCTCTCAGCAGAACAGTACTTGCAGTACGGCCCCGGGCTTTTCTTGTTTGCCTTTACCTTCAGCTCTGCATATGATATGTACTCTTCGCCGGACGTAATCGGCAGGAATACATAGTCAAACGAAAACCGGTGAAACCACTCAGGCGGTGTGGGGTTGCTTCCCAGTACTATTCTAAATTTAGTATATATTAGATATGGAACTACAGGCTTACCGTAAAGCTTATGGAGAAGGGCAACGTACATAGAAAGCTGAAGAACATGTGTATAGCTCATGGAACACGTATTCTTGACCTCAATAACCTCTATGTATTCTTCAGCCTCTCTGATAAAGTCAGGATGGGCTATTATTTGATTATAGACTATCTCCTGCTGTGGCTTAAAGCCGTACTCCTTAAGAGTTTCATAGAGCAGTGACTCGACGGCATGGCCCCCGTGTTTAGATTCGTCATATTCTTCGTTTTGAAAGTAGAGGCATGTGATTAATTTATGGACGCGATGCATGTCCTAAAACAGCCCTGCCTCTTTCGCCTTTATGACTATCATTTCAAGAGCCCTGCTTTTGTTAATTCCAAGCTTTTCAGCTACATGTTCTATGTATTCAGCCGCTTCGGGATGCACCGTGGCAGTTATGTGAACCCTATACCTGTTTGTCATGTTCCCTATGTTACCACCACATTTATATAGATTACGCGCAGTAATTTTCTCTATTTATTTTTTGGAAAAAATGGGCGGAAAAAAACGTGATGTTGATGTTACTGTTCCGGCTGTCTAGGCGGCGGTGGGTAGTAGCTTACTGTATAGGGCGGAGGCTGGTGCTGGAAAGCAAGCGCCGTGTCACGCGCCTGATCTGCCGTTATTATATGACCAATGAGACGCATGGCCTCAGAACGCTCATATGCACCGTAGTATATTGCTTGCGATATGAGATACTGTGTAGCCTGTAGCGTTGCCGACCCTGCCGCCTGCACGCCTTGAAGCGACGCCGTAGCCACTGTCTGTATTGTGTCTATTGCCCTCTTGTTTAACACGACGCTTACGACGTAGCCTATTATCAAGATCAACAGCGCCGAAACTATTATCTGCGCAATTAAGCCTGTGTCCATGTTTTCAAAATTCTCATGTTATATATATATGTTTATCTATGAAAGTTGCCGATAAAATGCCAACACAGCAGATGCCGTAAATAATATCGTTTTGTGCCGAACATTACTGTTATAAAGAATCTGTAATACTGGTAACATGGCCCACACGGGCCAAAAAGTGGCCGGCGAAACGCCGGCGGGGCCCAGGCGCGGGGCCCGGCAACAGAACCCGCGCCAAAACGAAAAAACGGAAACAAAAACATTTAAACATGCCAGCATGATCACAGCACTCAGACTGTCGAAACCATATGACGCAAATGAAGAGTATATAGACATGATCGACACGCTTGACAACTGGTACAGAAAAGAAACAACTGACGGCGAACATCTTATAATCGTCGACGGAGACGGCGGGCTTGCGCGGTTCATTTGGGTGCGCGGAAAGGGCATCGTGCTCAATCAAGCAATAGTGCTGTGCAAAAACAAATGGCTTGAATGCAACTGCGCGTCTGACGAAACAGAAGAAGAATGTATGCAGTGTCTCGACAAATTGACAAGCATGGACTGCGACTTCATAAGATACATAGTTAGAATGTGGGTATCGGGCATGCCCGAAGATAAACACAGAAAAGCAAAAGAGAAGCTCGGAATAGAGTAAGGGCCATGCCAGTCGCGAAAGGTCGCAAACTGGCGACAAGCATAACAATTACACAAACAGAACTTGACATGGCATATGCGCTTATAAGACGCCTGGGCTTTTCATCATTTTCAAGTCTGGTCGAATATCTAATACGCGAAAAGTATAAAGAAGTATTCGGCAACCAAGAGCCACAAGAGGCCATACTAGAAATAAAAACATTCAAAGAAGAAATACTGCAAGGAAGGCCCCCCAGCAACAGGCATGGCAATTTTCGCTATGACAAACGGTAAAAGACGAGGAAGAAGGGAAATAATAGCAACAAAACTGATCAAAACGATACAAGAAATGGAAGAGGGCTGGTGCTATACGACAGGAGTATTGATCAAGATGGGCAACCTAAGATCAAGAGACGTCTATTATCAATTAAAGAAGATAAAAGAGCTAGGGCTGTTCCGTGAGGTCTACATCCCATGCGGAGTCTATGATATATCTTTGCTGTGCAAAGGGGAAGAAGTAAAGGGGGTGAAAGTAATAAATGGCTCAAAAATAGTGTCAATAACCAAAGAACGCGCAAAAGAATACGTTGATAATGTACTAAGGAGCATGAAGTCTAAAACTTATCACATGAAAGCGGCTTCGATAATTAGAGAACTAGGTGTGAGCAAATCATCTGCATCAATATTGGCAATAGCATACATAATGTGGTTAACAAACAGCGAAAACTTTAAAGGACTAGTAAGAGCGGGATCGGAAAACGAACCGAAAACATACTTCCTATTTGAGAAACGATGACTGCCAATTCAATAATGAATAAATGTATAAAGCAAGTGGGCGACGAAAAGTTATGCGAATTAATAACAGACATAGTTGAAAATGGGATAGCGACATATAGGAACGAAATAGAGAAGACAATAGTAATTTTAAACACGGAAGAACTTGAAATACAAGTAGGAATAGGAAAGACTGATAATAAATTATATGTAGTCCTAGTAGACGGCAGATTCGTACTAGCATTTAAGCTCGATGAGAACTACAACATCACATCGGCATCGATAACAACGCCCATGGTGGCCGCCATGCTCGACCTGCATGTGGACGTCTCGTCCTCGCCCGACGCCGTCACAGACCTGATTATAGAATTGGCCATGCGCCAGCTCGGTCTAACGCCTGACCCCTAATCCGGGGGGGCACGCGGGCCAAATAGGGTCAGGTTTTTTTCCGCGGCCCCGGCCCGGGCCTCTTTTTTCTTGTACAAATAATAAAATAATTAGAAAAATACACGGCAGAAATGAAATAAAAAGGGGGGAATTAATCGGAGACCTTGCGCGCAACGTACTTAGCGTCGCCTATGATCAAAATGATCTCGTCTGGCTTTTCTGCAGTCAGGACGAAGTACGCCAACTCTTCAGGCGTTTTGAAGCCGCCAACATCTTTGCCACCGCAGTACAGCCTCCACTGATATTGCGGGTATGTGAACGGCATGTTGAACGGCATACAGGTGACGTCGCCGTCTACCATGTCGTACAGCCTAATCGTCCCCTCGTCGGTTATTCCTATTGCCGCCGTCTTTCTGATTTTTCTTTGAGTTTTCTGTTCGATGTTCATGCCAAATGGTAACACACACCTTTATAACAGTGAGGTTCGGCAGATGCCGGTATTACTTACGTCAGCTGGCTAACCCCAACCGGGGGGGCACGGGCCCCAAATAGGGTCAGTTTCATGCCCGGCGGGCTTCGCATTT
>Ga0197144_100601_pt1 | contig 14398 bp, 10 predicted proteins | sample GBS85_MetaG_FD_148670 | JGI IMG/M metagenome (GOLD analysis project Ga0197144, IMG submission 148670) | Sediment microbial communities from Great Boiling Springs, Gerlach, Nevada, United States - GBS 85_MetaG | ecosystem: Environmental > Aquatic > Thermal springs > Hot (42-90C) > Sediment...
AATTAAAAAGTATGCCAATTCAGGTAGACATAACAAAAACTTTTTTATATAAAGAGGGAGAACGGAGAGGAATACAAAAAGGACTGAAAGAAGGTGAGCAGAGAGGGATACTTAAAGGAATAAAAGAGGGGCTAAAAGAAGGTCTAAAAGAGGCGATTTTGATGGATATTCAAGTAAAGTTCGGACAACTAAAATCTAAACAGGTAAAAAAACTTTTAGAAAATATTGACGATATAAAGAAATTGAAGAAAATAAAAAAAGAAGTGATAACAGTTAAAAGCTGGAACGATTTTATCAAATTTCTCGGAATCTCCACAAAATACAAAATTAACTCTTCTTCTAATAATAAATAAATAAACATCAAATTCTTCTCCATCCACTTCATAATAGTTCCCCCCCCTCTTCTGAGGCAATGTTAAGATAAACAATCAAAAATTTTTGTCAAATTGTCAAATTCAACAAACTCAACTTTTTTCCCAAAGAATTTTTATAAATGCTTATAGTATAGGATGAAAAAGTACTTTTCAAAGGAGGTAATATAACCATGAGGAAAAGCAACACAAGGTATATAATAGCAGTAATTGGGGGGTTATTAGTCATCTCTTTAGTAACGGCATGTACTAATCTTGAAAAAATGCCACCTACAGGGCAACCGTTTGTATCTGTCTCAGCAGACAAAACTTACGGTGAAGCTCCTCTCTCAGTTTCATTCACAGTAACCGCTATCCCAGCTCGTGGTAGTATCTCAAAACTCATAATAGACTATGGCGATGGAACTCAAGAAGATATAACCGAAAACCTCAAAGAAAACGTAGCATATGCATCTCATACCTACAACTCCGTAGGGACGTTCAAAGTCAGAGTTTCGGCCTTCGATAAAAATGGCTCATCAAGCACTGAACTCCAAATCATAACAAACGATAAACCATTAGTCTCCAACCTCAAAGCATACACCGACTTGACATTCACAAAAGAGGCGACTGACTTTATGCCATATTCCGACGTCTATATTAAGGCTGATTGCATGGATTCACAAGGGATAGGTTACGTAATGATAGATTGGGGAGATGGTGTAAAAGAGCAAGTATTTGGTGAGTGCGTAGGTAGTCACGAATACTCAAAAGAAGGAGTATACACGATAAAAATGACAGTACATGATGCAGTATTAAATGCTCCCTACCCATTAACAAACACTGCTTCTTTAACCATAAACATAAAATATGGAATTGAACCAGAAAATAATCCACCAAATATAATCATTCAAGCTGAGAACACATCAGGCGAAGCACATTTAGAAGCTACTCTCTATGTTGGAGTTTCGGACCCTGATGGCTCAATATCTGAAGTAAAAGTTGATTGGGGAGATGGAAATGTCGAAACTCTCGGAACAGCAGAACAGATAGGAACACGTGACGGGAAAACAATCTACAAAAAGACACACAGCTACTCAACACCGGGGTTATTCAGAATAACCGTGATAGCAAAAGATGATAAAGGTGAAGTCTCAACTGATACAACATATGTCTATGTTGCATCCTCAAAACCTGTTCTTGCTGTAACTTTCAAAGACCATTTAGGCCAAAACCCAAAAGACAAGACATACTCCATAGATATGACAGTTTATGAAAAGCAAGCCACAATATTTGCTGACCTGCTCGCATATGACCTTACACCCTACGACATAGTAACAGTGAAGAAGTGGGACTATGCAGATAATTCTACAAGAATAGAAATAGTGAGGAATCCCATGTGGTGGACAGGAATTTACATCAATGACGAATATGCAAAAATGGAATTTGAACCTTGGACAATAATGAATTCTCCCGGGGGTTGGTATCCAGATGGGATTACTGTCACGGTCACGGTTACCATATATGCTTTGAAAAGCGGTGTAGCTGAAAACAGGTATTGTGAAAAAGGTCCTTGGTTTGATAACTTGCATGAATGCGAAGAAATAATAGGAAGGATAGAAGCGGAGCCATCTCATGTATCGCATGAGACAAAGTTTACAGTAAAGCCAGAGTAATCACGAGAAAAAGGAGTGGGGATTGGGGTGAATTTGACCTGCCCCCTACTCCCTGCTCCTATTTCTACTCCCATACCTGAAGGAATTACTGTAACGGTCGCAGTTACTATATATACTTTGAAAAGCGGAAAACTCATATAATCTCCCGAGACTTAACCATATTAACCTTTTGTTGTCATTCAATTTGTTAGCAATTTGTATAGATAGATTGCTCTTGTCATTTATTGGCAAAATTTATTATAACAAAGTGCCATGCTAATTAGCAGAAGACTATGAAGAACTGGTAGTGGGAAAATTTTAGGTGAGGCATAAAAAAGGTGAAAATAAAAAACAAAACAAGGAAAAAAAACTTGAAAAATTGAAAAATATTTTTTAAATATTTTTTTAAAATGTATTGATAAAAAACAAAAATAGGAGGTGGATTAACATGACAGGAAAAAAAACAGCCTTTTTAGTTTTGGCAGCTCTTTTTATAACCTTCTTCTCCGGTTGCAGAAGGGAAGAAAAGATATTCTTTGAAGTATCTGAAGATACAGTCACAGTATATGGATATGTAAAAGACTACACAGGAAATCCAATAGAAGATGCAGAAATTACCATACTCCCAACAGGAGATAAGATAAAATCAGAAAAGGACGGATTATATAGGTTCTCAATAGGACTTGGAGAGCTTCCTGCTGATGCAGTCATAACCTATGTGGTCGAAAAGAGTGGGTTCGTTCCTTCAAGAGCTTCAATATCGTTCTCAGAACTCCTTATAGGAACTAATACTGATATCGCAGTTCAGAAAAGGGTCAAAAGACAGGATGTTGTTCTTTTCCCTCCAGCAGAAATAGAAGTTGAAGTAGTAGATAAAGACAACAAACCAGTTGCAGGCTCTCGTGTTTTAGTTCTACCTTCCCCCCAAATAGCTTTGTATCTTGGTGTAAGCCTAAACGAATCGGTAGCATCTATAACGAGTCAGACAAGTCCAGTAAAAATCACAAGTGGAATTCCAGCTATTGATTTCGTTCAACTTTTAGCTTTTCCTCCACAAGGTTCAGAAGAAGATTATGACATAAGCACTGCACAAGTAAATGTAAGCCAGATCAAAACGAAAGGAAAAGTAGTCTTACAACTCAAACCTCTGGAGATAGTATATTCATCGGTTGCAGTTGGTCAGTTCATTTCGCCCGATGAAAATATAAAACTTATATTCTCAAAAGAAATAACCGGAATAAATGCTCAACTTATCTGCAACGGTTCCCCTGTAAACTTAACAGCAAATATAACTGGAGCAGAAGTAGAAATAGACCCAGCAGGCCGAATTCTCGGGGACTGCGAACTTACAGTAAACAACGCATTTGGGGAAAAGGGGGAAACTCTTATTGGACCTTATTTTTACAACTTTATAGCATATGATCCGAACGCACCGCGAGGGCTTGCATGCCCAGATATAACCCCATATCTCCCAGGTTCAGTAACAGCTGTCTCGTTTGAATCAGCAGTTTTTCCACCACCATTTCTACAAGTCATATACTACTCTCCTGCCCCAGATAGCTTTAACGGATTCATAATAGGAACTGACACCCAAACAATTCTCATATGGGATCCTCCTGCTGTGAGAGGAATTAAAGAATTCAAAGTAAAGTATCTCAAAGAGTCTGAAAAACTTAAAGGGTCGGGAATATGGCAAGAACCAACAGCAGGGGTAGTAATCCAGTATATTCCTCACCTAAACAAATGGGTAGCTTCACTAGACTTTACTTCACTTCCATTTGATATTTCCTATGGGGAAAAATACTATATTGCAGTTGTTCCCGTTAATTTGAACGATGAGGAAGTTTGTAATCCAGAAAACATACCAACTCCGTTCACAATACAAGATAACACACCACCAAGAATCACAGACTGCCAAATTACCATTGGTTTCACAAATTACACTCCCGGAAATAGAACTATTCAAGTTCAGTTTTCAGAGAGTTTAACTTCTGCTAAATCTATAACAATAACTTCAAGAAACTTTGAGGTAATAAAAATTAAAGAAGACTTTAATCCAATTGCTTTTCCTCCTTTCACACTTCAAGTTTATTTAGAGCCTCTGAGTGCTAGGATCCCCGATCGTACGGCTAACAGCGACGGAGATAGAGAACTTGTTCTTTTAGAAGCTGATGCTAAAAAACTATGGGTAGGAGAAAATGTAGATATCAAAGATGCGAGCGGTACTCCAATTTTTACCGGGGGAATTACAGCAATTTTAGAAAAAGGGGGAGGCGAAGTATCAGTATGGTTTAACGGTGACGTACCTAATGCTATAAATGGTGCAGTAGTTCCGAGAACTGCAAACTCTCTTCAATCACCTAATAATAGGAATTTATACGTATTAGATGCTGCTGGAAAAAGATTAGAAGTTTCTGACGCTACCGGTCTTACAATAGGTGATAGGATTCAGGTTGCAGATCCGTTCAGCAACACAAGAAAAATACTTACTATAAAATCTGTTAATTATTTTCCACCTGATCCACCTGAAATTACCGTTGAAGAGGATATATCTGACCTCAAATGCAACTCTAATAATAAGCTTTGTCTTTTTAGGTCATTCAATCCTGATGTGTCAATAAAAGTTGAAGCTTATGATACTTCCGGAAATCTGATAAGTTCCATTGCTGACCAATGCAGTGTTAGTGTTGTTGGTGGAATTATATGGTAATATAAATTATTTGGGCATAAGGGAGGTTAGTTCAGTTCAAAGTTAAAATAATTCTTGCAGGTATAACGAAAAAGATTAAGAATAGTGCAGATGAAGTTAGCATAAGCTGAGCTGCCTCCCTTATTTTCTCTTCACTTTGGGGTAGATTAAAATCTCCAATTGAGTAGTAATTTATTTTTTCGAGTTTAATTTTTAGAGCCCCGCTGAAAGCTGTCATAGGCACATAAGAATTTGGGCTCTGCGTCACCTTCCTGAACTTCAAAAATGTTTTTAAAACTTCCTTTGGACTTTTAGACAAAATTATAGAAGAAAGCAAAATGAAAATAAAAGATAATCTCGCAGGTATAAAATTTAGTATATCGTCAAATTTTGCTGGTATAAATCCTACAAATCTATATCTTTCGTTCTTGTAGCCAAACATAGCATCCAAAGTATTTACAACCCTATAAACTATCGCAAGCTCTATTCCACCCAAAGAGAAGAAAAAAAGAGGGGCTATTATGCTATCTACGAGATTTTCCGCAACACTCTCAACAGTAGCAGAAATTATATGAGGTTTTTCTAAATTACTTACATTTCTGCTTACCATTTTTCCAACGTTTTTGCGTGCCAAAGCTAAATCATCTGATAAAAGAGCAGAAAAAACATCAAACGCATGGTCTTTTAAAGACCTGATAGCGAAAATTGATTTTAAAAAGAAAACATCTAAAACAAAACTCAAAACAAAAAAAATCTCATTTTCTAATCTCATATAAAAAAAATTGAGAATTTTCTTTAATGCAACATAAGGCAAAAGATAAACGCTCAAACCCAAAATTAAAAGCAAAAAACCCCAGAAAAACTCCAAAAACTTATTTCCCCTTTTTATAAGAGAATCCACTTTGGCTACCACTTTACCAGTAATTACGACCGGATGTAATATACGATGAGGTTCCCCAAAGACCAAATCAAAAATCAAAGAGAAAGTAAGGACAAAGACCCAATAATTTATAAAATTATTACAACAAATTTCATTTATAAAATTACCAATTTCCATAAAAGCAAAAAGCAAATTTTTTAAATTTTTAGTAGTTATGAAATTTATTCCGATTTTTCTAATTTTACTTTTCTTATTTATAAGCTATGGAACAGCAAACTCCCAAAGTGTATCAATAATCTTACCTAAAAACATTAGTGCAGACAAAGAGATAGAATGGGTTTCAAGGACATTTGGTAGAGCATTTTTGCTTGAAGTAAAAAAAGAGGGCAAATTTAAAACAGAGCTAATTGAAGATACCAAAAATTTTCCCGACACAGATTTTATTGTAATCTCATCTTTCAAAAAATCAAAAGACGAAAAGAGAATAATATTTTACCTGAATATATTATCAAAAGAAGGAAATAATTTGTTAAGAGGTGAGAAATATTCACTTTTAGAAAGCTTTTCTTTCGCTTTTTTGCCAGAACTGACATATGAAATGAAAACATATATATCACGCCTCATAAGATTATACCTCGCAGCAAACATAAGACCTGACTCAAAATTCAACCCGATAAAATACAATTTCAAACAAGATGTAATATCAAAAATTACTGAGGTTTTACCACAAACAAAAGAAAAAATAAATCAAGATGAACTCATTTTCTCACCAGAGGAAGTAGATAAATGGTTCCAAATAGGCGTGCAAAATATATCTCAAGGAAAAATTCACGAAGGAATATCTTACATTTTGAGATTTGTTTCAAAAAAAGGTCCAGATTTTATCACCGAAAACGAATTTATTGAAGATAAAAATGTAAGTAAAGCTATGGAAATAATCAAAATCGCCCTACCCGGCACATCAAAGAACAGAGACGAAAGTGTGAGAATCTTTATCGCTTCACAATTTTACAGAGATTTTTCAGAGAACGAAATCAGCAGACTTTCTTTAAGCTTGGAGAAAGATATGTTCATGTGGCCAGCTATGAAGAGGCTCGGAGAAATATGGGTAGCAAAAGGAAATTACAGAGAATCCTTGCAGTTTTTGAGAGATTATATTTCAGCAGCAAATGAGAGCTTTGACTTTATCTTATCTTTTTCAAAAGTTATATCAGTTGTTGACGAACTTGCGAGAGGTTTTTAGAATAGTTTTTCACACCGTCAAAAAACGCAACAAAAACAGCAAAAATGAATACAACGAAAATATTAAAAAGCAAAACTTTCAGCATCTCCGGCGAAATAGAAGGCTTTCCTTCTGCTCCTATTATTGAATACTGCTGATGTAAAGTTCTCCATATTTTTACAGAGAACCAAACCAAAGGAACATTTGCGGCTCCCACGATGGAAAAAACCGCGCGCAATCTTTTTGTCTTCTCTCTTGTATTCTTATCAATACCGAGCATAAGATAAGCAACATAAATTATGAATAGGATTAAGGTCGTAGTCAGGCGAGCTTCCCAAACCCACCACACCCCCCATATAGGTCTGCCCCATATTGAACCTGTAAGAAGAGCAAGAGCAGTAAAGACCGCTCCAACTTTCGCAAATGACCACGCAAGATAATCAGCCCAATTTCTCTTCTTGAGAACATAAACAAGAGAAAAGAATCCACTTATTATTATAAAAGAAAGCCCAACCCACGCACTCGGAACATGAATATACATTATTCTTTGAGCATCACTTTGAAGTCTATCAGGTGGAGCAATAACCAAACCAAGATAGCTACCAACACCAACCATCATAAGAAGAAAAATTATCACAGGTGTAAAAATCTTCATAATGATTAAAGTTTATAGATATTATCAACAAAGAACATAAAAATAAAAAAAGAATGAAGAAAAAAGAAAAGTAAAAAAGAAAGATAAAGAGAAAAAAAATAAGCAAAAAAAGAAAGAAAAAAAGAAGAAAAGAAAGAAAAAGAAAAAAAGAGAGAAAGAATAATGGATAAAAAAATGAAAACTAATACATCAACGAGTTTTTTTGCTTTTTATTATATTTCCCTCGTTTTAATCTTTATTTCTCTACCTAAACTCTCATTTCCTGCTGAATTCCAAGAAATTATATGCGGATCCGTATTCAAAGGAGAAAAGAAGGAATGTAAAATAAACCTATCAGAATGGAATGTAAGTTTATACATTAACCAAAATGATGAAAAACCGTTTTCGTTTTCTCCAAGCCAGGTTTCAGAATCAGTAAATCTGACCTCGCCCGGGATAGTATCCATTTATTTTTCTCCACCATCAACTGGCATTTATCTTTGCTCAATAACAGTAGTTGATTCAAGTTCTACCATCATAAAGAAAGTTATAATCCTGAAAGGGGAAGGATTTGATGAAAGCTTTATTTTCCCAAACCCAATGTCATTTGATTTGAAGGAGACAAAAATAGGAGAAACCGCACAAGTTAATTTTTCAATATACAACAAATCTTACTTTTCAGAAGCATTCATATTAAATGGGTTCTCTTGTAATATAACTCGGATTTTGCCACAGAGCTATGTAGATTGCAATTTCAACTTTACTTCTCCCCATGATGCCGTAAGAGGCCAAAGCTTTTCCATCTTACCACAAAACAAAGTAAGATTATCAGATAAAGATATTTCAGTTCAAATAAGAATATCAGGTATCTGGGCAGAACCAGTAGCTGTATTTGAAAATGAAAAAGATTTTGGAGTTACACTTGTCGGCCGAAAAAAAAGAGAGACCATCTCCATAGAGAATCAAGGAAACTACCCTCTAATCATTTCAAGAGTGATAATAATAGGTGATGAGAATGGGAACTTCTCAGTAGATTTAAAAGAAACAACTCCAATCTTACCACAAAAAAAATTATATATTCCAGTAGAGTTTTACCCGCAAAAGGAGGGAGAATTCTCTTCTCAAATTTCTTTCGTTTCAAACACAGGAATACTTACAACCTATGTAAAAGGTAAAGCAATATCTAATCCATATCCCACAATATATATCAGAGAAAAGATAATTGATTTTGGCGTTATATTCCCGTCTGAAGTATCATATACTAAAATCAAAATAACAAATATCGGAGCAGAAAACCTAATCATAAAAGATATAAGTTTGAAGTCAGCAGAATTTTTCGTTGAAGGAGTTTCGGCTAATTTAATTTTAGAGCCTCTTTCTTCATTAGAGATAAAAATAGGTTTTGCACCATTAAAAGAAGGAAGCTTTTCATCTCAACTTATAATTTCATCCTCTGACCCGTTCAACAGTGAATTCCAAATTATGCTCACCGGAAGAAGTTCCACTCCTAAAATCTTCATACCAGATGAAGTAAATTTTGGATATGTAAGGTTAAATAATGCAAGCAAGAAATATATCCCAATACAAAATCAGGGATTGTTCCCTGTAATTTTGACAAAAGTAACAGTGGTTAATTCAGAAGCCTTCTCTTATACGATAGATTTTAATCTGCCAAAAAATATAAACTACGAAGAATCACTGAGCGTGTATGCTGAATTTATTCCAAGAGAAATAAATTACTACGAAATGCCCATCAGTTTTTATTTTATTGTTCCCAAAAGTTCAGATATAAGCGAGGTTGAGGAAAAAATACTCACAACTTACCTAAAAGGATATGGAGGACTGCCATACATAAAAATAAAAAGTGAAGAGATAGATATGGGAAAGATATTTGAAGATGAGGAAAAGAAAGTAGTATTTCCAATAGAAAACACTGGAAAAGTTTCGCTTTCAGTATCGCTGGCTCTGTATTCCGACAAATTTTTTGTATTCCCGCAGAGATTTGAAGTTGAACCCGAAAGTGCAAAAACAGTTGAGATAATTTTCAGACCACAGGGAAAATCAGGCTACTTTGAAAGCTACATGAGAATAATTTCAGATGACCCGCTTACCCCAGAAAAAATAGTGATACTGAAAGCTTTATCAAAAAGCCCAGAGGAAATATTCAAAGGTGGTGGATGCAGTTCAAAAGGTAAAGAAACTACAAATTCCCAACCATTTATATTACTTACTACCTTCACGATTCTGCTCATTTTTCTTTCAAAGAAAACAAGAATTTTATCTATCGTCCTTTTTATATCTTCTCTCCTTATTCCGAAAAAATCTTACTCACTCAATTTTTCGTATTTTAGATACTCTTATGATGATTTCTCATTCATTCAAACATCTTATTTAGTTCCAAAAGAAGTTTGGAGAATATACACAAAATCTTATTTTATATCATCTCCTCTATTCAAATCAATTACAAAGGATGAAGAAGAAGTCAAAACAGAAAAACTAATAAATTATGTTTTTCCAACAATTTTTGGAGTCGTCTACTCGCCTATGAATTTATGGAATATATCAATCTATACTCCTGTCTCCTTAATTTCTAAAAACAGACAAATATTTTTCTCGCAAGGTGATATCCTGATAAGCAATAAAATAAGCATAGGAAAATTAGGAGAATCAGATATATCAGGAGAGGTATCCTTTGGTATTCCTTCGGGCAACAAAGATTTATTTTTTAAATCAAATCCTTTTTCTTTATCTCTAATTTTTATCTCCTCATACAGGAACTTTTCAGCAAATTCTGGAATAGTATATGGAGGTAAGGAAATACCTACGAATTTCCTTATATCATTCGGAGCTCGCAAAGAAATATTTCAATTCATTTCAGGATACATAGAAATGTACGGATTTATACCAATATCTTATTCATTATTCAACCCGGGAGGTGAAATAATAGGGGGTGCAAGCCTCAATTTAGGAGAATTTGCAATAGGAATAGGTTTAGGGAAGGGATTTGGAAAAACAGCAGGTATACCTTCAATAAGATTAGGCATATTTTCAAGATATGATCTTGTTCCCGGTCAGAGGGAAAACGTAAAATATTTTAGCTTAAATGGAGAAATTTACGATGAATTTGGTAACAGCATATCAAACTGCAAAATTCTTTTAGATAGAATCTTTACAAAAACAGAAGCAAAAGATGGAAAATTTGAGTTAATAATTCCTTACGGATCATACAGGCTGACCGCCTTATGTGAAGGTTTTCTCAAAGAAGAAATCTACATATCTGAAAAAGATAAATATGTGAGATTACAGATGAAAAAGTCCCTACCGCAGGTTATTGTTTTTTCAACAGATAAGAACGCAATACCACAAGAGAAAAACATAAAAATAAGCTTCGGAGAAAAAAGCTTCTCATTCACAACATATTACATAGTTGCAAAAGGTAATAAAAATTATTTAGTTGAAGATGAAAGCTCAACGATGCAAATTGAACTCAAAGAAGGTCAAGTAAAATGGGTAAGACTACCATACGAGAAAACAGAAGAAAAATCAGAAGCTGAAATAAAAAGTGAAACAGAAATAAATAAGCAAAAAGATAAAGAAGAAGAAAAGAATAAGGAAGAGGAAGAAGATTTAGAGAGGAAAGAAAGTCAGGTAAAAAAAGGGAAAATACAAAGCAAAGAAAAATCCTCAGGCAATCAAGAAACCATAAACAATGAGAAAGAAGAAGAGGGAGAAGTAGGAGAAGGAAAAAACAATGATGATGATTTAGAAAAGATAGCAAGAGTTATCGAGCAAAAATCGTTTGAGCTATATCTTGGTAAGGAATCAGCAACACTAATTTATGTAATAGATAACTTTAGCACAAATAGCTACACAATCCCAAAACATGGCGTATGGAAACTCACAGAAATATCAAACTTCATAAAATCAAATATTGAGAAAATAAAAGAAATAATAGTTGAGGGACACACAGATGACATCGGCACATATGAATGGAACATGGAACTATCCTACAAGAGAGCAGAAGAAATAAGGAAACATCTATTCAGAAGAGGGGTAATCTTTCCGATAAAGATTGTAGGATACGGACTTCTATTCCCGGTAGAAAAGACAGATAAACCACAGAGAAAAGGTAAAAATAGAAGGGTTGAGATAAAAATAGTTTTGAAGGACTGAAATACAAACAAAGGTAATGAAATACAAACAAAGGAACGAAAAAACAACAAAAAAGCAAAAACTCAATTTTCTATTTCCAGTTTATTCCATATTTTTTCATTTTACGCCACAAAGTAACACGACTCAAATTAAGACTTTTTGCTGCATCAGAAATTGAGCCATATTTTAAAAGAGCATCGTAAATTCTTTCTTTCTCAACCTCTGCCTTACTTTTCAATTTTTCTGTTCCATTTTCAGAATTTCTAATTACAGATGAATGAGATTTGTATGCAGAATGAGAACTAAAGGCTCCCGCAATTCTTTTATGCTCCACTATAACCTCTTCATTTATGTTCTTTGAATTTGACATAAGATAAGCTCTCTCCAATATATTTTCGAGCTCCCTTACGTTTCCCGGATAATCCCAATCGAGAAGCTCCTGGATAGCCCTCCTTGTCAAAAATCTTCTACCAAGCCCGTATTTTTTATTTAATTTTTCGAGAAAAAGCTCCGCAATCGGTATTATATCCTCTTTTCTCTCACGGAGAGGAGGAATGTCTATTCTGAAAACAGAAAGCCTAAAATAAAGGTCAGATCTGAAATTTCCTTTTGAAACTTCTTCTTCTATCTTTTTGTTCGTTGCTGATATAACTCTTACATCAACTCTTATAACGTCTGTATCTCCAAGTTTTTGAATTTCTCCTTTTTCAACTGCTCGCAAAATTTTCGGTTGCAAATTCAAAGAAAGATCTCCTATTTCATCTAAAAATAAAGTTCCCCCATTTGCTACCTCAAATTTCCCCTGCTTATCTTTATCTGCCCCTGTAAAAGCACCTTTTTTATATCCAAAAAGCTCACTTTCAAGCAAATTTTCAGGAAATGCAGAACAATTTACTTTCACAAGAGGCCCATCAGAGCGGGGAGAAAGTTTATGAATAATATCAGCTAAAAGCTCTTTACCAGTCCCCGTTTCACCAGTTATAAGAACAGGAGAATCTATCTGGGAAATTACTTTTATCTTTTCAAACAATTCTTTCATCTTCCTGGATACACCAACCATACCATAAAAAACATCTTCATCGTAAAGAGATGGACCTGGAGAAATTATGAGGATGCTAAAATCTTCATCTGGTGTATCTACTTTTGTAACCTTTACCGTCTTTCTTATGGGAGAGAGTTTAAATTCAAGTATAGTTTGAGGTTTTATATCGTCTGAAAAGTCCTCACCAAAAATTTCTTTACAAGTTTTAGACATTATCTCTTCACGAGTTAAACCAAGAATATCTGCTGCCTGTAAAGAGGCGTAAAGAATAGAATAATTTTTTCTGTCGTATATCAAAATAGCATCAGAGAGGGCATCAAGAAATCTGCAATCAATCTCTAAACCAGAAAACCTTTCCATATTTAACTTTAAAAGTTTAATCCGAATAAAACTGATTTCTCAAAAATTAGAAAAATCAAGCAAGGTCAAATAAGAAATTAAGCTAAAAGAAAAATGCAACAACAAGATATATCTTATAAGATCTTCGGTAGAGAAATAAAAATAGAATTACCTGAATTCAGGGAAATAAAAAATAAGAAAAACCCTTATATTTTAGGAGAGGTGGAGAAAGAAGGGAAAAGATATACCATATATCAGGGAAAAAATGGGATAAGTATCGTTCCATTTTCCCCAGAGGTGTATTTAGATTTGATTTTGAATTTGAAAACAAAAGAAAATGATGAAGGAATTTTCGTAGATGGTAATCAAGAAGGTTTCTGTATTTTAGATACGCAAGGAGGTAAGATAAAAAAGATTTTACTATGCGAAAATAAATCTACTTCTAACAAGAATGAATTTTTAGCTATACTATATGCTTACAGAATTTTCAAAGAAGAAATAAAAAAAGGGAAAAATATTTTTTCCGATTCCAAGTTTGCAATTGATAAAATCAAGAAGTTATATAGTATTGAAGCCAAAAAAGTAAAGGCACATTCGGGAAACCTTTGGAATACAATTGCAGATACACTCCTGAAAAACATAGGATCATTCAAAAACTTAAAAAAACAAAAAAACTACGAAATCAAACTTGAATTTGTAAATTTATCATTATGGTAATGATAGAAAGAAAAATAGAGGAGCTCAAAGGAAAACTGGTAGAATTTTCACAGTTGATAAAAACTATGCTATCAAAAAGCATAAAAGGTCTAGTAGAAAAGGACGAAAAACTTCTCAAAGAAGTGATAGAAGTAGATGAAAAAAAAAGCAATGAACTTGAGATACAGATAGATGAGATGTGCATACATATAATAGCGCAGTTTGAACCAAGGGCAAAGCATCTGAGGACAATTTTTTTAGCTCTAAAAATGAACAATGACCTTGAAAGAATGGGAGATCACACGGTAAATATTTCGCAAAGTGGCCTATACCTTATATCAAGACCTCAGGTTAAACCTTTTTTAGATTTACCAAGAATGGCAGAAGAGGTAGAGAAAATGCTTGAAGATAGCATAAAATCTTTTATAGAAGAAGACGCTTCACTTGCAAAATCTGTTTGTGAAAGAGATGATACAATAGATAGCTTAAAAAACCAAATAACAAGAGAACTTATAACATATATGTTATCTGAGCCATCTACAATAGAAAGGGCTTTACATATAATAAGGATCGCAGGAAACTTGGAAAGGATTGCGGACCTAACTACGAATATATGTGAAGATGTAATATTTATGGTAAAAGGAGAACTTATAAAACATCACAAAACTATAAAATTCTAATCAACCAAAAAAACAAAATCAATCAAAAAAACAAAATTCATATCAAAACAATAAAAAAA
>Ga0197144_100602_pt1 | contig 14379 bp, 16 predicted proteins | sample GBS85_MetaG_FD_148670 | JGI IMG/M metagenome (GOLD analysis project Ga0197144, IMG submission 148670) | Sediment microbial communities from Great Boiling Springs, Gerlach, Nevada, United States - GBS 85_MetaG | ecosystem: Environmental > Aquatic > Thermal springs > Hot (42-90C) > Sediment...
TGCTTACATGTCAAGGATCTCTTCATCTCTTATAGGAGTTTAGACTTAAGAGTGATGTGGAGAACTCTTTACAGTCATTCCATAGGCGTGCATTTAGTTGATTATTAAGGTTAAGGCTGTTATGACGTTTTCTGTTCACTTCCTTGTTTTTAATAGTAGGGTTAATAGTAGTGCTAGTATTACTCCTATTAGTAGTGTTAGTGTTATTAGTGTAATGTCTAGGGTTGTTTGATTACCTCTGTTATTGACTTGAGCTACCTCCACTACGCTCTTTTTGGGTTCGTAGAGGTTCCACTTTTCTGGGTTAAACTCGTTTTGGTGATCCCATATTCTTGCGTTCCCGGTTTCTATCGTCCACTTGTTTATGTTTAGTACGTGTGTTTTATTGTATTCTATGTAGGCTACCGCTATTATCCTTCCATATCTATCGAATACCCCTATGTCGTCTACGTCTAGGAGTACTGTTTTACCTTGGATTATGTTCTCTAGTGCTCTCCACGCTCTTACACCTTCCTCTGTGCTAATCTCCGGAGCGTCTATGTCTGCTAACCTAATCCTATACTCTACACCAACTCCAATCTTCTCTTTAAAGGGTTCACTCGCGCATGTTACTATTGCTCTTAACGTGTCACCATCAATAACCCTTCTAACTAAAGCTATAGCATCCCACGAGTTACAAGTGAAAGCCCCACCCTCTAGGGCGAGGAGGTCGGAGTCTAGCGAGCTTAGCGTTAGCCGGGCTCCCCACAACAGGGTTGAAGCTAGTATTAAAGCTAAAAGGATAGTATGAGGTCTCGAGAGCCTCAAGCTAATAACACCTTCTACAGTTCAAAACCAAGTTGTCCTAGAAACCTTCTTAAAACCTCCACATTCTCCCTTCTAACACTACGCCTCCTAACATCAACACGCAAACCTAGCTTCCTAGCTGTAGCCACATCAAGCCTAACAGCCTCTAACTCCCCTAAACTAAACCCCCTCCCAACCCTCAACCCTGGATTCACATTACCCAACTTCACAAGCCTCGGCCTCCTTACGAGAGCTTTTGGAGCCTCTATAACGGTAGCCTCATACTCCACCCTCCAGCCCCTGAGAGAAATCTCTTAGAAACCCCCGCTACCCCTTAAAAGTTTAAAGTTTAAAGTAGCAGCCATAAGGCTTGGAAGACCGTCCTACTGCTTCCACAATCCAAGTAGGCATGCAGACTCGACGAAAAGTTTAAATATCTGTGAATGCTTGCAAATACTTGGAGTTCTATAATGGCGGGGAAGTACCTCAATACTAGTCCTAATACTATCTAGGTGGAACTTTAATGGTAGTCATCATTTCTTGTAATAACACTCTTAGATCTTTAGTAGAGTATATTTTCACAATATTAACTGATATTCTCCTCCCCTTCTATCGGTAGTTAAAGTTTCCCAGCTTAGTACCGAGTACTCAATTGTAACTTTTTCGCCTTGCAGAAGAATATCTCTAAATCCCTTTTGGAGGTAGCTGGGTTCAAAGTGTGCTATGAATCTTCCTCCTGCATCATATACGTAGATAACCTCAGGAGCTTCTACCAGTATTGGAGTCTCTCCAGGATTTGAGAGTCTTAAATCAAGCTTAGTCAGACGAAATTCGCAATAGAATAGGCATGACCATCGCCCCTCGATCTTTAGTATTTCTAGTTTTGCTTTATCCATTCCCTCTACTCTAAATCTTTCTTCGTATATTATCTGCTCCCCTCCTCTATATAATTCCTTTACTAGAATACGATACTCCCCCTTCATGTAACCAATAAAATAGTGATAGATATTTAGGCTCACAGCCTTTTTATCGTAACTAAATCGTTCAATACTCCTCTCCTTTCCGTCAGGCGAGACTATCACAACTTCAAGGTCAGATCCGAACTGTTGGATGGTAAGGATTCCAGTCTTCCAATCAAAGCTTGCTTGGAATTCCTTTATTTCTTCAAATGGCACCAGACGGCAGTCTTCGAATTGGGTGAACGTATCCTTTATACCCCTATTTAGTCCTATCACAGCAAATTTCTCGCCTACCCGAAGAGGGATCACTTCATTTTTATCCCTGAATACGCAAGTAGTGAGATTGTCAAATACTACCTCTGCCTTACCATCTCTTTCTCTTATAGAACTGACAATTCCTACAATTATGATCCATTTATTTTTATACTTTTCATCAGCAGCTATAGGGTTTCTTTTGTATTCTTCAAGCAGATCTTTCGATAAAATTTTTATTGCCTCTTCCGACGGTTTCGTCGGAGGTTTCGTCGGGGAAGTTTCAGACAATGGTTTTTGGAAGAAACTCATCCCAATTGCTATTGCTACTGCTACTATAGTAATTATAACAACTCCTAAAAGTACTTTTTTCAAAGACCACACCCTTCTTGTTCTTTACCTCCTAAGTTTAAAATTTTATGTGATAATATTTTGAGGTTGCTAGATCAACTTTAGGTTTTTAGTCAAAAGGTTTTGAAACAGAAAGAGACATTTTGATTTAATATAAAAATTGAATTAAAACTACCGGGAGACTTAATTTTAAATGCTTTGTGCAAACTCTTTAGCCGACCCCACTTGCAAAGGATTAGCTCCTCTCTAGCCTTCGCGAAAGGTCTTCTAGTGTATTATAAGTGCTAGCTCTTAGTGTTAGTTAACCTCCTTCACGCCTTGAAGAGCGAGGGCTCTCCTAAGGCGGTTCCTGGTTTTCCACGTTTATTAGCACAAAGAACTCGTGACTTTAGATATTCTAATACCACTAACGGTGTACACTGATCAGGGGTAGGTTTAAATCCCTTTCTCCTGCATAATGGAAGTCTACGCTAAGTTAAAGGGGATCATGGCGAGGAGTTCGCTACTCTTGCAATGTTTAAGGTAACCTTTAAGCCTATCACGAAGCTTCCGACTTTGTGAGGCTTACCAGCCTCACCGCTAGGAGCTCCAGCCGTTACCTAGGGGGTTATTCATAGCTTCTATTAAAGGCTTTTAACACTTAAAGTAACCTTAATATCACCTTAAGTTCCTACTAAAGGCAATTATACAATAACATCATTTCAAACTGGGACCCAAAGAACTAATGCTTGGCGGGGGGAGCTCGGGGGATAGGGTTAGCACAGATATGTTGAGAAGACATAGGGTTGTAGCATATAGCAGTATCGATTCGCTAGACATAATAGAAGATCTACTTGGAGGCACGCGTTAAAACAGTTATCTAAACAAGACAGCTACAACAATATTAACAATTAGAGTAGCTAGTACAGCAACAGTTAAAGCTAACGTAGTCCTAGACATGAAATCGATCCTTTTATCTAGACTATCAATCCTCTTGTCCAAACCATCGATTCTTTTGTCTAAACTATCAATCCTCTTATCTAGATCCTCAATCCTTTTACCTAAATCCTCTATTCTCGTTGATAAATGGCTATTCAAATCCTCTATTCTTTTGGATAAGTGATTGTACATGTCTTCAATTCTCTTCGATAGAACATTATTTACATCCTCAATTCTTGTTGTTAAATGGCTGTTTATTTCGCTAACTCGCTTCGACAGCTCTACGTATGCTCCTTCTAGCTTTTCTATCCTAGCTTGTACTCCTGCTAGAGCTACTTCTACTTTATCCATTCTAGATCCTACTTCTTTTTCTACTCTTACTATTTCATTTTTTAATCTATCCTCTACATCCCTCATTTCGTTTCTTAGCCTTATTTCTAATTTCTCTATCTCACTTTTCATGCTTGCTTCAAGTGTTTTTATGTCATCTTTTGTTGTTACCTCTTTTATTATTGCTCTTGTTATCGCTAATCTTGCTTCTTTACTTGCGAGGATTTCTGGTAACAGTTCTAGGGCTATTTCCTTTTTAAGTTTCTCGTCTTTTCTAAGTTCTTCTAAAAGCTTCTCAGCTACAGACATTATCGTATCCTGTTACACTTTTGTCACTCTGCAACCTTAAATCTTATTAGGTTAACCCGCCTTCATGTTTAATAGCTGGAAGGCGCCCGTCACCCTTCTAGCATTAACATAGGAGGTAACTACTTTCATTAAGGAAAACTTTCAACAAAGATGTTTTATCAATCCTCCTGACGCGGTTAAAAGTGAACCGCTTTTCACAGATCTTTCTAACGTGGTAAGCTCCTCCTCCCTATTAAATGACTCACAACGAACCTCTTAGGCCTAGAACCATATAACATCATTACACTCTTGTAACCAGGTTATATCCTAGTAACTAATTGGCTTATAGAGACATTAAAAGTTAACATCCCTGATCGGCTAGCTCTAGAACCACAGATTTCCAGGTAACCGGCTCTTCGCCAGATGGGAAAGGAGGGGTTGGTGTGATAGCTTGGCCTTTAAAGAGTTTAGACTTGAAAGAACTCTTTCTAATGTTTGTTTTAGTGTTTTTGTGCTTAGAATCCGAATAGGCTTTCCAGGCCTGCTGATATGTCTACCTCTTCTTTTTTCTCCTCTTCCTCTTTCTTCTCCTTCTCCTCCTCCGCTGCAGCTGGTGCCGCTACTGGTGCCGCTGCGGGTGCTGCTACAGGCGCTGCTATTGTTGCTTGTTTTAGTACTTCTTCTATGTTTATCTCTGATAGGCTTGCTACTAGCATTTTGATTCTTACGTCGTCCGCGTTTATGCCTATTGCTTCTATCACGTTTCTTAGGCTCTCCTCTGTTATTGGTTTCCCTGCGAAGTATAGTGCTAGGGCCGCGTGTATGTATGCCTTACCCTCCTGGGGCATATACTACACCTCCCTATCATATTCACTTGAATCTAGCCCTTTAAAAGGTAGTGGTTTGGGGGTTTAGAGTCCGAATAGGCTTTCTAGGCCTGCTGATATGTCTACCTCTTCTTTTTTCTCCTCCTCTCCCCCCTCTTTCCTCTCCTCCTCTCTTCTCTCCTCTCTAGGTGCTTCTACCCTTTGTGCTGTTTGCACAGGCTCTAGGCCTAGGTCTCTAGCCTTCTCTCCCAGCGCCGCTAGTACTAGCGTTTCCTCTATTAAAGCTCTCCTGAGAGCTGGCTCCACTAGGTCTGGTGTTGGTATTGCAAGGGCCTCTGCCAACGCTATACCGGCTCTCGTAGCGTCTAGGAGTGTTAGGCTTGCAACCTCAGGTATCTCCACGTAGGCTATACCTGTAGCTAGTCTTAGAGCTTCGCCCGTAGCCTCTAGGAGCTCCTTCTTGAAAGACTCTATGTCGAGCTTCAGCGCGCTCCTCGGTATAACCACCTTTCCATCGTAAACTGCTAGGGGCTCGACGCCTATCTCGAAGGGTTTAATGTTAAGCTTAAGGAGCACGCTCGCAAGCTCAGGGCTTATGACGTCGCCCGGTTTAGCTACAACAGTGCTCTTCTTAATGTAAACCTTACCACCCCTAACCTCGTAGGGTATCTTAAGCCTCCCCAGGACGCCTAGCATAGGCCCCGGGGTTATATCCGTAGGCCCTTCGGGGACAACAATCTCCCTGTCAACAACCTGGCCCGGCTTAGCCTCTATAGCCACCTTCTCCGATTCAAGTATCCTATACAGCTTAAACGGGTTAATGTCAGCGAACATGAGCATAATAGTACCCTTAAGGTAGGGCTCTAAGCCCCCCGCATCGAGGCCCAGTTGCTCGAAAGCCCTAAGCACGAGCGTCCTCTTAGCAACCTTAAAGACAACCCTACCCCTAAGCCTCCTCCTAATAACCTGTAGCTGAGCGGTGGGAATCCCGGTTACATCGGCAACCCCTACCACAGGGTGCTTCTGCAGCAAATCCTTAAGCTCCTCGACAACCTTAACCTTCCAAGGCTGTATCTTAACACTCCTCCTACCTACAATCAAAACCACAGCACCCCCCAGCTAGAGTGCCGGAGCTCACGAAGCCCAGCCCCGCTATAACGGTCTAAGCTCGACGGGGGGAGACATGGTCTTCTTAACGTAGATAGCTCCAATCCTCCCCGGCCCAAGCTTAGACTCTACGAGGTCTAGCACCGTTAAGGCGTTCTCAGCTAGGTCCTCAACGCTCATATCCTCAGCTCCAATACTACAAGCTATCTGAGGCTGGTTCCTAACCCTAACCCAGACAGCCCTGCTATACCTGTCTAGGAGCTCCCTCACATTAGCGTTTGGAGGCACCGGGATAGGAGCTTTACCCCTAGGACCTAGAGCTGGGCCGAGCACCCTCCCAGCTATACCCATCAGGTCAGCTCTTACAAGAACCCAATCACACCTCTCAGCAACCCTCCTAGCATCCTTCTTGCTAAAAGCTTGAACCTCGTCTCTAGAGTAAACTTCAACCCCGAGCTTCCTAGCCTCCAGCAACATGTCGCCTTCGGCTACAAAGCACACCCTCCTAGACCTCCCTAAACCCTTAGGTAGTATAACGACCTCCCTCAACCTAGCCTCCTGGGATTTAAGGTCTAGGCCGCTTAGAACAATAACTAGGTCTACACTCTGCTTAAACCTCCTAGGCTTACCTAACCCCAGGCTCCTCCTAATAGACTCAACTACAGCCTCCCTATCAAATGGCATAACAACACCCACGAGATCATAGTGTGCTAAAGCTTAAAACGTTAAGTTGAAAGCCATTTATCCTCATACCTGGCTAGCACATCGTCGTAAACGCCTCTATCAACCTCCATTGAAACAACCTTAGCATCCTTCCCGTCAACCGTTATACCGATGCTCCTAGCAGACCCAAGTATAGTTTTAACTGCAGCCTTCAAGCTCTTAGCTAAGAGATCCTCCTTCTTCTCCAAAGCAATCTCAACAATCTTCTCAAAGGGGAGATCCCCAATCTTCTTGTGAATAGGGTCACCGCTAGGCTCTGAAGCCCCAACAGCCTTCAATAGTAGCTCAGTAACACTAGGCTTAACCCCCAACGCGAACCCCTAGGATGACGCAGTGCCTAGAGCTTTAAAGTCTTAATAACCTAGAGGAGGGGCTCCCGCAGAGGCTACGGTAGCCTGCTTAAAAGCCTTACTAGAACTCTCTACTCTGGCTACTCGCAGACTCGATTCTTAAAGCATACACCATCGTTATATAGTGGGGCGCTATCCTTAACACGTCTCTTTTAGATATCATGCCTATCGGCTTGAACGTCTTAGGATCTAATACTGGAAGGTGGCCTACACCCCTAGACCCCATTAGCCTAGCCGCCTCCTCCAGCGGCGTGTCAGCTAGCACGTAGAGGGGGTTTCTCGTCATTATATCGCTTACCTTAACATTATCCGGGTTAAGCCCCTTCGCCACCACATGCTTTAGTATATCCGTCCTCGTCATTATGCCCATTAGCATCCCAGCCTCATCTAAGACTACAACGCTTCCAACACCCTTCTCCACCATTATAGCCGCTGCCTCCCTCACGCTGTGGAACGCGTACACGTATATTAGAGGGGTGCTCATCACATCTCTAACCAGCACATCCCCCCTGATAACCTCATCCAATCTCAGAACACCAAGGGTTAAGCGTTGAACCTAGACGTTAAATAGCTTTACCTTACAACTGAAAGCCCGCCTTTCAAGGCAGGAGTGGGAGGCGCTTACGAAGCTAGCTCCCCGTACAGCCTGTGAGAGGTCTTGAGGGGCTACCTTCAAACATGAAGATTAGAAAGTGCCGAGCGTACACTCTACACCCTCCAAGGCTTCGAACCCATAACCTAGCCCCGCAAGAGGTAGGGGTAACAAGGCGGAGACCTGGCCTACGATACACCCCAGGGGGTGTAGCCGTAAACCTCCCTTGCTCTAAGGGGTGAGAGCCTCGCTCTTTAGGGCGGGGAGGAGGTCAGATCAGCTAATAACACGTCCTCCGACCCCAGCTCCTCCACAACCCTATGATCTCCTCGGACGTAGTCATTAGGTATTACAGAGCATTCTACATAGCCTTGATCTAAGAGTGTAAGAGCACTGTCAACCCTATCTACGATTAAACCTCCCGGGTGGAGCTTAGCGTAAGGCTTGAAGACAACCACCCTCCTGCAGCCGGGCACCCCAATCTTTACAATCTTCCTATTAGAACTCCAAATCACCCTTCCAGGAGGCTTCGCCTCCCCTAGCTGAGTTGATGATACTAGGATTTTCACCTCAGCCCCCTCTATCATGTTTATGAGGCGGCTTGCATCCCCCACTACTGATGTTACAACTCTTAAATCGAAAACCCCTAGGTCTAGGAGCCTTGTATCTGTTAAAGCCAGGAGTGTAGGCTCAGAGTACCTGTAGTTTACTACTTTAACAATAGTGCCCGCATCCACCGCTAACCCCCTTTCAAGTTCGGCTCTCGAGTCAGCCTTAGGGAGGCTTGATATCGTGTAGCTCTCCACAGCTACGGGGAAGGCTACTAAGCCCCTCCTAGACCTGATTGTAGCTAGGGGTAGGCTAAGCTTCCTCCTCCTATCAAGGGCTACAGGGGTTGCTAGTATGGCCTCCTCTACTACCGGCTCTTTTAGCATAGCCGGGAGCCCTAGCCTATCGAGTAGCGGTATTAGGAAGTTCCAGGTTATGTTAACGGTAGCCCTAGGATTACCGGGAATCCCCACTACCAGGGCTCCCTCTAGGAGCCCTACTATGGTAGGCTTACCGGGCTTAACCCTTAAACCCCTCACAATCACATTACCTCTTGAATCTAGGATCCTATAGATGTAATCCCTCAACCCGACGCTAGTACCACCGCTCGTTATGACCACGTCTGCTAGCTCTAACGCCTTATACAAGGTTTCCGTAACGAGGTTCAAATCGTCAACTACTATACCTAGATCTACAACATCGTAACCTAGGGCTCTGAGAACACTCTTAAGGTAATACCTGTTAGAGTCGTAAACACCCCCAACCCTGTACTGGGATCCAGGCTCCAGTAGCTCGTCTCCACTACTAAAGATGGCCACCCTAACGCGCCTAGAAGCTCTAATAAACCTAAAACCCTGGGATGCTAGTGCAGCCACGAGATCCGGGTAACCCCTAGCACCCCTAGGAGCTATTAGATCCTCCCGGGCCACATCACTAGCTGGAAGGGCTAGACCACTACCGGGTTGCGGAGTGTATGTGAGCACAGCGTAACCCCCATCTACAACCACATCCTCCAGAGGGACTACAGCGTCAGCCCCTCTAGGTATGGTAGCACCTGTATCCACCTGTATACACTCTCCAAGCCTAATCTCTAGAGCTCTTGAATCCCCAATCCTCGAGTATCCGGAGATCCTTAGCGAGATAGGATTACCCTTCGAGGCACCGGCAAGGCTGGCGGTGGATACAGCGAAACCGTCTAGAGTAGATCTAACCGTAGGTGGTAGTGGGATGCGGGCTTTAATAGGCTCAGCTATAAGCCTTCCATGGAGATCCCCTAGCTCCACCATAGAGGAGTCTTGGAGAACCCTCATAGCGATACTCCTACCGACGACTTTGTATACAGCTTCTATAGCCTCCTCAGGCTCCATTAACATCAATGCACAGTACGCCCGGGGTCAAGCTGTAGTAACGTGCTTTAAAAAGTTTTAGTTTATAGTGCGTAAAGTGGATGTCGAGGTAGGTGTTTAGTTGGGTAAAGAGGCAACTATATGGGAGCATTTGGAGGAGCTGATTATAAGGCTTAGGAAGGCTCTCATAGTATTCGCTATAGCAACCCTCATAGTCCCATTCATACCCGTAAGCCTAACATCGTATACGCCACTCCTCTACGTAGTCCCTAGGGTGCTCCTAGACTACGTTGTCCCCGAAACCTTAGAGGTTGGAGGGCACGTTATAGAGGTTAAGCTTACAGCTGAAAGCCCCTTCGCAGGGCTTAGGATACTCATGTACTCAGCAGTCCTCATAGGCTTCCTAGTCTCCAGCCCCTACATAGCCTACCAGATATACGCTTTCATAGAGCCGGCTCTATACCCACATGAGAAGAGGTGGGTTAAGCTTGGAGGGGCCGTTGCAGTAGTTCTATTCCTACTAGGGGTTTCAGTAGCGTTGCTAGTCGTGCTCCCCTTCACCTACAGGGTGATGTTTATACTGTCAGCCACGGTGGCGGCGGACAGGCTTGTATCATATGCTTCTCTAGAGGATATACTATCCTCAGCTATACTGATAACCTTAGCTACGGGGGTTGCATTCGAGGTACCATTGATAATCTTCATCCTAATCTACGCCGGGGTCATCGAGGTGCCATCCCTCACAGGTAACGTGATGCGAGCCTTACTCCTGGCATCAGCTGTGGTAGCAGCTCTTGTAAGCCCCGACCCCTCAGGGGTTGGGATGATCCTGCTCCTCATACCGTACTATGCTTTAATAGTGGTGGCGGTAATCCTAGCTAAGTTTCTTAAAGGTAGGAGAGCGTAGGGTTTAACGTAGATTTCTACTTTAACTTCCCGACCTCCACCCGGCACGGTATTGGTAGCTTGCTAGCACCTTTAGAGAGAGCCTCCTTAACAGCATCCTCGGAACCGCTCCTAGCCCAAACCTCTAGAATCACGGTACCAGGGTATACTCTAGCGGCAGTCCCTACAGGCTTGCCGAAGGCCAGCCTCATACCATCCTGAAGCCTATCAGCTCCAGCGAACGCCATCATCTTATTCTCTCTAATCACATGGTGAGGGTATACCCTCACCCTGAAGTAGAAGTTAGCTTCGCCAAGCCTGGATGCCAGGCTCTTATTAACCATAACCCTTGCGGCTTCCAGAGCGTTATGCCTAACATTACCGGCCTCCAAGGCTATAAGCTCCCCTTTAACCTCAGCCTCCTCCAGTAAAGCTCTATTACCCATCTCAAACTTCGTTATCTTAGGCGGTGGCGCCCCAGCTATATACTCCTTCCTAGTGTAAGGCGGCCCGCTGAAATGCGTGTAGCACCTAGCAGGTCTTAAGGGCAAAGCCAGCCACCTCCAGGTTTACCACGTCTAACCCCTAGTGCTCTTTAGAGCTAATAACCTTAACGTTTAACATTCAACCTTAACCCAGCATACCTGGGCTCCGTCAAACCAGCTTTATCTAGGAGTTCGCATAGCTTACATAAACTCCTACCCCGCGTTGTTAGAGCCCCACACTTAGAGCACGTTGACGTCGACTCCTCAGGCTCGACAGCTTTAAGCGCGCCTCCGAGGACTTCATCGAAGTACTCTAGGAGCCTTAACAGGGACCCAGGGTGCTCCCTCTCTAGATCATAGAGTGCAACCCTAACCTTAGCTCTTAGGGTTGGATTCTCCTCTATGAACATGCACTCCGCCTCCTGGAACCTATAGCCTTTAAGCATAGCATACGTAGCGGTCTCCCACTCGTAAACCTTCCTGAGAGGTTTAACCCTCCTAACAGCATCTCGAGGGTGGGGGCTTAGAGGGTGGATCTTAACCATGCCTACTACATCGCCTCTAAGCATGTTGATTACGAGCGTTTGAACCTCATCATCAAGGTTATGGGCTGTAGCAATCTTAGAAGCACCGAGCATCCTAGCGTAGTAATCCATGATATGCCTCCTGCTCAAACCACAGAAGGTGCACGCGGACTCCATTAAACCCCTAGACCTGGCCTCGCGAACCATCTCGTAGACGCTCAAACCAACATAATCCCTAACACTCGTAACAATAACATCGACCCCGTAGCCCCTAGCGAAGTCAACCAAAGCCCTCACATCGCTCTCCCTATTATAACCGGGAATACCCTCAATAATAGAGAGGCCGAAAAGCCTTGAAGCCTTATACCTCAAAGCAAGGGACTCAAGCATAACATAGCTATCCTTACCACCACTAACAGCTAAGAGGATCGAATCACCAGCCTCAATCAAACCCCACCTTTCAATCTCACCCCAAACACGAGACCTAACACTCTCAACAAAACACTCACCACACAACCTCAAACCACTATGAGCCTGAAACACCCTAGCCTGCCTCAAACCACAAACATCACAAACAACCAGAAAAGAACCCCCCCGGGTAGGGTAGAACAGTCAGCACGTAAATATATGAATCCATAGAGTAGCTAGAAATTAAGAGAAGATTAAGAGAAGAAGCAGATTACAATCGAAAGCCTCACCTTTTAAGGCGGAGGTGAAAGAGAAACACTTACAAAGCATAACCTTCCAGTACAGCCCCAAGGCCTTGGGGGCTAACCTTTAGGACTTCACAGTATTAAACCCGACTACGCCCCCACCCTATGCCTCTAAGGTTTTAAACCCGTAATCCCGAGCTCAGCAAGGGGGTAGAGGTAACAAGGCGGAGACCTGGCCTACGGTACACCCCTAGGGGTGTAGCTCGCAAACCTCTCCTGCTCGAGAGGCGAGGGGAACCCTAGCCCTTTAAGGCGGGGAGAAGGTCAGAAGTGGAGGGAAACGGGGGGAAAGAAATTCTGATAATGTAGTTTAACTTCTCCCTCTCGTTAAGGCTGTGACTACTAAGGCTACTATTACGTTGGCTATTAGAGCGTAGAGTGACGCCTCACCAGGCGGGAATCTAAGTGCTGCTGGGGTTCCGAAGTATTTGGCTGTTTGAACTGACATGATGAGCACAAGTGCGGCTCCAACTATTAATCCCGCTAGTGCACCGTACTTGTTTATGTAAACCCTCCTTGTCAGGAACACTGCTTGTATCAATGCAGGCAACACCTGTAACCCGCCTCCTGCAGCTATAGCTACAATGTCGAATATGAGGCCTGGCTTCAGGATCGCTAGATACCACCCTACTAGGCCGAAGAGTATTATGAGGGCTCTAGAAACCCATACCAGCGAGGATTCACTAGCTCTAGGGTTAATCTTCTGGTAGATATCCCTGGTTAAGATCATCGATATACTGCCTAGGAAGCTGTCCAGAGTGCTCATAGCAGCGGCGGCTGCTCCAGCTAGTAGTAGCCCTGCTATCACCGGGTGTGTAAACACGTATATCATGTAGGCCATTACAGCGTCGGCCGAGCCGTATTTAGTGGTGAGATCTCTTATGAAACCGGGTTCAAGCCCTGGAGCTCCCTTAACGTTTAAGACTGCGGCCGTCAGCCCTACCAGCATTGCTGGTATGTAGAAGCTTGAAAGGTATAGTGCTGTTAGGGCTGAGGTCCACTTAAGAGCCCTGGTATCCCTGGCAGCGTAGAATTTTATCCAGAGATGCGGTAGTATCATGACTCCGACCCCGAAGACGATTATGTTACCTACGAGTAGCTGGGCTCTCCAGTTCAATGTGAGGAGCTCAGGCTTAACCTCCCTCACAGCCTCAAACATCTCCGGAAGCCCTCCTGGGAAGAACTTATACATTATTAGTAGGCCTGCTAGCCATACGCCCAAATACATCCAGATACCCTGTAGCACGTCGGTCCAGTAAGCTGCTCTAAGACCCCCTACGGCTACGTAGAGTGCTGTAGCTATCACCAGTATTAGGGATCCGACCTCATAGGATATCCTGCCACCGCTACCTATACTTATCACTATCCCTAACCCTATAGCTTGAACGGTTACGTAACCTACTATGAATATAGCCCATACTATAGCAGTAATAACCCTTAGGAGCTCGCTGTTAAACCTATCTGCTAGGAGATCAGATGGCGAAATGTACCCTCGAGCTTTACCCAGTATGTATATCCTTTTCCCGATAACATAACCCACTATACCAGCCAAGGTTGTCCAGGCGAAAGCTCCAACCCAGAATGAAACACCTGTAGTGGCGAACGTTGCAACGCTCGTTAGGAACGCGAACGCAGAGTGGTATGTTGAAGCTGTAGCGAAGAAGAGCACAAGGAGGCCCGCGGTTCTACTTAAAAGATAGAAATCGTTGAGATTCTTCTTCAGAACCCTCGTAGCATAGTAACCCAGACCTATCATTAGTATAAGATATAATACCAGGATGGCCATAACCATGGTCCACGCTTCAACCACAGCACCTCACCTCCAAACCTTCCAGGCCGCTACAACCACTACTACCATTAATACAGCCCATAGAGCTAGCGTGTAGAGTAGCGGAGGGCTCATGCCGAGTAGGGTAGCGTCAGGCCTATTGAAGGTGTACACTAGTAGCAATCCTACATAGACAGCGACCACTATCAATAGGAGTACTAGGGAGAGAGGCTCTTTAAATGAGGGCTCAAGCTCCTCCTCTACACCCACTCTGGATCACCATTCACTAGCAACCGTGTGTTAGATGTTGTATTTAAACCTTACCTATCAACCTCTACACCGTACCTGAGAGGTGTGGTGTCACGCTTTGATTGTAGCTGTGGATGTAGGTGGAACCTTTACGGACTTCGTCTACGTCAGGGAGGATGGATCTCTCGGTTTCTATAAGATCCTTTCTACCCCTCGTAGCCCTGAGGTTGCTGTTCTTGAAGGTTTGCGTGTTCTCGGCGGTGCTAGCTCTGTTATTCACGCTACTACTATTGCTACTAACGCTCTTAGGGGTCAGGTTGGGCTGGAGCTTCCTAGGGTTGCTCTTGTCACCACTAGAGGGTTTAGGGATGTGATTG
>Ga0197144_100603_pt1 | contig 14374 bp, 18 predicted proteins | sample GBS85_MetaG_FD_148670 | JGI IMG/M metagenome (GOLD analysis project Ga0197144, IMG submission 148670) | Sediment microbial communities from Great Boiling Springs, Gerlach, Nevada, United States - GBS 85_MetaG | ecosystem: Environmental > Aquatic > Thermal springs > Hot (42-90C) > Sediment...
TATAGATGTCTAAGCCTCCTATGGGATCTGTCCTCAACCCTCTGCATTAGCACGTGATATTTGATCTAGGTATCCAGGCCTAAATTCCTAAGGATATCCCTTAAACTCTGCAATATAGCCTTCTCCCTTTTCCAGTAGAAGTGCTCTGATTTAACAACACCGCCCTTAACCAGGATTCCAAGGTTGTTGGTCATAGATATAGCGAATAGTTTGTTAAACCCCACATCTATGAACGCCTTCTGACCTCCCCTTGGATCCTTTTGCTTAATACTCTCAGGATTCCCCTCAACTATCCCACCACCCCTCTTAATACTTCTAACGCCCTCAACATAGCCCCTCTTATTCCACCTCGGCGGCTTAGCCTTAACCTCTACTGGTATGTTTGCTATCAATCCACAGTCTCTATATATTATTTCGAGGTCCCACTGCCCACCGCCCCACAATACCTTTCCATAGTATTTGATTCTCATGCTGATGTCCTTAAGCACTATATAGCCCCAGTCATCTTCTATCTTCTCAACATAGTATCTATCGGATCTAATGATCACGATCAGCATCCTCCTCCCCAGAGCCCTGTCCTTCCAATACCCAGGCGGCGAGATCTTCCTGGCGAATGGTGGTAGCCTCTCTTGTTTCTTAAGCTTGAGGAGCTCGAAGAAGGATCTCCACACTCCATCGTTCTTCCTTATAACCCGGCTAGCATTAACCTTTAGAGCATCTCTATATCTCCATATCTATGGTAGTATCTACTATTTATCACATTGATCTTATCCCATGTCAGCCCTCCCTGAAGAACAGCTGCCTCTTCTCATAGTTAATCTCGTTCCACAGCCTGGCAGTAGCATCTCCAGCCTGAAAAGCAGAGGATCGGCATCAACCCTAATACTATTCATCCTAATGTTCTTCTCCTCAACCCCGAGGAGCCCCGCCACGGGTAGAGGGTAAGGGGTAGGGATCCTCCCCCCACCGGGTCATCGAGGGCTTGAGCTCTGGAATTGACCCTCCACCCATGGCGGAAGCCCGAGCCAAAATATACAAGTAACCTTAAAAATCATCTCTACTATAGTGGTCATTATGTCATGTTTCCTGATCAGATAAATTAAATATAGCGGGCCCGCCGGGATTTAAACCCTGGACCTCCGCCTCCGAAGACTGGCCCTTACAAGAAAATGTCGCGAAAATCGAAAACCCTCTGGGACAGATAGGTTTGGATCTCATACTCATTTTTCTATTATATGGGATACCTAGATTGTTGACCCTTGCATCGATGCCGGCTTCTTTATCTTTTATTGGTTTGAAAGAGAAATTAAAGCTATTACAACCTGAAAGCCTCGCCCTTTAGGGCGGGGATGGATGGAAAAGCTTATATGGGGTTTGTGTTAGTAGTATTGATGGTGCTAGTAGAGTTAAGTGCACGAGCTATGGTAAGAAGGTTAGAGTAGAGAAGCATAGGGTTGAGTAGGTATGCCCTTGGGCTGTGAGGGGGTTCTGACCCTGAGTGTGAGGATGAGAGTCAGCCCTTAGCCCGGTTCATATCAAGAGCTGCTAGGCCTCATGAAGAGGTACAGGGATGCGCTGAACTACTCTATAAGAGTCATTATAGAGAACAAGGCTCTATCGCTAGGCAAAGCCCATAGGCTACTCTACAACACGCTGAAGAAGAAGTTTGGAATGTCATCTAAGATGGCTCAGGACTGTTATAGAGAAGCGCTAGCTATAGCTAAGTCGTGGTTAAAGAACCCAAAGAGGCATAGGATGCCCATGGCTAAGACGCCAAGGATTTGGCTATCATACGGGTATAGCTACAGGGTTAAAGATGGCTATGTAGAGCTGCTTGGCGGGGTGAAGCTGAGGATTATAGGTTGGGACAGGAGGTACGATAGCTATCCCAGTGGAGAAGCTAGGCTGGTCTTCAAAGAAGGCAGGTTCACCTTCTACATCTCTATGCATATCCCTAGACCAGACAAGCACGCTCCTAGAGAGGTTCTAGCTGTAGACATCAACGAGAAACATATTGTCGTTGGCAATAGCAAGTTTGAGCACAGGTTTGAAACAGCTATTGAAAACGCTCTTCACTACAAGAGGCTGGCTGAGAGTCTCCAGAAGAGATACTCTAGCCCTAGGTACATGGCTTGGCTAAGGCGGAGGGGCATTAGGGAGAGGATAAGGTGCTTCCACAGGAAAGCCGGGAACGTAGTTGAGGACTGGGCTAAGAAGACATCACACAAAATAGCAGTGCTCGCTAAGCAGAGCCAGTACGCAGTTGCTAGAGAAGATTTAACAGGTCTTGTAGAGAGCCTGAGAAAGCTTCTGAAAGACCACAGAGTAGCACTAATGATGCTGAGCTACAGGAGGCTAGAGTTCTGGATAGACTGGCAAGCAGAGAAACACGGTGTACCAGTAGTAGTTGTAGAACCCAGAGGCACCTCTACAACATGCCCTAAATGCAACAACAAGATGAGGGAGACCGGCTACAGAGTATTCGGATGCCCTAACTGTGGGTTCGAAGCAGACCGAGACACCATAGCAGTACTAAACATCGAGAGAAAGATCCTTTCCAAAATGTGGGGATCTCTGACCACCCCGAATACCCCGCAGATGACAGATGTAGCCCCGAATAGATGGGGAGAACCAATGAACCCCCGAAGGGAACCCTAGCCCTTCAGGGCGGGGAGGAGGTCAGCTGGGTATTTAAAGGAGGAGCGCCGGGGGCGGGATTTGAACCCGCGCGGGGTTTCCCCCACCGGCTTAGCAGGCCGGCGCCCTACCAGGCTAGGCGACCCCGGCTACTTTATTATTTTTCTCAGTGGTTTTTAATTTTTAGCTATAGGTACATGTCTATATATCTTTGTCCGCCATTCTAGGTTTCATATTAGTTTATAGCAGTTAATATTGGAACATCTAACAATTGGTATTTTTATAAGGTTTGCTGTCATGGCAGAGATAGATACCTGATATATGTGAGTTTCCCCTATACCAATGACTGGGAAAAGCTTGAAGAGGGATATGCAGAGCCGGATTCAGGCTAGATAGACTATGACTAGAGATCTGACCTCCTCCCCACCCTAAAGGGTGGGGGTTCCCACCATCTAGAACGGGGCGGTTTGAGCTACATCCCCTCTGGGAGGGTTTAGCCCCGGGCCGAGTTCCGGCCCATCACCTCTACCTCTTTGTAGAGGGACTCGGGGTTATGGACTTTATCATAGCCTCGGAGGCATAGGTTTAACCTTGTGTGTTTATTGTGTTTACCATGTATATAGCGTGTTGCTAGAGGTTGGCTCCTGAGGCTTACAAGCATTGACATCATCATTGAGAATAACAGAGGATACAGAGCTAAGAGCTATAAATCTCTATCCCAGTCCTAAAGGACGAGGCTTTTCACCTACCTGTAAAGGGCTCAACACGCTTGACAAACCTAACTCCCTGCTATGAATTACAGCTGGAAGCATCCTCCGAGTGGGGGCTGTAGTGCACATAGTACTATACCTATAACGGCGGCAATAGAGCCACTTAAACCTAGTTCTCAGTCTCATCAAAATTGATAAAAGAGGCTTCACATGTCTAGAACCTAAAGAAATTATATGTGACACCAAGAGCGGGATTCAAAACAGATGAAGCTATCCTTGTAATGCTCAATACCGGCTTACATCTGTTAGAAACGTATATGATGTTTTAGTTAGGCTATGTATATAGTGATCGTTGTCATCTGAATTATTTATTTTTATTTTAGGCTTTAAATTGCTATTTATGTTTGCTTAGCAGAGATCTTCATCGTTGCTGATTAGATAGATAGCTATTTAATAGCCTCTTTACGTAGGTGTAGACCGTTCTTGCTCCCTCAACAGCTTTAAGTGCATATGGCTCTGTGTATAGCTTTGTAGGCGGTAGACTGATGGCTCATTTGAATGCTTGCGTTATTTTGGAAACGTAGTATTTATAAGCCTCTGTTTATTAAAAGATATAGATGCCACCAGGCTTGTGCCGATGACGGCTCCCCCGTAAGGCGGGCTCTGTGGTGCCCGTCGATGTAGCCCCCAATGAACCACCGAACAACATGAGGTGGCTGAGGGAGAAGCCCGTGCAATAAAACACGGGCAACCACCGAGCTCCTCGTCACCATACATAGATGGCTCTCTTTCACGCCTGAGCCAGCGGGATATTGCTGCTAGCTCTGGTATTTTCTCCCTAAACCAGTCTGGGAATCTCTCGGAGAACTCCATTAATATTGGGCCAACATTGTACCATTTAGGGGGTTCGATCCCCATAAGTTTTAGTGAGGCTTTGAGAAGTAGTTCTACAGCTTCTTGGCACTGTCTAATGGAGTATGCATATGCCTTTTCCCTCAGCATCATCTCAGCTATTCTTATCCTCCTCTCAGCCTCCTCTATATATGCTCTAGCCATCTCCACGTTATTCAAACTCGATCACCTCTCCAAATCGATAGTCACTCTTCAATATTGTGACCCATTTCCTACCTATTTTAACCCTTTTGGCACCGTATTCCTCAAGCTTCTTCCTCAACCTCTCGAAGATGTTTGACATGAAGTTGGCCTTATCATATAGGATCTTGGCATCGAAGACAGCATCTAGATAGAGTGGGCGGATATTCCTAGCCTGATCAACGCTTAGCACTATAGGCGATAAAACAGGGTTATATCCATACAAGTTAAAACACCCTAGAGTAGATGCTAACAGCTCCTCAACCCTATCCAGCTCTAGATGCCGTGCATATCTATCCACAACACTGCTTAGAACAACAATTAGATCTATATCACTATCCTCCCTAAAATCCCCCCTAGCATATGAGCCATATAGAACAAGGGAGACAAGCCTATCACCGAAAACACGTAAAAAAGCCTCTACCAAAACCTTCTCAAATCCCTTAACCAATTCATCTATCGATGGACACTCCAACGCTCTAACAACCATGATTTATCTATCTATAATTTTACATATTCGACAAATTATAAAGAGCACCCTGAAATATGTCCAACATATTAGATCAATTAGAGAGCTAGTCAAGTCTCTTAAAAACCCCTTAAGCATCTCAAGAACCTCTTCACAACTAGAAGCCCTACTCTTCTAGGGCGGGAAGTTTTTTATAATCTATTGCTGTTGAAATATGCCAGTTGGGTTGGGGCGAGCTTAGCAGGCTATGAGCCCCAGCCTCTCAGGAGCTGGCGGTGAGGGCTGAAAGGTGATGCATCCTCGGTGAGGGATCCCAGGGAGATGATGTGAGCCTCCAGAGAAGGAAGAAACCCACTCCTTAGAGCGAGGGTCAGATGCCGCACGCTGTGCTATGGTAAATTTTAAAGTGGTTAGCGTTAATATCAGAAGGTTACAGCTAAAAGCTATGTATTTTAAATATCTTGGCTTAATATTTCTATGGGGTTTAATTGTGATCGATATAGAGTCGTTAGAGAAAAACATTCCATCAGGCGTTGTTACCAGTATAGATATTAAAGGAGACAAAATCCTATTTGATGTTTCATTAGAGTTTACCGAACCTATCAAGGGGGAGATATGTATATGGCTTAATCCAGGGCTTAGCTTAAACGAGATTACTACACGATCATCTTATAGAATATCCTCAGAGATTTCAAAAGATCCTGATATAGGCGCTATTAATATAAATAAAATTAATCTTGTAATAGACCAGCCGGTCAACAGTATTAGAATAGTTTACCAGGGTCTGTTAAAACCACTGCTTATGAGTGTTTGGGGAAGCCATGGAAATTTTCACATAGCACGTGGTGAAACACTATGGTATCCATTCACTACATCATGCCAAAGCATACTATGGGGGTTATTATTATGCGAACACATGATTAGTGTTATGAGGTTTAAGTTAAGAGGAGAACTTAGTGTGGCATCCTCAATCGAATATCAGGGGGTAGAAGATGGGGAGCGCGTCTATGTCAGCAGGTTAAAGACCGGATGCTTAGAATTCATAGCAGCACCTCTTAAGATCAATAGTTATGATGGCGAAAAAATCGTAGATGTATACTCGTTAGGCGAGCCAATATATAGTGCAAAACAAATACATGATGTTATCATGGAGATAGAAAATGTTTTCGAGGAATTATTCGGTGTTAAGCCACCCTATAGCCAGTACAGCATAGTATTTCTCGAGAAAACAGGTGGATTTAAAGCTGGAAGTCTTATCGTCCTTGATAAAGATCTTGTGAAAACGGTGAATAGCCTTAAGGCAAATATGGTTCATGAGCTGACACACACCTGGTGGGGTGGTTTTATAAAACTATGTAGCCTAGATACTGTATGGCTTATGGAAGCAATACCAGAGTATATGACTACTATCATCCTCAATAGGCTAGGAATCGTTAAGCAACAGAATTATATAGGGAAGCTATTGGAGCAAGCTAGAGAGATCTCAAAACAAGAGGGATATAAGCCCCCAACGAATATATGGATACCCCTAACAGATATTGAAGACCGGTCTTGGAGAGTTGTAGGAGAAGCCATACTACATGAAATAGCTGGGGAAGTAGGAGAGAATAAATTTAATGAAATAATAGGATCTCATATGAAGCGTTCAATGGCTATAACGAGGAGATATTGTATGAAGTGGGGTGAGCTACTAAATGAGCTAAAAGCTGCAAGCGAAAAAGTAGTAAATATATTAAAAATATACCGCGTAATATCGAAAAGTACTTAGAATATTTAAGAATGACAATCTTAGGTGTCAAGTTATTTTATTAAAACATGATTTTATATGTTATCTAAATTATATAAATTAATAAAAAAATATAATACATTAAAAGTATTTTCAAATCCTTATACACCAACCTGTATACTGCTTTTCAGCAGCATCTTCGTAAGCCGTCTCAGGTTTCGTATGGTTTATAAGAGTTGTTATTTTTATTAGGCAGTAGATCCGCCTCGTAGTAGGGCAGGTAGATTAGTGATTCGGAGATTCCTATAGCCGTGAGCCGAGGTCACCCAAAGCGGGCTGATACAGATGATGTAGCGGGCGATGAAAGCCTCGCCCTATGCATAAAACCAAGGGAAGAGGGCTTGGCATCAAAGAATATCAAGTCCGATGAAACCCGAACCTCAAATTCAACTAGGAGCTTAGCCTGTTAACCTCGCTTGCATAGTCCGTCTGACCTGCTGTGTATAGTATCTCCCTCACAACACTGCCATATTGCTGGGTGAACGCAGCTTTGAAGGGCTCGAAAAGACCCCTTCCATAGTTATCGTTTCTCACTATGGCTGCAACCTTCTTGATCCCAAGGGTATTCATAAGCTGTGTCAAAACCCTACCCTGGAACGTATCTGGAGGGGTTACTCTGAAGACATAGCCGGGAGCGGCTAGCAAGGGGCTTGTGGATGAGGGGCTAATGATCACCACCTTATTTGTGTTGGCAAAATCCATTATGCCTCTCACTTCTCCGCTGGCGAAGAGCCCTATGATCACTCTAATCCTCGCTCCATACATGGACTGAACAACTTTCAGAGCATCCGGAGTGGTGCCCTTGGTATCGTCATGATCATATGTGAACCTTATTGATATGCTCTATAGCTAGGATCCCCCCCATCCCTTTTAACAGGGCCGTCCACAGCAAACTGCCCGCTCACCGTCATTGCAAAGCCTAATCTATATTCTATCATCTGGGTTGGAACTGCTTGGGTGAGGGTCTGACCCTGTGTTATTGTAAGCACCTGTGTAACGGTAGCTCCAGGAGTTGTTGGAATGGTTATTATTGTCATTATAACCCTTGTAGGGGGATATCCTGCTAGATATCCAAGGACTCCTATGAGAATTACGACGAGAACTACTAGGACCATTGTTAAGGGGATCTTATAGCCTGTGACATAAGTCCGCCATAGGAGAATTATTAATTATATAGGGGAGATATATGTATTTCTTAACTACAGAGTTTGTAAGACTGGGCATTACTCTATTCATGGATTTAAAAATTATATGCATGATACCCATGGTGATATGTGATCTGGGCAATGGCTTCCTAAAGGATCAAAGATCTATAGAAAGATCCCTATCCTTCGCTAAAACTACATAGAGGCTCAGGAGAAGCATTATAGCTGATAGCAAGAGAGGCAGCTGGGATAGCTCTGCAACAGATATTGGTCCATAGGATCTCAGTGTGAACCATGGGTATATAATCTCGTCTCCCTCTCTACATCCAATATCGCATATGACAGAGTAAGTCCTTGAAGAGCCTTCAGACAGTATCATAACACCGTTTTTGTCATAGCTTATACTGGCTGATATAGCAAAGGGAATCCTGACGCCCTGGACTACTACGTTATAGACTGTGCTTATAAATCCACTCTTTCCAGCCATGCCAGGGTTTATCAGCAGTTTTGATGCTATAAACCTATTGATCAGTATTCTTGAGAGGTCATCGCCTATGGGGCTCATAGAAAAGTCAGATCTGTCCTTAGATATTGTGAGTGTGGCTTGTGACGTACCGTAGATCTGTCCCGCTGGAGTGTCTCTGATCTTTACATCTATAAGATATGTCAGCTGGGATCTATCTACAAGAGCACCTTGGAAATATGAGTAGCCAGCCATTGCTAGGATTGATATTAGAAGAACGGCTAGAGCAGCTTTCTGAACCCCTCCTAGACCTTCGCCTCTCATTGAGAGGCTCCAGGAGCCTATTCCAAGCCATGGCATAGGTGTTTTATATCTTCTAACTATATCGCCTCCTAGGATCCATGTGAGCGCTATTCCAGCTATGAAGCCCCCTGCATGGGCGAAAAAAGCTACACCTCCAAGCCTTAGATAGCCGTAGATAACCTGGATGGCGAACCAGAAGAGGAGGAACGTTGAGGCTCTGAAGGTCCCACACACTGGGAATATTATGTAGAAGAAGCACATAGACAGAGGTGTTGCTGGGTAGAGCATGAGATAGGATCCCAGGACACCGCTTATAGCTCCTGAAGCCCCTACAGCTGGGATCGATATGGATGATACCCCTTGAAACCCTATAGAGGCTGTATGTAGGAATACAGCCCAAAATCCCGATATAATATATAGGATCAAATATCTCCCAGAGCCTAGAACACCCTCAACGGCCTTTCCGAAGAAGTAGAGGAAATACATATTGAAGAATATATGGAGAGGATCCGCGTGGAGAAACATAGATGTGACTATCCTAGTAATAGCCTCTGAGATGGAGATAGACATATATCCAGGGACATAGCCATATTGCCACAATACATTGTTATCTATAAATAGAAAGAAATTTCTATAGCTAGTCAAGAGATAAGCAGCTACATTAATAGCTATAATGGCTATGGTGGCTCTAGATTTAGCCTCTACCGTATATGCAGATCCAGCCGGAACCCAAGCATGCCTCATACAAGGTACAGCCTCATATCCGCTAAATAGGTCTCTCAAAAAGGTTATAAGGAAATAGCTCCACGGCATCTAGAAATCCATATATAGACCCGGTGAAACAGTATCCTACCCCGTTAAGCTTAAAGCGTTTCCCCTCAGGGCGGGAGGAGGTCAGCTCCTAGCAGATCTCATCAAGCCAGTTATGGATCGGCTAGCGAGGATATCCTTTAAGATGCTATCGATTCAATGTTCAAAAGTTTTTACATTGCAGTGTAATTATTATATTTATTATATCGTTTTCTATCTAGAGGATATATGATAGACGGGGGATCTGTTTGAAGAGGATATCACTATCAGTATTGGCAATGCTTTCCCTAGCCCTTGAAGCTGTTATCGCATATTCCATTCTATATGTATATCCTTATCAGAGGGATACAAAGCTTATGAGGGGCAGAATTACCCAGTAGCCTTGGCCCAGACTATGACTATAGTGCCTGTGATTACACAGAGTATTCCCCTAGGCAATATTACAGGCTATACAACTTCTTCACCAGCTGTTCCAATAGCTGCTGTGGAGATTCAGCAGCTATCGTCAAGTATAGGTATTGCTAGGGGTTCTATCTATCAGAGAGCTGAGATCTCGAATATATCTATATCTGATGGGAAGATATCTCTTAGCCTGAGGCTGATAATAGGTGGTGTCTCTAATTTGACGCGTAACATATCGATCTCTAGGATCTCTCTAACCCCAACTCCCCTTCCGCTTGGGTGGAATGGCTCTTCATGGGTCTATGGCGATGATGAGGCTAGATGCCTAGCTAACTACTCATATATGGAGCCTTCTTCGCAGGACCATTGATCCCCGAAACAGCATCCCTTATACTAGGCATCTCCAAGGCGACACCAGATCCATTGCTAGCGATGATCACGTCAGCATGCGCATCATCCATATTTATCGCAATGGTTTAATGGCCATGAAAAATCTCTCAAAGAAAGGTTAAGTCAACATCATAAAACGCTCTCTACGTACCATGACAGCGATAAAATATTTGGAAATAATTAAACAAACTATAAAGTGTCGACAAGAAAGAAAAATGCTTTGGGAAAAGATGTAGAACCTCTATACTCAGAGCCGTCTCCACACATCACACATCAGAAGGCTCCTTTCATCACACCACTTTATATTAACTTCCATATATTTTAATCCTTCCAAATTGAAGCTCTGGTAGCATTATATGGAGCTTCCAAGAACTATCTCAGAGATTTTAAATGGAATCTATATACGTATATATACCAACTATTGAACTATACAAATACATATAAATGCTTTGTTAAAAATCTTCATAGATCATTATGAAATGCGAAGCAGCGAGAAAACACTTCTAGCTTGATATTTTGCTCCTTTGAGGCGAAGAGACTAGAGGAACATTATTATTAAGGCTATAATCAGCATGGAGAGATATACTAGGGGGTTCCACCTAGCTATTTTGAACCCATCTAGAGGGGGTATTGGGATTAGGTTGAAGACTGCTAGGACGCTGTTCACATATTTAATAGCGATGAACAATTGGAAGAGGGTCGGTATCGAGATTGCCTGAAAGGCCTTCGCCCCTACTAGGCCAGCTATGGAGATGACAATGTTTGTTGTGGGGCCCGCCATTGCTATGAGTCCCTCGCTTGTTGTCCCGCCAAAGATTGTTCTTACCCCCCAATAGCTGCATCTAATACCCACATAGCCTGGTGCAGCTATTACAAAGGGCATTCTGGTGCCTAGGAAGTACAGGAGTGATGAGAGCAGGCCGAAGATCGATGTTATGAGAAGGCCTAGGGAGGATAGTGTGAACCTCGCCTGGCACCCTCTTGCAGAGGCTATATATCTATGAGCTAGCTCGTGGAATGTGAATCCTATCACGATTGCTATTAAGTAGCTTGGAATCGACCCTAGGCGTATGAGTCTCTCTATATCTGAGAATCCGTTGAAAACAGCCATTAGAGATGCAATCGCTAGACTCCATGATACGGATTCAGAGAGCCACTCAGGATCTCTTAGCCTCAGCATTGTCCTCACAGCTATAGAGGGCTAAAGAACCTAAAAATATAACCTCTAACCACTACTCTCCCCAAGATGCTGAGGCCTATGCCTAGCTCTGATGGCTTTTTGATGCTGAGACTCTCCCTTGATCCACTTTTCGCTCCAATTCCTCACAGCCCTTATAACTGTCTTCAAATCCCTGCCGGCATCTGTTAATGCATAGTAGTGCCTCCTACCATCACATACCCTTTCCACAAGCCCCGCGCTTCTAAGCTCTTTAAGAGCCTTTGAAAGTGTTCTACTGCTAATCCCAGGCATGCTCTTCAACAGCTCGTTAAATGTCTTTGGACTTGATAATAGCCTATCTATTATCACTAGTCTCCATGGCCTGCCAAGGATCCTCCAGGCCTTCGTAACTGGGCATTCATCCATATAGGGCTCCTAAATATATTAGGGGTAGAAACACTAATATTTCAAATACTATACCTTATTTCTATTGAGACGATGAATGGTTAAGAACCCACTATAGCCATTATAGCTAGAAAGCCATTAGCACAACTCCTGCCATGGCTATCGCAGCTGCAGAATAGCCTCTCACACCAGGATCCTCCATGGTTATCCTAGAAAACAGCCTAGTTAGAGATGTAGCAACGACAGGGCGTATATTCTGGAGGGGTGTCACAACACTAGCCTCCAGCCCCACTAGGGCGTAGTATCTAGCGATCTGGCCTATAGATGCGAGGATCCCAGCTACAGCTATCATTAAGGATTCCTTATCGAGACTCCAGACAAGCTTGGAACCTCTTGAGAATCCCATCTCAGCTATAAGGCCAACGCTATATGCTATTAAAACCCCAGCAAAGGGATCACCACCATATATGTTTCCAAGCCTGCTTGTGAATATGGCAAGGGCTAGGCCTGCAGATGCTATAAGCCCGGCCAAGATCCCCCTTGGATTCCTTCTGAACTCCCCTCCCCATGCTATTAAAAGGGCTGAAACAAAGATCAATGCGGATCCCAGGCCTCTCCATAGGGTTATCTCCTCACCAACTAAAAGGCCTAGAGAAGCCCCTATAACGATGCTGAGGGTAAGCAATATGCTAGCCCCACCAGCACCTACGCTCCTTATAGCAGTGTAGAGGGAGGATCTCCCAACGCTGAAATTTATGAAACCAGCAACTACATATAGGAGAATCGATTGAAGGGATATAGGTTTAAAACCCCAGAAAATCAGTGAGAAGCAGAGCACTAATGGATATCCTGATGCGAGGGAGAGCATCGTCATGGCATGGGTATCCAACCTAGACCTAGACACCCTTATAACAACATCATGAACCCCAAACAATATACCTACGCACACTCCGACAAGATAGAATATAATGTTATCCAACCTCTAGCCACACCCCTCTACCGAAAAACAACCTCCGTATATCCATCATCTAGAATGCCACAAACATTAAAAGCAATGGAGCCTCCACCGCTGTATCTGCATCCTAACCAAGGATAAGAGCAACATATTATAATAAGTATTTATATGTCTCGCAACACTATATAAAGCTCAATCCCCCTGTTATACAGGATCTAGATTTCGCTAGGCCTGATATGACACCCTCCCCGCCCTAGAAGGGCGGGTTTCCACTGCCGGGGTCTCGGGCTTTACCCCTCCTACGGGGGTTTATGGGTTTTAACCCTTTGTGTGTTGCAATGTAGCTCTCTATCTTCTTGATCTCTACTTTGTATCCTAGTTTTCTGGTTATGTTGCTAGATGCGTTTAGATCCGCGTTGATTCTCCTCTTAGTTTTTCCACATATATAGCCCTCTACATATCCTTCCATTGCTGTGGATGCATCCGCATAATAAGCATTCTATGCTTGTGTAATCCTCTGGAACCAAGTATAGCTCTATCCCGTATTCCTCTATAACCTCTCCAAACTACCTTGCTATCCTCCTAAACCACCATATGTCAGCGTTATACCCGTTGCCTCTATCCTGGGATATATATGGGGTAGCCCATATAGATCTCCGGAACCCCTAGGATCCAAAGCTCTCTGCCAGGGATCTAATAGCTCTTCTATATAGATGTCCAAGCTTTCTATGGTATTTAGCCTCTGTCCTCTGAAGCAATAGGCGGTATTTGATCCACGTGGTTAATCCAAGATTCCTGAGTCTGTGATATAGCCTTCTCCCTTTTCCAGTAGAAGTGCTCTGATTTAACAACACCGCCCTTAACCAGGATTCCAAGGTTGTTGGTCATAGATATAGCGAATAGTTTGTTAACCCCACATCTATGAACACCTTATGACCACCCCATGGATCTCTCTGCCTAATCCTCCCGGGATTCCTCTCAACTACCCCACCATTTCTCTTAATACTCCTAACACCCTCAACATAGCCCCTCTTATTCCACCTCGGCGGCTTAGCCCCAACCTCTACTGGTATGTTGCTATCCACCCACCGTCTCTATATATTATTTCAAGATCTATCTGCCCACCGCTCCCCAACAGCTTTCCACAGTATTTGATTCTCTTGTTGAAGTCCTTCAGAACTATATAGCCCCAGTAGTCTCCAACCTTCTCAACATAGTATCTATTGGATCTAATGATCACGATCAGCATCCTCCTCCCCAGAGCCCTCTCCATCAATACTTCGGCGGTGAGATCCTCTTGGCGAATGGTGGTAGCCTACCATGCTTCTTAAGCTTGAGGAGCTCGAAGAAGGATCTCTGCTCTCCATTGTTCTTCCTTATAACCTGCCCAGCATTAACCTCAGGACTTCTCTATATCTATGGTAATACTTTCTATCGATCTCCTTGATCTTATCCCATGTCAGCCCTCCCCTGAAGAACAGCTGTCTCCTCTCATAGCTAATCTCGTTCCACAGCCTGGCAGTAGCATCTCCAGCCTGAAAAGCAGAGGATCGTTATCAACCCTAACACTATTCATCCTAATATTATTCCTCCCAACCCCGAGGAGCCCCGCCACGGGGAGAGTGTAAGCTGTGGGGATCCTCCCCCA
>Ga0197144_100607_pt1 | contig 14319 bp, 16 predicted proteins | sample GBS85_MetaG_FD_148670 | JGI IMG/M metagenome (GOLD analysis project Ga0197144, IMG submission 148670) | Sediment microbial communities from Great Boiling Springs, Gerlach, Nevada, United States - GBS 85_MetaG | ecosystem: Environmental > Aquatic > Thermal springs > Hot (42-90C) > Sediment...
CCAGCGTTTCTCCGCAGTATCTATGGTAGGTTTCTCTTGAGGCTTGCTGTGAGGGAGAGGCCTATCTACCTTTATGGTGATTTAGATGTTCTTGCTGTGAGAGCTGATGTTCCTAGGTGGTTTATTGTTAGGGAGCTCGCGGTCTATAATGTCTTATCCAAGTATGTATCGTTGTGTAGTGTTAACACAGGTGATAGAAAACCCTTGGAGGTTCTTGAGGGTGTACTCAAATGTCTTGGGAATCAAATTCGTTGAAGTTACTGAGGGTTCTTGAGGGTTTCTATAGGCCTCGAGAGGATGAGGTGTTAAGGCTTGCTAATGTTGCTCGATTGAATAAACTGTATCTCGCATATCTCAGGATGGTCGGGGACGCTGTTAGATGTGAGTTAGCGAGGGAGGAGGCTAGGTACGGGTGGTTTGTAAAGAATGTTGTTGAGGTAGTGGATGCTCTAAGGGGGGTTAACTACGCTTTGTATAAGTTTAGGAAGCCTGTTGAGCACGTCTCAGTCGACCTAGACATTCTGGTCGCTAGGGAGGATATTCCAAGAGCTACAATGATGCTTTGTAAACGCGGGTTTAAGGTAGCTGTTGTAGAGCCTTACACGGTTACACTAGAGAGAAGGGGCTTTATAGTTGACCTCTATACGGAGCCCTCCTTCGCCTGGACCGTATACATGGATGGGGGTATACTGCTAAGAGATCACGTTGAGGAGGTGGAAGTTAACGGTATTCAAGTACAAGCACTCACAAGGGAGGCTGAGGTTGTAGTAGCAGCCGCTCATGCAATCTACAAAGAGCACCTAATCCTACTCATAGACTGTCTACTAGCCTGGAAATGGCTAAATAGTAGAGCTTGGAGGATAGCCTTAGACCTTAACGTTAAACAAGCACTTAGAGAACTCCTAAAAATCTGTAACCTCATTAAAAACGGGTTAACAGAAGCCCCCTATAAGCTAGAACCCCACATGATAGTTAAAGCATACATAGAGAAAACACTAGAAGACCCAGCCTTCCGAACAACACTACCGAACATGCTCAAGTACATAATAACACGTAAAGACATAGGAGCAACGATCCTCAGAAGAATTACAAGAAAAAGCTACTAAACAAACCTAACGGTAATAAAGCGCTGAGCTTATAAATTGGTCTAATATTAAGGGCACACGTTTAAGACAAGATCTTACACTCCTCATTCCCGTAGCTAGAGCATACTTACGGAAGACCCTGGAAGATCCCACCTTTCGCGCAACTCTATCGAACGCTCTTAAGTACCTGCTATCGCGTAGGAGTGTAGGAGTGGATATTCTCAGTAAGGCTACCAGGAGGAGCTACTAAGCGAATAACCCTAAGCTGTGGGGCTCCAAAGACCGTGAATATAGTTTCCCTGGAGTTAGAGGCGCACCCTCCACCTGCTACCCTTCCACACCCCTCTCTCTAAACTCGGTACTGTAGCTACGCAACAAATGCCAGCCTTGACACTAGACATAACTTACAATCCCCTTCTCAACCTCGAGGACCCTAACTAAGAGCTCCTTGGAGGGATGTGCTAGGGGTATTAGCGTTAAGCTAAGCACGTGCATATAGACACCCTCACTATGTCCGAAGTGTAGGATCCTTCATCAATCCCTTGGGTCCCTGTTTCATAGCACACGACGCTGATGTTATTTTAGAGATAAGCTATGCTCTGTGAGTACCGCTAGGTTTTGCGCATAGGTTCCAAGCACTTGAAGACATATTTTCTTTACTTAGTTACAAGAAGTATCCTCCACAATACGAGAAGCGTATCAAATGGAATGATCCTGTCCTCACTGATATCGAGCCCTATATCCAGAGTTTACGGATCGTCCTTAGCTAAGCGAAAGCTCAGTAAATTGTAGCCCCACGAGCTCCTAAGGGTATACATCGCGTCCGCCCTCTTGATCCTTCCCTCGTATACGCCATCCTACCTCTTCAACTTAGATAACTCCATCAATTTAGCAATAACCATACCTCTCTTCTCTATTACGCCCCTCATATAACACTAAGGCTTAAAGCAATCCGCGCCTGCGATATCGAGAATCTTAGGGTGATTTTGAAGAACTCGTGATATGGCCGATCCCAAAGCCAATTCTAAATTTCGAGAATAAGCTAGGGTTGTATAAAAAGAGAGGGGATCGATGAGTGACAAGTACCTGGTCGCGCTAAGGCAGAGGAGTTTGCGAATTACATGGCTCTAGATATGGTTCTCTCCCTTGAGCCCAAGCGATAAACGAGAAGATCTAACGTAGTGCTTAGAACACAACACAAAATTCCAATATTAATATAGCTGGTATTACTAAGGAGAATTCCGAGTAGTCAGCCTTGTAAGGGTATCTCGATGGGCGCACTAAAAGCCCTAACTAGCAAGCACACAGGCGAACAATTAGTATCGAACTATTGATATTAAAGCTCGCAAGAGGAACTAAGACTAGGACTTGGACTTGAATATATTCAAGCTCTTCTATCGTGGAGCAGTTGGCTTAATGTATAGGCTTCGTGTTTATGAAGAGCGAACGGATAAGTACATGGGCTACTTTAAACACCGTGTTAGTGGTATGAGGGTGATCTTGGATGTCGGAAGTGGTAGGGGTATTTTTAGTAAAGTCTTAGCTAGCAAGAAACATCTAGTTATTGCTTTAGATATAGAAGAAGATCTATTAAAGGGGATTAAAAGTCCCTATATTCTGAGTGTGCGCGCTGACGCTCACTACATTCCCCTCCGTGATGGCTCAGTGGATTGCGCTCTCGCTATTTCGCTCCTTGAACACCTCGAAAATCCAAAGAGATGTGTGGAAGAGCTTTATAGAGTGTTGAAGTGTGATGGAATAGCCGTTATCCAACTCCCTAATCTTCAATATCTTTTTGAACCCCACACGAAATGGCCGTTATTAGGCCTTATGCCGAAGAGACTTCAACTAAGGATCTTAAAAATGATCGGGTATCCTTATATCAACATGGAAGTTACAATTAAGAATGCCCTATCAATTCTTCAGAAGGCCGGCTTTAAACTAGAAGAAACAATAAAAGTTTATCATCTAAGTATAATGAAGCTTATACCTATAGCCCCAGCCTATATTTTTATAGCTAGAAAAACATGTAAACCTCTGGAAAATCTCAAATGAAGTTAAAGAATTAAAGACGTCTGATTCTATAAATGTTGTGTTAAGAATGAAGACTACTTGCAGGTTGTTAAAGATCTCTGACTCCTCCCGCCCTTGAAGGGGACGAGACTTTCGGTTGTAAGCTCTTACAGCACAGAATTAGGTCTGTTACTAGCTCCTAGCTTTCTAGTAGGAACTTAGATATAGCTCCTATACAAGGAGTAAGCATAATGCTAAGCAACCTTTGCAAGGAACAAGTGTTACGAGAGCTCTAATCATATAGCTTAGGGGTCACCTTAAACACCCCAGGATTCCTGAGTGTAACGTACAGGCGTGGGGGCTTAGCCCCTTACGTTAGAGGCTTAGGCTTAAGAGGTTACTTGTACTAGAGCTCCTACCAGGGTAACCCTTACGATGAAGGCTACGGGGTTACCCTTAGAAGGCTGACCAAATATAAAAATACCCCCTTGCAACATTAAAAGGAGCTCCTATGCAAGCCGTGGGATTCCAGGTTAATGCAATGGTTAAGGCTAAGGTACCGGAGCTCCATAAATGTAACCTTATAAATCATATGTCATAAAGGGTTACCCGTTACGAAGCTCCTACTCAAAAGTCTTAAGGGTAACCCTTTGCAAAGAACATGACTTAAAGATTATGGGTCTAATTAAGCCCTAGCCCTAGCGATTCTAGGCTATACGAGCATACATGTAATCCCCAGAAATTTCTGTAGCATAGATTATGAGGGTTCATAGCGTACAAGCATCACATTTCAGGAGCTCCTGTAAAACCTTTGCATGCAACCTGTAAAAGTAACCCTTTACATACGGAGCTACTCTAACCACCAACCCCCAAATCTTGGGGGCTAAATCAGGCCGTACGACATTGAGCTATTATGCTATGCCATCGCTATGGAGTTACTTTAACGAGAGCTCCTGTAAGAATGTAATGCCTGTAACCTATGGCTTAAGCTACAGGGCTTATGCAGTAGCTGTAACATGTAGCCCTAAGGTTTCTATGAATGTATTGCTAGGGGTTACTATACTAGAAGCTCTCATACAACTAGAGTCCTAGAAGGCTTACTGAGGAGTTAGGAAGTAAATGTTAAGACTTACCTTACGAACCTTATTGTGAGGGCATACGGCTTAGACCCTAGGACTGGTAATGAGGCACACCTAAAGCTAGCTTAAAGCATTTTGAGAAGGGTAGGGATCTTGTTGATAGGGACTCTATTCAGGCTAGCTGCGAGCTTTACAAAGCTGTTGAGATGGCTGTTAATTCCCACTTAAAAAGATTTGATAGTAGTTGATGCCACAGCCTTAACATTGTGAGGGTGAATCGGAGTTGGGAGATTAAAAGTCTATGTAGGCAGTATTGAAGATGTTATTATAGATGTTATAGAGGCTCATCATAACTTAGAAAACATCCTAGATCTCTTTACATAAGGCTTATTATAAAATTTTACGGGGAATCTGGTGCATGTTTGTGTGCTACTATTTTCACTAAGATAAATAAGCTACTTTAAAATCAGTAAGTTTGAAGTAGCTAGTGATGCTGGAGAAGCGCTAAGACTCTTAGTCACAGGATCTAGGTTAATACACATTACTAAGTGAGATCGATTGTGTTGATAGAAAGGTTTTTAAAGTAGTGTTAGTTCAAAACTAGTATGGGAGGCGGGCAGGTTTAGAGAGGTTTATCCGGAGGCTTAAGGTGCTGGTTTCTAGTAGAGGGTTGTTTGGCAACTGGCTGTTAGCAGGTATTAAATACTACTTGACTAAACATGGTGTACTTAAAGGAGGTATAATAGTTAAGTGTGGCGGCGAAAAGTATGTGCTAAGTCCATGGGTTTACTCATCAATAATTAGTACCTATTATGATGGTTTATTAAGGGGTGTATCGTGTAGTGATAACGGATTTATAGGCAAGCTTTGGGGCGTTATCGATTTAATAATTAGAGGTAGTGATGGTTTTTTAAGAATGCCTGATGGCACCTTATTAACCCTAGAATCTTTCGATTCAGTCGTGCTAGCCGAGACTTGGCTCTATGATGTTCACTTTCTAGGTTTTGATTTGGATAACTGGTTTGTGCTTGATATTGGTGATACCGCACTTTACTATGCTAAACGCGGTGCTTTTGTGGTTGCTATTGAACCACTGCCTAGTAATTATAATGTTATGCTTAGGAATATTGAATTAAATTCAAACCTTAAGTCCAGGATTGTGCCTATGAACATCGCTGTTAGTGGTGAAGATGGGTTTGTAGAGCTTGGTTATAGTGCTTCAGTTAATGGCAATGCTAGTATCTTTAATGCTAGGAAGTTTAAGTCTAAGGTTAAGTCAATGCGGTTATCAACATTAGTTAAAGAGATCATAGGCATGGGTATTGATCTCAGCAGGTTTAGGATTAGGGTTTTAAAGATGGATTGTAAGGGTTGCGAGTACGACGTTATCGGTGAGACTAATGTGTTAAGACTATTCGATATAATCAAAATAGAGTATAGCGGTTATCTTAGGAGTAAGACTTATCACGAGCTTAAAAACACAATAGAGGCTCTTGGCTTTAAATGTAGAAATTGGGCGCATAATGAGATTGCACTGAGGATCGGCTTAGATAAGCATGGAGTATTAACGTGTGTGAAGCAAGGCGAGGTGATTAGATGAACGTAGCAGTCTTAGACTTCTTCCTTAGGAATGTTGATTGTAGCGAGTTTAACGCTAAGAGGGTTCTCGAGGTTGGCAGTAGATTTGTTAATGGTAGTGTTAGGCCCTTGATTGAGAGGTTTTGCAAGCCTAGGGAGTACGTTGGTATTGATATTGAGGCAGGCAGGTATGTTGATATTATTTTACCGGCTGAGAGGCTTGTTGATCACTTCGGCCCTGAGTCCTTCAATGCCGTTATATCCACGGAAGTTCTTGAACATGTGTTCGATTGGAGGCTAGTTGTCAACAACATGAAGGCTGTCTTGAGGCGTGGAGGCTATATATACATAACTACTCGCTCAAAAACTTTCCATACCACGGGTACCCATACGACTTCTAGCGTTATGAGACTAGGACATGATTAGAATTTTCAGGGATTTTGAGATTATAAGGCTTGAGTTAGATTGGGAGGCTCCCGGTGTTCTCTTAAAGGCTAGGAAGCCCATCAACTGGAGACCTATTGACCTAAGCAATGTAGAGCTATACTCAATAGTTCTTGGTAAGAGAGTTAGGAACCTAGTAAACCTTAATGAAGCACCATTAATGAGGAGATTAATGTTCATGTTTTACGAGTCAAAGCTAAAACATTTATTGCCAAATGTAGTAGTTCATATGATGACTAGAAAATGGTGTATGTAAATAGCAATACATTATATATGAGAGAAGCTGGGTGCTAAAAGTTGGTGTGGGCTAAGGTTTCCATAATCTGGCTTAACTACAACTCCTCTAGGATTATGCCTATTGTTTTAGAGTCGCTTGAGTCCATAGCCGACCTAGACTACCCGAGCGATAGGTACGAGCTTATTGTTGTCGATAACGGGTCTACTGATGGTAGTTTCGAGAGGATCAAGGGGTTTCTTGAGAAGAAGACCGGTCTTAGAAAGAAGGTTGTCAAGCTAGATCGTAACCTAGGCTTCACGGGTGGCAATAACGTTAGCTTCAGGGCTAGGGATAGGGAGAGCGAGTATGTGCTCTTACTGAACAACGACGCAGTACTGTTTCAAGGCGGTCTCAGAACGCTAGTCGAATACGCTGAAAACAATGATAGTGTGGCTGGACTGCAGGGCGTGGTTTTAAGGTATAGGTCGAGGCTTATAGATACAGCTGGAGGTTATGTTAATGAGCTTCTTCAAACCTACCCTCTAGGAGTACTCCATGAATATCCGTGGATCCTGAGGAAACCAATATATGTAACGTATGTTGATGGCTCCTGTGCATTCTACAGGGTGAGAAGCGTAGTAAGATGTTTAGATAACAGGTTGTTTATAGATGAGTTCTTCGGCTACAGTGATGACACAGCGCTTAGCTTAATGACGTGGAACTGCGGGTACAAACTAGTAGCTATCCCGGAAGCGGTAGCTAGTCATGCAAGAGGCCTCACCTTCGGGAGAAGAAGCATCCTTTCAGACTACTTAAGTGAGAGAAATAGAGTAGCTTTATCGCTGATAACTAACACCAGGTATAAATCCATAATACTACTTCACGTGCTAAGAAGTATTGCTACCTTTATGCTAAGGACAAGATTTAAGGGTTCTGCATCGCTTAGAGCAAGGACTCTACCTGATGGAATAAGACTTGGAAAAAGACTAAGAAGTAAGGAGCTCTTCATAAATATATACAGAGCACCACTCATTAAAATACCAATTAAAGATCTTATAGTGTTCTTTACAGCAGAACGTTTAGTTACAAAGTACTTTGAAAATTGGGCTCTTAGAAACTTGAACTCTTTAACCACAGACTGACCTCCTCCCCATCCAAGGGCGAGGCCTTCGGTTGTAAGAAAGCTGTGCTAAAACCTTTAAAATCCTTAGGAGAACATATAGATAAGATGCCACGGTAGTATAACCCGTACAAGCTCTGCGCTGAAAGTATGAGGGTCTTTCGAACCCATGACAAAGAGGATGACAAGCCTCGCCTTTCAGGACGGAGAGATGGAGATAAAGAAACAAGTCACATAGTGAAATTCACGGAATAATTTTCTTAATTTCCTCAATAACCCTCTCCACATCGCCCACCCTCTCCCTCACGCTAGCAGAGCCCAGCCTCCCCTCATGAAAGCCCTCTACATGGAGATAATAGGCTGCCTCCTAAGCTCTTCTGAGCCACTCACCCAATATCTTGCTCAATCTCACAACAGCGTCTTCAAGATCTCTCGCAGACCACCTCCCCCTATCCCTAACCCTGTCGAGCACGTCCTTGAGATCGTAGTATATGGCTAGGGCCTTCACACTCTCCTCAACAGATTTATATAGCTTTTCTGAGGCCTGGGCAGGGTCTCCATCAATCTCAGCCAGCCCTTTATGAAAGAATTCAATTGCTGAATTAAAATGACTCATCAAATCTTCAACTTTTCGATCTCTAGCACCGCTCAACTTACCTATCACCTGTTCCACGTTTTATAAATAGCAGGGAAATTCATAGGCTTCAACATTATCTATAGGATATAGGCAAGAGTGTATCGCGTCTCTTTGTGGTGTCGGATGTCAGTCCAGCTAAGCTTACAACATGAAAGCCTCGCCCTTTAGGGCGGAAAGGAGGTCAGCCTTAAACAGCGTCTCTATAGTATGCCTTGATAATCCTTCTCTGTAGTTATGGGTATTTCTCTCTAGATATATTGTTGAGAACCTGTGCAGAGTGTATTGAGACTCTCTGTGCTCCACAGCATAGTTGAGCATTTCTTGAAGCATATTTCTAGGGCTTGAGAGTCTCTATAAAAGCTTACCTACCATATCTGTTAGTCCATTCCTCCAATGCAATTATATGCTTAAGGATATTCGGCTGCTTCTCTAACCCTTATCGAGCAATCATATGTTAACAAAAATATTTAAATGCTTCATTAGATCATATATTGCCTCCTCTATTTGGCCATTTAAGGCTATGAGGAAGCGGAGTCTAAAAATGTATGTTTTACTAACTGCAGAACTAACTGCGGATATGAATCTTAAAGACTTTGAGAGGGTTATTCGGCGGGTTCTTTGAGATATTAGTATTAGTCTATTTAGTGAAGTGAGGGATCGATACATTTCGAGTTTAATAATTATAAGTCTTTCTAAATAATCCCAGCTTTAAAGAGCTTCTGTAAGCTAGTAATTATCTATCGGCTTCTACCTTAGTTATTGATGAATTTATCAAGATAATTCTATGGGGGTTCTTTGAAAAGAAGCTTTAAATATTTTAAAAAGTTATAGGTATGATTTTGTAGTATCTTCGAGAAGCCTTGTAGAGCGTATGCAGTAAAAGGTTAGTTGAAAACAGAGTGATTAGGAGACACGATTTACGCCGGATGATCTATATTGCAAAAAGATCTCATGGCTCTCTGAAAAGCTATTATATGTGCACTGCTGATTACTATCTATGGGTGCGGTTTTGAATATTGTTGATGAGAGCGAATTCAATAGGTGGATGAGGAGTGCCATGCTAACCCTCGAGTCTGCTAAGAGAGATCGAGTTGATGGGGATTATAACTGGTCATGTTTTAAGGCTCATCAAGCCACTGAGAAGGCTCTCAAAGCCCTTCTATGGGGTCTCGGCAGCCCGAGAACTGGGCATTCGCTGATCGAGCTTGGAAACACCTTGAGAAATATAGGTGTGGATATTCCCGCAGATATATATGAGGCTCTAGCTAGGCTGAGTAAGTTTTATATACCCACGAGATATCCCGATTCTTGGAGTGAGGGAGCACCTGAGGATTACTATACAGATAGTGAGGCCGGAGAAGCGATACAATTTGCTGAGAAGGTCATAGCATGGGTGAGGGATATTTGGAAAAAATTATTGAGGAAAGAATGAGAAAGGCTTATCAGGCCCTGAGCAAGGCTAAGGAATTTATTGAGTGTGTTGAGAAAATATTCAATAGTATTGATCTAGCTATTCTCTTCGGTTCATATGCAAGAGGGGATTTCAATGAGTGGAGTGATATAGATATTCTAATAGTGGTAGGCGATGATCTGCCGAGAAAACCAGTAGAGAGAATAGATATTGTGATGCCCTGCATAGTGGCTTTAAAAGCTCCGATAGAACCTCTAATAATCTCTAGAGAAGAATACGAAAAGCTAAAGAAGAAGAGAAATCCTGCCATAATAGATGCGATAGACAACGGAATAGCAATAATATTGAGGAAGTAGCTTCTCTCACAACTCTCTAAGGCTGGCTCTCAATATTGGTTAGGAGTGTCCATATGCTCATCGGGGCTTATATCTCTCTTGTTTTGAGATCTATTGTTTCAATAGTTCCCCATATAGTATTCTCGCTTAACAACTCCTAGCCTATCAAGGGTAATGGTGGTCATGTACTCAGGTATTGCTTCCATAAGCTATACAGTTTCTAGGCCACACAACTTTATAAAACAACCCCCGGAGATCTTGCCTCACAGGTATCACATATGAGATCCTCAAATGTTTTCCTTATCGAAAGTCAGGGCAGAGATTGTCATCAAACCTCTAATCGATAGTTTCGAACCTCCTCTCGCTAGATCTCATGGTTATGTCTAGGTAGAGCATTACTATCTCCTGATCTGAGAGCTTCTTACCCTCAGCAACCTTCCTAGCAATCCTATTCACAGCCTCCTCAAGAATCCTCGAAAGCATAGCCCAGCAACAACACCCAAAAGATCGCCAAACATAATAGCCCAGAGAAACTAGTATTTGCAACTGAAGGCTCTATCCTAAAGAACGGTTGGGAATTAGGGGATCAGGGTTTCATTAGGCTTGATATAGCTTGATACCAAGTCCTCTTCCCATGACTTCACCACCCTCAAAATCCCTTTTCATCGCTATCCATATTATTGGGCTTTATCTGCTCGGGGTGACCCCAAACCCACAGCTCCACCCTCATCGAGATCTCAGATTCATCGCTGTGGGGAACCCCACACCTTGGTTTATATATTGCATGTGAGCCCCTCTTGGGTCTCCACCTGCATTGTGGGGCTCCACAAAAAACTCTAATAAACATTATTATTGTAAGCTCTCCTCCGAAGAATACCTGCCTCTTCTCATAGCTGATCTCGTTCCAAAGCCTAGCACATGCCAAGCCAATATCCAAGCCTCTCATACTCGTTCTTGGATGACAGCAGTCTCAGCCTAACAGTCCTATGGTTGCTCTTCTTCCTCCCACAACCAGCTCTCTAAATAATTCCAGGGGATCGGAAGCTCTGGCAAGCACGCCTCGGGATCCCCTTGCCGAATATCTTACTAGCATATTTGTCCGCCAGAGCCCAACCCCACTAAATAACATATAGACCTTTAAAACATATCCCGCCCTAAAAAGGCGAGGCTTGCCATCCTCTTTGTCATACTCTTCCTATAGAGTAGAAATTGCTAGTAGAAGATTATAGACAGCGGCCTGCCTTAAAACGCGAGACTTCATGGATGCGAGGGGGGTTAAAATAGTAGTTGCGGGCACCCCTCCCTCACTAGGTATGCTAATTATGTTCTGTTTATAAATGGTAATACAGCTCAGATTTTAATTGATGGGTATGCGGAGACTCAGCTGTGTAGAGGCTATAGATAGGCTCATAGATCCTCTGGAGGTTGGATGGTTTGTTGAGTTCTATGGAAACTGGGATCTGATCTATATGCTGGCCCATAGATCTATTGTCTGTCTCTCGTCTAGAGGTGATGTGTATGTTTATGTTAACCAGCTCTTCGGAGGTTTAGATCCTTTTATGCTGTCCAGGTTCTCTAAGATCTTAGGGGGCGATCTCTCGAGGATCTACTTCTCTAGGGGTCTCAGGCTAGAGGATCTCGAGAGCTTCTCCCAATCCTCCTCCCTAGATGGCGATCTAGTTATTATAGATCCCTACCTACACGCGGATCCGCATTCCATGGGTTTTGAGATCTATACGAAGATCACATCTTGGATTAGAAGGCTAGGCACTTCTGGAAACATTGTTATATTTAATAGAATAAGCAGGTGGGGATCCTATAAGCCTGAGGGAGGCGGCTTCCACCACCACAGCATCCACATACTTGTCAGGCTCTGGAAGGGGGTATCAGGCTTGTATTGCGAGCTTGTTAAGCATCCGGCGAAGCCTCCTGCAAGGGCTTCCACGGTGCTCGAAGAACTAGAGGGAGGTGGGAGTAGATGGGTAGGACGGCGCCATCTCTTAGAGTGGGCGTCGAGAGCGAGATAGAGAGGCTTAAAAAGATCTTCTCCTCGATAGAGGATCCAGAGCTAAGGGAGGCTGCTATAGAGAGTCTTGAGCATGCTGCAAGGCTTTACAACGCCTTTCAGAGATCCCCTTCCTCAGATCCTATTGAGGTCATAATATTCTCATTGATCACAGAGCTCTATAGGAGGCTCAGAAAGAGTTGTGGGTGCTAGACGCAACCCCAGCTAGAGGCAAGATTCTACTGAGGGTTCTAGGGAAAGATAGTGAAGGGCTATACGATCTATATGTTGATGCGAGGTATAGAGGCTATATAGATCCACTGATAGATGCTGAAAGGCTCGTGAAAAGAGTTGAGGAGAACCCATCTATAGAGGAGATCTGGGTTGAGGAGTGGCTTAAGCCACCTTTCTATAGAGAGTGGAAGAAGATAGTAGCCTTTGAATGTAGATCTCCAGAAGAGATCCAGGAGATCCAAGAGAGGGTGGAGCTCCTAAAGCTAGGTTCTAGAGTTAACACGTATCCAGAGATTCTTCAGACAACCCTATATAGGCTTAGAATACCTATGTGCACAATGCTGAGGGATAGCCTAGAGGCTGCCGAGACCATGGATAGTCCTCTCTATAATCCTCCACCTATTAGGTGGGCCTGGGTGAAGCTCCTAGCATGGTATGGAGAAGCCCTCTCCCCAAGATCCAGAGTGATTGGGTTCATAGCCGAGACCCAAGAAGGATCTCTAAGAGGATCTATTGAGAGGCTCTCCGAGACCATGGAGGATCTGAAGCCCCACATCGTGCTCTACAGAGGCCCTTTCAAAGATCTTGTGAAGGTCGCAGCCAGATCTTCAGGAGCAGTCTTCATATACATCCAGGGAGTTCCAATAGGCGTGCACGGGCTTATAGAGTGGTGTAGGCTAAGCTATACCCCGCTAAAGATCGTTGGCAGATACTCGATAGGGAGGGTTTTAACAACTATCGAGGCGCTGAGGGCGCATGAGAAAAGGTATATAGTACCCCATAGACCTCTAGGCTTCTCAGAGCCTCCTAGAAGAGTTGAAGCCCTGCCTATCTTTGATAGAGGAGGATATATAATGAGACCCAAGCCAGGGGTATACTTCGGAGTTGTCCAGATTGACTTCTCATCTCTATATCCCTCGATAATATCTAGATATAATATATCGCCCGAAACCGTTAACGATCCTCATTGTGGCAGATATGTGCAGGCTCCAGAAGCTATGCATAGAATATGCCTCGAGAGAAGGGGCTTAGTTGCTGAGGTTATCGAGGGCCTAATATCTAGAAGGCTAGCTATTAAGGAGGCTATGAAAGGGGCTCAGAAACACTTGAAGAATGTCTTAGATGAGAGACAGGAGGCTATAAAGTGGGTCCTCGTAGCTTCTTTCGGCTATCTAGGCTATAGGAACGCTAGGTTTGGCAGAATAGATAGCTATGAATGTGTCACAGCCTATGCGAGGGATATCGCTTGGAGGACTATAGATGCTATAAGAAGAAGAGGTTACAGAGTAATTCACTATATAGTTGATTCTATATTCATAGAGGCAGGAATAGTAGATCGAGACGAGGCTGAGAGCATAGTAAGAATTGTTGAGGATGCAACAGGCTTCAAAGCCAGGGTCGAAGCCATATATAGATGGCTCATAATACCTCCAACCGCGAAGGGGGAGGGAGCATCTAACAGATATATCGGCAAGCTGTTAGAAGGATCTATGAAGGTGAAGGGAGTAGATCCCGTTAGAAGAGATACACCCCCACTTATAAAGAGAGCCTGGGAAACCGCTATAGAGGAGCTCTCAAAGGCTAATACAGCAGAGGAGCTAGGTGAAAGGGTTTTGAAAGCCCTAGACGAGATAAAAATCCTTAGGAAGGAGATCCTAAGAGGATCAATACGCCTTGAAGATCTTGTAATAACCAGAGGCAAGGGAGAAGAGGTAATGCAGGTGATAATGCATAAAGATTTTTATCAAGCAGCGGATAGAAGAGGATATAGCCCCAAATACTACTCAGAGAGACTAGAGAGTCTCGAGAAGCTCCTGCTATATATATTGAATAGACTGTTACAAACTCAACGATAGATTTAAATATCTATGAATGCATGTAAATACTTGGGTATTAGAATGATAGAAAATTATGGCGTCATTTGCCGGTGAATCGTGTTGGGGAGATCGCTGAAGACCCTGACTAGAACTGTCTCTGTGGATTGCTATGCTAACAGATATGGCAGAAGGGCATCTAGAGAGATTGAATCTGCCTAGAGAGATGCTGGATGAAATGGTTGAATATGTTGTTAACTATAGAGCGTCGCAAGGAACTCTACATAGGATATTCTACCCGAGGTTTAGGGAGAAGTGCCCGTGGCTACCAACAAGGGTTGTTAAGG
>Ga0197144_100611_pt1 | contig 14193 bp, 15 predicted proteins | sample GBS85_MetaG_FD_148670 | JGI IMG/M metagenome (GOLD analysis project Ga0197144, IMG submission 148670) | Sediment microbial communities from Great Boiling Springs, Gerlach, Nevada, United States - GBS 85_MetaG | ecosystem: Environmental > Aquatic > Thermal springs > Hot (42-90C) > Sediment...
CGATGATGTTGTACGCGGATACGCCCATGCCTGTATTACATGTAATTGGGAGGGCTACGGGCTTGTGTACTTAGAAAAGTGGAGGTATTTTCTGTGTGATGAGTTTTACGGATATGCGATTTTTGACAGAAACGGCGTAGGTGCCCGCGGCGTAGCGCGAATGGGCCAGGCCGTGTACAAATACATACCGCTTGCGCAGAGTTACGTATCGGCCGGCGTTACTTGGCAGACGTGCACATCCACTAGACCTAGTACAACAGTCTTCTGCAGTGGGCTATGCGGACGTTAGCTACATATATATTAGCCTTCATCGCTTTTATCGCCGTTGTATACGTGGCCATAGTTGTGACTGCCGCAGCGCCGAGTTCCCCTAGCAAACCCAGTGACGCGATTCGCATAGTAGTAGCCCCTGCCAACGACGCCTACAAGATCTTCCGCAACGGGTCAAACTTCTACTTCAGGCTTTATCTAGATGGGGAGTGGTGCGACCTGTGGAGTAGAGACGCCTCATTTATCGACAACGGCACTCACATCACGTTGATGTTAAAAGACGGGAGGGCACAGTGCCGCACAGGCTCGTACATAGGCAGGGAGGAGGGCGGCTGGATCTACTTCGAGGTGTACAACATCACCAGGCAAGGCACCATCCGCGGCGTGGAGCCTTTCTACGTGCCGCCTGGCGTAAACGCCGTCGTGGTGTCTAGAGACTATGAGCTACCCCGCCTTGAGTTGCTGAACAAAACGGCATACTTCATAGTTGTGGAGGACGGCGTGATGAAGTACAACGCTGTGATGACCAAGAGGGAGATTTCCGTCGACAGGGAGACCGCTATGAGCATGCTTAACGAGGCGGCTAGGCTTGAGCCTTGGCTACGTGGCCAGGGCATAATCCCAGCGCCCTATCGATGGCGTTACGAAAACGGCAAGCTGATTATCGAGCCCGACGTGGAGTTGAAGTTTTCGAGGCCTGTGACCACGCATCCCATAGCCGTAGGCGATGCCGTTTACCACCACTACTTTGAGGACGATGTGATACTACTGCCAGCCATGGATATGTACAGATCAGCGGCGTACGTGCCTGATAAAAACGGCGGCTACAGACTTTCAAGCTTGGTTATGGCTCACGAATCCCTCAGCTACCTGCCTTATCCACTGCCGGAGATATTCAAGATACATCCAGCGTCAACAGGCAAGGGAGAGATCATCATAATTCTAAGATAAACCTTTTTCTCGCCGAAGCATCTTCTGCCGCCATGGCCCTTTCTACAAATATACACCACGCGCGTTGACTGCTTGCGCCAGTTGCTCGCCTACGTCTCCGTCCTGGAATATGCCGTAGCAAGCCCGTCCTCGTTGTGGAGTCCCACAGCGCCATACGTAATCGCGGCCCTCGAGGGTAAAAGTTTAATTATATGCGGCAGTAGGCGCGTGATGCGCCTCGGTTCCGGCATGTTGTGTCTTGAGACGGCGCGTGGTGGGCTATGAATTTCTTGGTGAGTTTCTGGGGCCTCCTGGTGCGGCAGGTGGACTTCTGGGATGTGTGGCGCGACGTGTTGCGCAGACGTGGAGACTCCGGCGTGGTTGACGCCGTGGCTTGGGTCGTGAAGGGGGTGAACGACGCCGGCTACGAAGTGCCGCTACGGGCCATCGCCAGGGTCATAGCCTCAAAGATCGGCGGCGACCCTGCCCTCCTCGCCAGGGAGTTCATAGAGGAGGTAAAAAGCCGGCTGATGCCTATGCCCTGCGCCGTAGAGTTCCTCAGGTGGGCTAAGGAGGCGGGCAAGGTGGCTGTTGTCTCAAACACGCCCTGTAGATGCTTCCCAGAGCTCTTCTTAGAGGCCAGCGACATTGCCGTCGATGCGCTTGTGACCTCCGACGTGTTGTTGAGGCGGAAGCCCCTCAAGCCCGTGTTTACCTACGCCCTGGGGAGGATAGGGGCGAGACCCCACGAGGCGGTGTATATAGGAGACGGCGATGAGGACCTAGGCGCCATGGGCGCCGGGCTCCTCACCATCATGGTGGGGAGGGAGGGCGGCCACCTGAGCTTCCCCACCCTCTGCGACGCCTGGAGCTGGGTTAGAGCTAACCTCGCGAAAGACTAAAATATTTACAACCACACCCCTCTGTGATCACCTGTCCGCGTTGCGGGATGCCGGAGTGGGAGGCCTTGCCTGCGCCCTACACCTACCGCCACAAGGGGCCCGAGAACACAATCATGATAGCCCGTTGCAAAAACTGCGGCCTAGTATTTTATATTTTTAGAACGTCGTTGGAGACCTTCACCTTGGAGATAGAGAAGGCTGAGCGGAAGCATGGAGCCATACCACACATCAACCTCGACAAGTAGCCTCTGCCAGCACTGCGGCAGGAGGCCGGCGCAGTACCTCCGCGCGGTAAGCGGCGAGAGGCTCTGCCTCCGTTGTCTCTTCAATTCGCTGGAGAGGAAGGTCCTCAAGACGATACGTGAACAGAGGCTCATAGCGCCAGGCGACTACGTTGCCATCGCCGTCTCCGGCGGCAAAGACAGCCTCGTCCTCCTCCACATGCTGGGCAAATTCAGGGAGAGAGGTCTGCTGAGAGACGTGAAGATGGAGGCCTTCACAATCAACGAGGGCCACCCATACAGCTGCTTCTACCGCATGGCGCGGAGAGACTACGTAAAGGAGCTGGCCGTCAAGTTTGGCATAGAATACAACGTGTATCACTTCAGGGACATCTTCGGCGTCACGGCGATGGAGCTCTCCGAGAGGCTCGCCAGGGCCGGCTACGAGGTCCACATGTGCACCATAGACGGCGTGTTGAGGCGGCGCGCCATGAACCTCATCGGCAGGAGGAGAGGCTGGACGAAGATCGCCACAGCGCACAACCTAGACGACGAGGCCCAGACGGTCCTCCTAAACGTCCTCATGGGTAATCTCTCACGCTTCCGGTGGTACGGCACGTACGAAGACGCCGAGGAGAAGGACCTGATACCCCGCATCAAGCCGCTGAAGTACGTAAGAGAGGAGGAAATCGCGTTGTATGCCCACTACCACGGGTTGCCCCTCATGGAGCTTGAATGCCCCTACGTTGTGACTAACCCCCGCTACAACTTGAAGTTCATGCTAGCCGAGCTGGAGCGGGAGATGCCCTCAGTGAAGTACAACCTGGTATCCTTCGGCGAGAAGCTTACGCGAGTTTTAAGAGAGGCTGCGCCGGAGGCCCAGCCGAAGAGGTGCAAATACTGCGGCGCCTCCTCGGCCAGGGAGATATGCCGCGTCTGCGAGCTCTTCGAGAAGGCAAGCCTCCTAGACATTTACCTACAGAATACGAAACAAGCCGCTACAAATTTATAAATACAAAAAAGCGAATAGTACATATGCGCATAGTGCTCTTCACGCTTCTTGTAGTTGCTGGCGTCCTGTTGACGTGGCTCGTGGGCGCCGCGAGCCCGCCGACGGGAAGCAACACAGCTCAGCAGCCCATTGCCGACATGTGGAGAAGACCTGTCATCAACATCACAGGGTCCCGCCCGGCGCCGAGTTGGACGCCCCATCCTCTGTGTAGCGATCCGCTGATGCCTCTGGCCCTCAGGATTGGGATTAGGTGCACTCCTCCCCCGCCCGTAATGTTCAGTGGTTGAAAAACTAGGTTTCGACGCTGAGGCAGACGCCTTCCTCGATTATCTTTGCCTGTGTGCCTAACTCCCTGAGGAAGGCGTCTAGGTATCTCCGTGCTAGCGGGTGGGCTAGGTTGCACAGCCGCGCCGTAAGCCTCCCCTCCTTCACAGACGCGTTTTCCACTACGGCGAGCCCCCTGAGTTGCGCGATATACAGCGCCTCCTCTAGAGTCACCACGTTTACAGCGGCCGCGAGCTCCTTCACGGTCTTTGCATCTCTTTTTGCCATCTCCTCCGCCAGCTTCGCGGGGTCCTGCAGGAAAGACACGAACTCTTTCTCAAGCGAAATGACGGGCTTCCCATTTATGACGTGGGTGACCCACCTCGGCACGAAAATCGGCGCAACCGAAACCCTGTACCTAACCCTCTTCACGAAGGCGAACATGTGAAGTTGCTTCACCATGTCCTCAATCTGGTCCTCAGACGCCAATGAAAGATCTACTATAAAATGGAGGTTCTGGCGAGCGCCGTCGATAGCTATATTCACTATATTCACCTCGTGCTCGGCGAAGATGTTCGAAAGCGTAGCCAGAATTCCCGGCTGGTCGAAGTTAAGCTCTACCAAGAACTCACCTAGCTTGGCCCCGCTACCGTTAGCTATGAGGAAAACCTCCCTGTTAAGCATTATGGGGGAACCCACAGTATATTAAAATCTTTCTCCTGAAAGCTACACTATTTAAAAACACCCCTGAGTTCAGCTCCGTGGCACATAAGCTACCCACCAGGTGGGATATAAGGTGGGAGGAGGAGCTCATCAAGACGTGGGAGAGAGAGGGCAGGTTCAGGACTAAGATAAGCGGAGACAAACCTGTCTTCGTCATCGACACGCCGCCTCCCTACCTCTCCAGCAACAGGCCGCACATAGGCCAGACCGCCTCCTACGCGCACTTCGACATGATCGCCAGGTTCCTCAGGATGAGGGGTTACGACGTTGTGTTCCCCTTCTACCTAGACAGAAACGGTCTCCCCATAGAGGTCCAGATAGAGAAGAAGTACAACATCGTGGCGCATGAGGTGCCGAGGGAGGAGTTCCTAAGGCTCTGCAAGGAGCAGTTGGACAGCTACGAGGGGGAGTTCGTCTCGTCGTTGAGGAGGTGGGGTCTCTCCTTCGACTACTGGCCCCAGGGGACAGACAGCCCAGAATACAGGAAAATGACGCAGAAAACCTTCGTGGAGCTGTGGCGCAGGGGGCTCATCTACGAGGCGGAAAGGCCGACGCCGTGGTGCCCCCGTTGCCGCACCGCGCTGGCGGAGCCCGAGATCGAGTACAGGGAGGAGGAGACCTACCTAAACCACATAAAGTTCAAGGTCCAGGAGACGGGGGAGGACATAATCATAGCCACCACAAGGCCCGAGCTCCTCCCCGCCACCGTCGCCGTTATATACAACCCCGACGACGCCCGCTACCAGAGGCTCAACGGCCTACACGCGGTGGTGCCGCCAGAGGGTCAGGTAGTCCCCATCCTGCCACATAGGGCGGCCAACCCCGAGTTCGGCACAGGCCTAGTGATGATCTCCACCTTCGGCGACACGCGGGACCTCATGATCGTAAACGAGCTCAAGCTACCTATCAGGATCATCGTAGACGAAGGCGGCCGGATAAAGGCGGGCAGATACGCCGGACTCACCATAGGGGAGGCCCGCGCCAAGATAATAGAGGATCTGAAAGCCGCCGGCCTGCTGGTCAAGCAGGAGCGGTTAGTGCACAACGTGCCTGTATGTTGGCGTTGCAAGACGCCGCTTGAGATTATCGTAACCAGGGAGCTCTTCGCAAAGCAGGTGGAGTTTAAGGAGAAGCTGATAGCGCTGGCACGCGAGATGGAGTTCTACCCGCCCGAATACCGGCAGGTCCTCATCGACTGGATAAAGTCGTTGGAGCTGGACTGGCCCGTGTCGCGGCGCCGCTATTACGCCACAGAGGTGCCCATCTGGTGGTGCGTGAAGCCAAACGGCGAGCGGATACCGCTGGTTCCCAACGGAGGCGAGTACTACCAGCCCTGGCGCGGCGAGGCACCGCCGGAGGTCAAAGAGGCGTGTAAAGACGGCAGGCTGGAGGGAGACCCCAGAGTACTGGACACCTGGTTCGACTCCTCCATATCCTGGATGTACGCCTCAGGCGTTACGAAGGAGTTCAACGTCTTCCCCAAGGTCTACCCGCATTCCATAATGAGGCCCCAGGGCTACGACATCATCCGAACTTGGCTCTACTACTCGCTCCTCAGGGCGTATCTCCTGTTTGGAAACGTGCCGTTTCGCCACGTGAGGATCAACGGGATGGGCCTCGACGAGAAGGGGGAGGCTATGCACAAGAGTAAGGGCAACGTCATCGATCTTTTGGCGCCTGTGGAGAAATACGGCGCGGACCCGGTCCGCTTCTGGGCGGCGGCCGCCGGGCGGCTGGGCACCGACTACCGCTACAACGAAAACATGATAAGGGAAGGGAAGGAGTTCGTCACGAAGGTGTGGAACGTGTCGCGTTTTGTCCTATCCTTCCCCGAGCCCCAGGCGGCGCCCCGACTCATGCCGGTGGACAAGGCGATGCTTGCCAGGCTTTACAACGTGGCGAGAAGGGTCATAGAGGCGTACGGCCGCTTTGACGTCTATGAGCCGGCCCACGCCCTTTACAACTTCATCTGGCACGACTTCGCGGACCACTACATCGAGCTAGTCAAGTCCCGCGCCTACAACAGAGAGGGCGTCTTCACCAAGGAGGAGCAGGAGGCGGCCATATGGACTCTCTACACGGTGCTCAGGTACAGCCTGAAGCTCCTAGCGCCCATCATGCCCTTCCTCACCGACAAGATATGGCGCGAGGCCTTCGGCAGATCCATCCACGACGAGACCATAGAGGACCCACCGGAACAGTGGAGGGACGGCAACGAGAACCTCTTCGAGCTGGTGAAGAAGATAAACAGCGCGGTGTGGCGTTACAAAAACAGAAAAGGCATGAGCCTAGCCGACAAGCTAGACGCAGTGCTCTACGTCCCTGAAGCTGCTATGCCAGCCGCCCGCGATCTCAAGCATATGCACAAGGTTGCCGACGTCAGACCTGGACGCGGCGCCGAGCAGATAGACGACGAAGGACTGGTCTGGCTTGGCTAGGAGACGTCTCCTGCTCGTCGCAACGGTCTCCGGCAGACGAGCGGCAACGGGCTCGAACGACCCCGCCCCAGCTGTCTCCACAAGGACGAAGACCCTTGGGCCTGTCTCCTCCTGGTCAGTAGCCTCTTTACGTGGGGGCGGATAAGGTCCGGCACAGTCCTTACCATCACCGTCTTTAGGAGAGGGCTGAAGACTCTCGTCTTCAAGATGAACATAGAGCCTCACCGAGTTATGTACAAGGCTAAGACCGTCTGATAGTGACTGATCACGAAGTTAAGTGATACTTGGAGCGACTCAGGTGAGAAGCGGCAAGTAGGGAAAAAACGGATTTACAATCTCTTATATATGAGTCTCACAAAGTCGCCTGTTCTCTGCAGTACTACAAATTTGTCTACCATGGGACAGGTACAGTAGAGGAGGAAGGCCTCGCCGGGTTCCAGCTCTATGGCTTCTACAAAGGCGTGATGAGATTTAGCAAACGAAATGCGTCCACCACCTTCGTGTCTAATGCGCATGGTGACGAAGTCTATATGTTGACCTACGTCAAGCGTATCTACCACGATCCCGGGTATTTTTAGAAATTCCTGCACCCGCGCCTCGTCTATCGGCTCACCGTCTACGCCGAAGTGTTTTAACGCATGCATATCTATTTCCATGTCTACTTTTTCGATATTTATATAAAAGTTCTTGAAGAGAGGTAGCTCTGGTAGCAGATCGTCTGTCTCGGCTAGATGCCGCGGTGTTGACCCCTGGCCACCTATTAACGGCGCGACGTCTAGTCGGCGCTGGAAGCCGTAGATACGGTTTGTATAGTGGGGAGTGCGTCTCGTCGTGGAAAGTGAAGGGATAGCTACAGGTCTCTTCCTGCAGAGGTCTATTGAGAGCTGAGGAGAGATCTGGGCCCGCTCAGTATAATCTATGCAAGACTAGGAATTCTGTTCTTGCGGCGGCTCTTATGGCTCTCCGGCTGACTTCAAGCGCGCGACTGAGATTTCGACACAGCTGTCTGGGCTATGTCTGGCCATGTAGTATCATGGTCTTCTTTTTGTTCCTTGTTATTGGTTTCGTTTTACGACGTGGGCGTCATACTTGTGGGGGCGAGGTTCGGCGGCTGGGGGAGGTGTCTAGCTCCGGTGTGAGGCGATTACGCCGTTTTTATATAATCAAGCCAATCCCCTCTCTCCTTTTGGTATTTCTTTGGCAAGCGGCATCTCTCCCCCTCTTAGCACTGTCTCCAGGATTCTAACCGCGTTTTTTCTCGAAAGCATCTTGTTGTTGTTGCCGCAGTAAGGCGAGTATACGCATTTGGGGCATCCGTCTATGCAGTCGCATCCCTTCACTATTTTTAACGCCACCTCAGCCACACGCCTAAAGTTGTTTATGAGTAGTCTTGTCGTGCCGTTGCCTCCTACATGGGAGTCGTAGATGACTATAACGCCGTCAGGGTAGCTCACGCCGCCTAGATCTGTCTTAGAGGCGCCTATGGCGATCTCCGTGGCAGAGATTAGGACATGTTCTGCGGCGTGATATCCCTTAGCCCGTGCCTCCCAGTCTAGCGTCTCGTTTGAACTGAAGCGAACGTAAGGCATATAAAACACGGCGCCTTTGGTCTCAAACACATAGGATATGGGCTCTATCGAGTACTCCCCCAGAGTCTCCTCTGTGGTAAAGCGCTTAAGGGCGTAGCCGTAGACCGTGATCTTAATCTTCAGCCTGCCGAACTGGTAAGGCACCCCCTCCACGGCCCCTTCATCGTATACCTCCACCAGCTCCGGCTCCATGTCCTCGAGCGCCTGTGTGACCAGGTCCTCGGCGTCTGTCGGCTCCACCTCAGCCACACGCCTATCGAGGTCGAGGGACTTGGAGAGGTAGGTCCTCCCCCCGTGCATATATATGGCCTCTGGGTGGAGCTCGTAGAGGGCGAGGGGGAGCTCCCTCTCGCCTATGACTCTGCCGTCTGCGGTCTTTATCTTCACCACGTGGGGCGACCCCCGGAGGCTCAGCGCCGAGAGAAGCTCCCGGCCCTCCGGGGTGATCCGCAGAAACCTACCCACCCGTCTGAGGCCTCCCTCTGCTAGGAGCCTCTCCGCTAGGGTCTTCTCAAATGGGGTAAGCTCCTCAAGTCTCAGCGGCATGTCAGCAGAGGCCGCGAGTATGTGGAGGGCCGCGACGTCTTCGTTCTCCCTCTCGAAGCCCAGCGGCTCAGGCGAGCGGGAGAAGAACTCGTGGGGGTAGTTCCTGTAGTACTGGGAGATGGGGTCGTTCCCCAGTATCTGTATCACGTAGCCGGTCTGGCCCCGCCGTCCCACCCTGCCCACCCGTTGCAGGTATCTGCTGTAGGAGGGCGGTATAGACGCGAGCACAGCGGCGTCTATATCGCCTATGTCTATGCCCAGCTCCAAAGTCGGCGTTGAGATCACCACGTCTATTTCGCCTCTCCTAAACGCGTCCTCAACAGCCTTCCTCTCCTCCGGGTCTATGCCAGCTCTGTGCACGGCGACTCTCTCGCCGCGGCCCCCCATCTTCAGCGCTCTGTATATTATTTCGCTGTATTTGTGGCTGTCTGTAAACACAAGACATTTGAGACCTTGCTCTATGCAGAGCGCCGAGAGACGCGCCGCCTCAGCCCACTTGGATCTGAACTTAGGCCTTACCAGGACCTGGATAAGCCTGCCCCGCCTGCCCAGGGGGCCCCACACCACGTTTACCCTTTCGCTGTCGAAGAGGGCTTGGGCAAACTCGGCGGGGTTTCCCACCGTGGCGCTTGTGGCGACGTAGAGAGGCCTGCGGAACCTCCTGAGGCGCCTCAGGAGGTAGTACATATGGGAGCCGAAGACCCCGCTGTATACGTGGAAGTCGTCGAGGACGACGTATTTCACCCGCCGCACGAGCTCCCTGAACTTAGCCACATGCATCAACGCTTGGCTCACCATGTCTGGGTTGCTGGTGATTATGTGGGGCGGCATCTCGTAGAGGATCCTCCTCTCCCTCTGCGGAGTGTCGCCGTCGTACACCATAACCCTAACTCCCAGCCTGTCGGCGAGCCTCCTAAACCTCCCCAGCTGGTCCCTGGCCAGAGCCTTGGTGGGGTAGAGCACCAGCGCCGCGGGGCCGCCAAGCGACTCAATGGAGTCCTCCAGTATAGGCGCTAGGAAGGCCTCGGTTTTGCCCATCCCCGTGCCTGCCACGATGACGGTGTCCCTCCCAGCTCTTATGGACTGGACCGCGTCGTACTGGTGTCGAAACAACGCGTTGATGCCCACCGCTCTAAATACCTCAGCCACCTCCGGCCTTAGCACCTGGGACACGTCGCAACAAGGCTCAACGACCTCTGCCTCGTCTGTCTTAACATAGACCACCTCTCTGCCCGGGTCCTCCAAGACGGCCTCGAGAAAACCCACGGCCTACCTCCGTGATCCGTATAAAAGCAGAACTCCGATGTTCACAAGGAGGATCGCTGGCATGTAGTGTAGCGCAGAGAAGCCCGCCGCTTCCACAAGGCCGCCAGAAATCATAGGCCCCAAGATGGAGCCCAAATCCCACCCCATCGTATAGACGGAGCTCGCGAACCCGGCGTTTCTGGCGCCGGCAAGAGCCAGTATCTGGTGCGTCACCACTATCCCGCCTTGGCCCAGGCCATACACCGCGCCGGCAACGGCAAACGTCACGGGATCCTCGGCGTATGTGGCCAGAAGCAGTCCTGCCATGGCGGTCGCGTTTGACACCGCCGCCGTGATGGAGTTCACCAACCCCGTCTTCATAAGCATCGCGCGGGGGAGGAGACTCGTCAACGCTGCCACCGAGGAGAAGAGCCCCCAGTAGGTCAGGGGGAGCCCGTGATCCCTCAGACGGACCGGCGTGAAGGTGGAGATGCTCATATACACCGTGGCGTATACAGTCAGGAGGGCCATAAACAGCACCACCCGCCTCTCCACGGCGATTCCCTCACCTCTCTTCTCGGCGGCGTGGGCCGGCAAGCCTTTCACAAACAGCCAGTTGGCGGCGTGAATCGCCAAAGCAGTTAAGAAGGAGAGCTGTCCTCCGCCTCTGTCGTAGATGGCGGAGCCTGCCAGCGGGCCCAGGACGTTGCCTATGCCCACGGCTAGGGAGCGCGCCGCCATGGACCTGGCACCCTCGGCTACGGAGGTCGCTATAGACATGGGGAGGAACGTGGCGATGGCGAGACCGTGTAGAACCCTCCCCGCCTGGACCCAGGCGGGGCTTCCCAGCAGATACAGAAGCTGGGCTAAGACGGCGAAGGTCACGCCTAGCCTCATCACCCTTACATGGCCCACGCGGTCTCCCAAGACGCCGCTTAGGGGACGCATAACTATCGAGACGAAAAACGCCGTGGAGACGATGGCGCCTATCGCCGCCTCGCTCGTGATGCCAAGGTCGCGGAGATAGGGCGGGATTGCTACTATGGCTATTCCGTTGGCGGTAAAAAAGAGGAGTGTTGCGAGGTTTACCGACTTCAAAGTTTATACCTGGTGACCTCTCTGAGGAACTTCTTCCTCTCCTCCCTGTCTGCCTCGGTCTCTACGCCTAGCGGCGAGTGGCCGTCGGCAACGCCTATCACGCCCCGCCTCTCGGGCTCCACCTCGGCCACTATCACCTTGAGGGGGTTGGCGGTGGCGGCGTATATCCTCACCACCTCCTGGACGTTTTTAATAGCGTTAAGCACGTTTATAGGCCATGCATTGCGTATGTAGATCACGAAGACGTGACCCGCCGCTATTCTCCTGCAGACCTCAATGGCGAGGTTTCTAAGCTCGTCGTCGTTGCCCTCATGCCGGATGAGCCGCTTCCCCGACGCCTCGCAGAACGCGATCCCGAACTTGACCCCGGGCACCGAGGTGACGAGGGCTTCATAGAGGTCCTCTACGGTCTTGATGAAGTGAGCCTGCCCCACGATCACGTTGGTGCCCTGCGGTAGGGGCACCTCCACGACGTCGAACTTAATCGACATGACCACCCCGAATCCCGGCCTTTTATAGTTTTACCGGGAGGAGATAAGTTAGGACACATAGATTTTTATATCACCACGAAATATTATCCGATGGAGACGTCCCAACTGGTGCAGATACTGAGGGACAAGGGGTATCGGGTGACCCCCCAGAGAGTGGAGGTTATAAACCTTGTCATGGAGAAGCTGGCGAAGAAGGAGCACCCAACCTTCAACGACATCTTAAACGAGGTGAAGCAGAAAATGCCCTCCATAAGCGCTAGCACCGTGTATTCCATATTGAAGTTGCTGGAGGAGAGCGGATTCGTCGTTTCTTTCGAGCACGAGGGCAGGACCTACTACGACAGCGTAACCCCCCACATAAACGTGGTATGCGTCAACACAAACAAGGTAATCGATATTGAGGACGACGAAATTGTCGAGGCTTTGAGGAGACGGGGCATACACCCCAGCTCCGTCGTGGTGAAAGCCGTCTGTACGGAATAGCGGATCAGTTGTGGATTCTCTAGTCACGGCTCATCGGCGCGGTTTACCTCATCACTAGACTCAACTGATATATAGGTATATTTACATATGCCCCGATGTATGACTACGTAGTTGTAGGCGCTGGGGTGGTCGGGATGGCGACTGCCTACCATCTTAAGAGGCTTTCGCCACGTTCTAGGGTTTTGGTGGTGGATCAGCACCCAGGCGTGGGGATGGGGGATACGGCCAAGTCCGCCGCCGCCTTCCGCACCATCTTCACCTCCTGGATAAACAGGATGTTGGCTAAGACCAGCGTGGATTTCTACCGCGAGATACAGAGGGGCGGGGTAGATCTTGGCATGAGGTTTGTGGGATATCTCTTCCTCGTGCCTAAGGAAAACGACGTCTTGATGCGAAACGTGGCGCAGGAGCTGAGGGCGATGGGCGTTTCCGTGGACATATATGAGAAGCTGGAGATGCCGATTAAGCTTAGTGTGTCCGACGATGAAGAGGCAAGGGAGACGGGGCTTTCCGACGCGGCTTTCGGGCTTTTGGTCCGGGACGCTGGGATTATGGACCCGGAGAAGCTGGTGAAGTACTACTACGAGATGTACACGAGGGAGGGCGGCGAGACCCTGTTTGGGACTAAGGTGGAGTCCGTTGTGTTTTCCCCCAAGAAGCCGCTCGGCATACCAGGCGAGCCGTTTCCATGGCAGGATACGAAGGCCGTAGGCGTCGAGACGTCGGCAGGCGTCATAGAGGCTAGGAACATAATATTCGCCACCGGCGCGTGGACGGAGAGGCTTATGGACGCCTTAGGCTTTGGCCTCCCGCTTAAGCCAAGGAAGAGGCAGGTGTTCGTGGTGAGGGCAACCGGTGAGTTGGAGACGTTGCTGAGATCCGGCTTGGCGGATCGGGAGTACTCGCCGATGATCATACTGCCGAGAGGTATATACCTCAGGCCCGAGCCCGCCGAGGGGACCTACTGGATCGGCGTGGCCGACAGGAGGCCGTTCCGCTTCGAGGAGCCGCCGGAGCCGGAGGAGGCACTATGGCGCTTCGGCATATACCCCGTCTTGACAAAATACGTGCCGGCCTTCGAGGGACGTATGCCGCAGAACGCATGGGCTGGCCACTACGACGAAAACATTGTTGATTACCAGCCGGTGGTGGACAGGCTGGCGGAGGGGCTTTACGTGGCCGCGGGAACGTCGGGCTCGGGGATAATGAAGGCAGATGCAATCGGCAGAATCGCCGCCAACCTAGCCCTGGGCCGCGAGAAGGCGGAGCTCTACGGCGGGGTGGTGGTGGACAGCAACATGCTGAGACACAACCGATGTTTTGAGGAGGAGCGGCTTGTCATATGACCGAGGAGAAGCTGAGGAGGTGGGCCGAGATAGCGAGGAGAAGTGGGCGGAGGGGGTGGGTTTTGGTAAGAGATGGGAACGTCGTCGGGGTGTTCGACGATAGGAAAGACGCGATAATGGCCGCCAAGGAACCTGGCGTGTATCTTTTAATATTTGTCGAATAGTTTTAGCAACGGGTTAATGAGTAATATTTTATAAATTTACCTTTTTGAGGGTCTCATGAAACTACACGAATATGAGGCTAAGGAGCTTTTTTCTAAATACGGCGTCAAGATTCCGCCGGGTAAGTTGGCCCTGACGCCGGAGGAGGTTTACGAGGCTACGAAGGAGATCGGAACGCCTGTGGTTCTGAAGGCGCAGGTTGTAGTTGCTGGAAGGGGGAAGGCTGGCGGGATAAAGGTTGCCAACAGCCCGGAGGAGGCGTATGAGCTTTCGAAGAAGATGTTCGGCATGAACATCAAGGGTCTTACCGTCAAGAAGCTCTACGTGACTAAGTACCTAGAGGTGGAGAGGGAGATGTACCTCTCGCTGATTATCGACAGGGCCAGCCGTAGATATTTATTCTTAGCCTCGCCGGTAGGCGGCATGGACATTGAAGAGATCGCGAGGACCAGCCCGGAGAAGATTAAGAGAGT
>Ga0197144_100612_pt1 | contig 14192 bp, 14 predicted proteins | sample GBS85_MetaG_FD_148670 | JGI IMG/M metagenome (GOLD analysis project Ga0197144, IMG submission 148670) | Sediment microbial communities from Great Boiling Springs, Gerlach, Nevada, United States - GBS 85_MetaG | ecosystem: Environmental > Aquatic > Thermal springs > Hot (42-90C) > Sediment...
TGTTCCCTTTGCAACTCGTCTTTGGAGATGGCTTTTTGCTCGTAAAGGGTTTTCGCCCTTTCAATCTCCGCCTGCCAGTAACTCAAGTCGGCTTTCGCCATCGCCAACTCTTGCTCAGCGACATCCACTTCCCGAAGGGCGCGCTCCAACTCCGCATCGGCTTCAGCGATTTGCTCCCTGATCACTTGCACCTCGTTTTCCAAAGCAGCGACCATTCTTTCTGCTTCCCGTTTTTGGGCTTGAGCGAGTTGCAGGTTTCTTTCTGCGCTCAGAACTTCGCCCTCCGCACTCCGCACCATGCTTAAGGCTTCATCGCGCATCGCTTGTTTTTCTGCAACCATTTGCTCTGTTTCTCGCAGCATCGCCTTTGCCGCTTCTAACATCGCTTCTGCTTGTCGCTTTTGGGCAAGGGCTTGCTCTTTTTCCGCTTCCGCCATGTGGCGTTCGTGCAAGGCTGCCAACGCGCCATATGCTGCTTCCGCCTCCCGTGCTGCATATTCGCCGCCAGCGTTGTCCAATCGGGCGACAAGTTGACCTTTTCGGATTCGGTCACCTGCGTAGTAAGGCATCCAAGTCAACCTTCCCGTAACTCGTGCGATGACGATTTCTTCGTTCAAAGGGGCGACAGTTCCCGTGTAGGTGACTGTGACTTCAAAGGGGCGGGGCTTGACAATTTCTGTAGCGACGGGCAAAACGCCTTCGGGCGGCTTCATCGCTTCCATTTCCATCGCCAACGCTTCAATGACGGACATTTGCCCAGGTCGGCGCAATTTCCAGACAAGCCCATGCCCCTTTTCAGGTCCGAAGCGGTTGAACAGGACAAGGTAAAGGGCGACGAGAAAGACGAGGCTGCCGACGGCAGAACGGTTCAGCCACCGTTTCATCGCCATCACTCCTTGACTTGCATGAACTCACCAAGCAAGGTTCGTCGTTCGGTCGGCGAAATTGAGGGTGACGATGGGTTGAAGTGCCAAGCAAAGGTCACGCCCAACTAATGCGGTTCGGTTTGGGTTGATAGCGACAAACGGACTTTGACGCCAGTTGAGGACGCAGACAGCGAACATCTGCATCTCACGAACTTGTTCACCTGTAGCGGTCAATCCTAACCTCAGGCTCTTTATCGCATACCCAAAGGGCTGTCCCAAATGCCATGCTTCGTAGATGGCATCGGCTTCGGTGATGCGGATGATTCCGTGCTGCTCAAGAGTTTCTGCATCCAAATAAACTTCGGAAGCGCCAGTGTCAAAGTCGGCAATCAATTCCAAACTGACGGAACCGTTGGAGATTCGCAAAGGCAAAGTGGGGTAAGCGTCGCTGGCATACTGGGTGGCATGCCAGCGGATGGCTTCCTCTACTGGACGCAATGGGAAAAACAGTAGAGGCAACTTGCCCAATTTGCGGCAAACCGAAATTAGTTCGTCGGCGGAAAGAGCGTCAGTGACTGATTTTCCGAAGCGGATAACTTCGCCGTCAACAACCAAAAGCCACCTAGCACCCAACTCTGCTGCTTTACGCTCCAACCATCTTCGGTTGAGTTGCTCCAATTCTTGCAGAAGTCGCCCTCGTTCCTGTGGTGACATCTTCGCAGCCAAATCAAAGGGTGGGTTTTCGCCCTGCCATTCAACTTCCTCCGTTTCCTTTTGGGGTGCCGTCATCGTCACCGCTAACTCCACCGCCTTTCTCGCCTTTTCGTCCAAAGGTCCGAGTTGCTTCTCAATTTCGGCGATGATGTCTTCAACCTTCATGGCGCATCACCAACCTTCCTCGGTTGACCTTCCGTCGCTTGACGGACGGAAAGCAGAGGGGTTGATGCCAATGACCGATGCGACCGAAGGAAACGGCGAGCGACTTTGGAATGAGAAAAGACGAGGTGGCGGTCAAGGCATTCGCCACCTTTTTCGGGCGCCAAAAGCAAGCGGGCGGAAGCGGGGTGAGCCGACCAACGATGCCCGTTGAAGCGGAAAGTGACCCATCGCCCTGTCGCTGCACAGCGAGTTCGCAATAATGCTCGTTCAGGATGCCAACGCTCAGCAGCGTGAAGGGCACAACGGATGCAGCGGAAAGTCAGCCGATAGGCTTGACTGCCAGAGACGAAAACAGCATAGACAGCACGGGACGGAACGATGGGCTTTTGGCACATCGGGCACGGAGTTTGAGCGAAGAGAGGCGAGCAACCGAAAACGAGCAAGGCGATGCCCAGCCATCGCATCGTTCTTCATCTCCTGCTCATGACTTCTTCGCCACCAACTTCATCCCGCACTTGTGGCAATTGCTCGGCTTGTCCGAGCGAACTTCAGGGTGCATTGGGCAGGTGTATTAGGCTTTAGTTGCGGACTTAGGCAAACTTTCAACTTTCTGGACAGCGATGCCATAGACTCCTCCCTTGGTGACAACGACTCCCGTCACTTTCACTTGCCTGCCAGCGAAATTTTTAGCCTGCTGGTAGGCGCTGGCGTTGGCGTGGTCTTCCAAGATGACGAACAGTTTGCCGTCCTTAGTCAAGACAGCCATGGGCAAACCTTTCTTGGCACACATAACCGCGCATGAAAGGTGCTTCTCGCCCTTCGCATCGTGGGTCAGGTAGCACGAAAGGCAGACAATTTCGCCAGAAATCGTTTGAGGCTTTCGCTGGTGTTGAGCGACGAGACCAGAAAATGTTGCCAACACGCTCAACAGGGTCACTGCGAACAAATAACGCATCTCCGTCACACCTCCTTTAGTGTCGCTTCCGAGGCAGCGAAAGGTTGCACCCAAAAGGATTGAACGCATCCCGCTCCCCCAAAAGTTCCACAAAACAGTTCGACTTAGTCGGCTTTTGCCTTTATCGCAAGCAGCGACGAGTTTCGTTCAATTTCGCGGAGTTGCTCCCAAGTTCCCAACTCAAAACGGTAGCCTTTCACAGGCACTGCCACAATTTTCTCGCCAGCCTGAAGCATCAACTTGACGGCATCGGCGAACTCATACTCGCCACGAGGCGAAGGCTGCACCTGTTTGAGGTAGCGAAAGATTTTGGGGCTGATGACGAAAACTCCCGATTGGTTCCATCCTGGCTTTGGACCTGGCGGTTTTTCAACTATGTCCACGACCCTTTCGCCATCAAGGGTCACATCAGCACCAGCGGACACATCCTCCATCCAGTTGACCTGCATGACCATAGCGCAATCGCCCTTTTCGTATCGCTCCCAGAGGGCAGGGTAGTTTTCAGGAGCCGCCACAATGTCGCCCCACGAAAGCATGAAGGGTTCATCGCCCACAAAATCTTCAGCCAACAGCAACGCCTTAGCCGTTCCATCTTGGACAAATTGCCATGCATAGCGCAATTTCATCCCGAAGGCTTCCTGCCCACACCTTTGGATAATCTGTTCACCGAGGTGACCAATGATGAGCAAGACTTCATCGCAACCAGCAAATCGGAACCGTTCAAGCAAGTAAGCGAGGTAGGGTCGCCCGCCGACCTCAATGAGAGGTTTGGGCACTTTTTCTGTTAAAGGGCGAAGCCTCGTCCCTTTGCCCGCCGCTAAAATCACGCCCTTTCGCCCCATGCTCTCACCTCTCAGATTGGTGCTAAGTGCGGGACATGAGTGCGATGTCTTGCATCCTTGTGCCTCGCTTTCCTATTTTGGTTGCCCAAACCGTCAAACGCTACGGTTTTCCCTGACTTCGTTCGCATTAACGGTGTAAAAGTTCGCCCGCCAAAATTTTCACGGCAACGCTTGGAAGGGGGTGAAAAGAGATGGCGGAGAAGCGGTATCGCGTTGGGATTTTAGGCTGCGGCGGCATCGCTAACGCTCACGCAAGGGCAATTTTGAAAACTGGTCGGATGGATTTCGTGGCTTTCTGCGACATTGAAGAGCAAAGGGCGAAAGAGTTCAACGAGCGCTACGCTCAAGGCAACGCAAAGGTCTTCACCGATTACCACAAGATGTTTGAGTTGGCGGAGATGGACATTGTTTACATCTGCTTGCCGCCTTTTGCTCATTCCGACGAAGTTGAAATCGCCGCTAAAGCGGGAGTGCACATCTTCATTGAGAAGCCCATCGCATTGGACATGGAGACTGCTGACCGAATGGTGAAGGCTTGCAAATAGAACAAGGTCAAGTCTCAGGTTGGCTTTATGAATCGGCACGGCGACGCCGTCCAGACGGTCAAGCGGATGATTGAGAGCGGCGAGGCAGGTCAACCTGGTTTGTTGGTTGCGTGGTATATGTGCAATTCCCTTCACGCACCGTGGTGGCGGGACAAATCAAAGAGCGGCGGTCAAATCGTTGAGCAAATCATCCACACTTATGACATTGCACGCTTTTTGCTTGGTGAACCTGTTTCGGTTTTCTGCCACCTTGACAACCTCTTCCACAAAGATGTGCCCAACTACACTTCGGAGGATGTAAGTGCGACATCAATTCGCTTCAGCAGCGGGGCAGTTGCCACAATCGCAGGCACCAACGGAGCGATACCTGGCAAGTGGATTAGCCAGTGGAAACTGGTCACGCAAAACTTCACCGTTGATTTCACCGACGCCAACAACGCCACTTTAGTCCAGACCAACTTGCCCCACTTGCGAACTTTGACCATTAACTCCGACAAAGACCTTTTCCTCGCTGAAACCCTTGACTTGCTGAAGGCAATTGAAACGGACGGGGAAACGGTTTGCCCGATGGAAGAAGGCGCAAAGACGCTTAGGCTGGTCTTGGCTGCGAGGGAATCTGGCGAAACTGGGCGAGTGATCAGTTTGGTGGGTTGAAACAACACCCTTGTTCGCTGCGGACAGTTATAGGCTGTGTGCGCTAACACGAATTTGAAGGCGAGAGTGTGAAGGGGCTTGAACGCGTTTGCGAAGCCTTGACACCGCAAACCCTGTATTGCCAACATTTTTGCTGGGAAAAAGGCTCAGGGGGCGAGAGGCAGGTGACCCGCATCAAAGGAGGTTAGCGATTTTGATGAGCCAACGCTACCAAAACTTTGATGCCGAATCGTGGGTGGCGGAGGTGATTGAAAGCAGCACGACGGAGTTCACAGCGGAGTGCAGGGAACTGAACAGTTCGCCTCCCTTCGGGGCACTGGTGAAGGCTTATTCCTCGCCGTGGATCATCTACGGCGTCGTCCATCACATCAGCACCCAAAGCATTGAGCCTTACAGGCGTCCCATGGCTTTCGGGAAGACGGAAGATGAGTTGAGGCAGGAGCAGCCGCAAATTTACGCCTTGCTACGAACTCACTTCAAAGCCCTCGTGGTCGGCTACGCTTCCGATGACCGTCCTGACGAAATCGTCCAAGCCATCCCACCTGTTCCAACACGCTTGCATACTTTCGTCTACGAGTGCACCCCTGAAGAAGTCCGTCAGTTCGGCAGTGATTTGCACTTCCTGAGAACCATTGTCAATGCCACGAGGGGCTTGAGCGACGAACTTTTGGTCGCTGTCTGCCGCCACATGTTGAACGCTCACGGCGGTCAGCGGGAATACTTGGTGAAACTCGGCAAAGAACTTTGCCGACTAATTCGCGACGACTATCACCGACTCACTCACTTGCTCAAACGCCTTGAGAGCCAAATTGAGCGAACAGCAAATGTAACGGTTCAATGAAGGGACAGGGGACATGGGCAAGGGACAGGTTAGGGACGGCAACGCAAAGTGCAGGGAAATTTTTGGGAGCGAAAGGCGGTGATTGGGTTGGATCCAGTAGTGGCTATCGTCTTCATAGTGGTTGGCTTGCCAGTCGCAGGCGGATTAGCCCTTGCTGCCTTTTCCGAATATCTCAAGCATCGCCGTCAAATCGCCACTTTGCAGGGAACAAGTGACAAGCGCGAGGTTGAGCAGTTGAGGGAACGGGTTCGTGAATTAGAGCAGCGCGTTGAAGCCCTTGAAGCCATCGTCACTTCGCCTGAATTCCAACTCTTTCGTGAGCGGATAAGGCAAATTCGGACGGAAGCGGAAAAAGCGTTGCCTTCAACTCAACAACCTTCAACTTCGCCTTTTCCACAGGACGCCGAAAAGCAAATCCAAAGGTCGTGACGGCTGAACATGCATTTTGGGCGAGCGAGAAGGGAAATGGCTTCAAACCGAGAGTTTGACGAACTTGCAGCGGAGTTTGAAGCACAAGGTTTTCATCGTGAGGCGGAACTTTTGAGAAGGTTTCCGAGGACGGCTTGGGATGACGAGTTAGTGAAGGGGATGTTCATTGCGGCGGTCTCCATTCGTGACACCTTGCGGGCAGAGAAAATTGCCCATCAATTGGTTAGGTTTGCGCCTGAAAATCCCTTCGCCTACTTAGCCCTTTGCCTTGTGAAGTTGAAGCAAGGTCAAACCCTTGAGGCTGCCAAAGCCTTTGACCGAGCCCTTCACTTCGCATCCACTTTCCCAACCTATCGGGCTCAGAAAATCCACTGGCTTTGCCTGCAAGGCAAGTTAGACGAGGCAAGGCAGGTTTTGCGCGACACGATGAAAGAGTATGCCGACCGATGGGAAGTTCAAAGGGCGAGGGCGCATGTTTTGGCGAATAGTGAGTGGCGAGTAGCGAGTAGGTTAAAGCAAGCAATTGAGTTGCTTGAACGGTTGGCTCGGCTTCACCCCAATGACCCGATTACTCACGCTTTGTTGGCACAAGCAATTTGGCGGAGCGAGAGACGAGGGACGGGGGACGAGGAGAAGGAAGAGAGGCGAGTAGCGAATAGCGAGTGGCGAATGGCAAAGCGTGAGCAAGCGATGAGACATCTTCGGTTGATGGCGAAAAATTTGCCGACCTTGACTTTCACCGATGTTGACGCTTTCATCGCTTGGGAAGTTGCCAACCAGACATTGGCTGAGTGCTTCCCTTGGCTGAAGCCCAATTGGCTTTTAGAGCGGTTTTTGGTTCGTTGGTTGCCGCCAAGGTATTTCACTGCCGTTGGGATTTTGTGGGGCGCAGTTGCCGTCTTTTTGGCGATAGCGAAACTTTTTTTGCCGCCACACCTTTTTGCCCTGCTCGTCGCTGTTGCGAGTTTAGCGTTCGCTTACAACCGCTTCTCAACCCCACTTTTGCTTTGGTTGCTTGCGAGAAATAGTAAGTAGCGAGTGGAGTTGGACAACATTGAGGAAGGGTCAATCCTCGTGACAGCGAACCGATTGGGCGAAGTGTTCCCACAAAGGTTCGTGTTCTGGAGTTATGGCTCCGACGGCTATGTAAATCCTGTTGCTTTGTTCGCAGTGCCATAGCCAACCACGAAAATGAGGGAACGGGTTGCCTGTCCTGAGCCTGCGCAAAAAGACATGTAGCGGGCTTGAACTGCGTTTGTCCTTGCCCACCAAAACCATCCTTTCGTGACCGAACAAGTCCTCAAATCGGTAGTGGATGTTGAACCGCTCAACGGTTTCTTTGCCCAAAGCCTCAACGGCAAACTCTTCCAACTTTTTGCCCTTGAGCAAGACCGATGCTGGACCGTAGCGACTGACACTCAACTCGTAATCGCCCAAGCGGAAAGAAAAACGGATTTTGCCTGGCACCATTTCGCTTTTTGACATTTGCCATCCGATGGGCGCTTCAAACTTCAAGCCGTAAAGTGACCAAACTTCCCAATCGCCTTCGGCGTGGTCGGAAAGGGAAAGGAAGACCTGCCGCGCCCAATCTTTGACGGGTTCGTGTTCGTAGCCGAGGACTTGAGCGACGAGGGCTCGCCTGCATTCCTCGCAAAACCACATCATCCCGTATCCGATGGTGCCCGCTTCCCACATGAAATCGCGGACATTCCTCTTGACTTGCCTTCGGCTGACGATGTGGATGTTTTTTCGGATGGTGACGGGTTTGCCTTGCTTGCGAAGCATCTGCTCAAGGCTTTTTAGGTAGTGCTCAACCTGCTCGTCCAAAACGACGCGCCCTGCGGAAACGAGCGTCCACTGGATTTCGCATCTAAGAATGCCGTCCTCTTCAAACCGCAAGTAGCCATCAAACCTGTTGCCCCTTGCGTGCACCAAGTCCCAGTTTTCGGGGACAGTGAAAGTCAGTCCCATCCAACCGATAAATTGTTGCCCTTCAACCTTCGGCATAACAACCACTCCAACGATGCGTTGAGCGTTGTGGGTTGCGAGTTGCGGTTTTTTCCTCCCGACACGAAATTTAACGCTCAACTCGCAACCCATTATGTCATGCCCGTTCGGCGAATTTACCCGCAAGAGACAGGGCAATTAGCCCGACCACGATGCTTGCGATGACGAACCAACTCATTGCCTCTTGCCAAACTCCAGGCAAAACTTTCCTGCCCATGAAGAGTGCGATGATGGAGAATTCACCGCGAACCCAAAGGCTGAGAAGCAACCTCAACCGAGCCCTTCGGCGTAGACCTTCAATTAGCCCAGAAACCCAAGCGGTGATTGTTTTCATCGTCACACCCAACACAAGGACAACCAGTCCCCACAGTGCGCCAGCGAGGGAAATTTTCAGCGGCGTTTGAAGCCCGAAGGTGAAGAAGAAGATTGCAGTCCCCAACTCACGCAAAACATGAAGCCTTTGCTCCAATTCCTCTCGGTCTCTCGTCCCGCCGAAAAGCAACCCTGCCAAAAACGCCCCCAACGCTTCCGACAGGTGAAGCATATAGGCTATCGCGCTCACAAAGACGATGATGCCGAGGGTGATCAAGTTGTCAAGTTCCGAAGGGATACGCTCAAAAAGCCACTCAAGAGGTCGCGTCAAAACCACTGAGGCAACGAGCATAACCACAATGAAAGCGAAAGCAGTGGCGACACTTGCCAAACCAATCCCTTCACCCGTCAAGCCCGATGCAATCGCAAGTAGGGCGATAATGGCTAAATCTTCACCGACCAAAACCCAGACGATGGTCTCCGTTTCAGGGTTAGCGAGGCGGCGAAGTTGCAACAAGGCGCTGATAGTTATCGCTGAACTCGTCGGATAGAGCGCCATCGCAATAACGAAGGCTGCTGGGTAAGGGAGTCCCAACGCCAAGAGCAAGGTGAACGGCAGGACGAAATTGAGGGCAAGGTCGGCAGCAGTAATGAGCAACCTACGAGGCGAAGTTAAAAGCCTGCGCCAGTCAAATTCCATGCCCAAGAAAAAGAGCAAAAGCATCACGCCCACGCTGCTGAGCAGGATAAGAGACGGGAACGGTCGGAGCAAGGGTTGAGCGAAAAGACCCGCTGCCAAATAGCCGAGCAAGACAGGCAATTTGATGAAGCGGGCAAAGGAGCCGCTGACAGCCAAAAGGATTAGCGCCAAAGCGAAACCAAAAAGTTCCCGCTCTAAAACACCATGCTCACTCATTTTCCTTCAAGCCACCCAAAAGTCTCTTGAAAGCGACGCATTTGTTCGCCGGTGCCAACGAGAAGCACCAGATCGCCTACCTCAAACCTTTCGCTCGGGTCGGGGTTGGGGATGATTTTCTCGCCTCGCTTGATAGCAATCACGGAGACACCCGTTCGCTTCCTGATTTGCAAATCGGCGATTGTGTGACTTGCGAGGGGCGAGTCTTGAGAAACTGTCAACCACTCTAAGACCAGACCTTTCAAGACCAGTTCGGCTCGGTGGAGAGGCGTAGGCTCATAAGCAGCGCCGCCCAAGATCAACGCAACTTCCCTCGCTTCGGTGTCAGTCAGAGGAATCTCAGCGCAAGGTTCATCGGCATCTCTTGGGAAAAGGAACAATTCGCGCTCCCCAGTGGTGTGGATGACGATGACGAGTTCGTCGCCAGAATGCAAAGTCAGTGAAAACTTTTTGCCTACACCCGGAAGGGTCGTCTCGCGAACCCTCACTTCAAAAGCACCTCCGAGGTTGATTTGCCTTTTCCCCAAAAATGTTAGCGCTTCCCCCTCTGCGTTGCCGCATCTTAGACTTGCCCCCTTGCAAGCCTGTCACCGAAGTGCCACAATTTGGAGCGACTGTTCAAGAAATTGCGCTGCCAAAACGAGTAACTTTCGGTGAGATAGTGGCTCAAAGACGGTGAGGCGACGAAGGGGTTGCCTCGCTGAGAAATTCAAAGGAGGGGGATGTTTATGCCGTTCCGACCGTTGCAGGCAAAAGACTGGGCAAAAATTAAGCCATCGCTGCATACCATGGAGGGCATCTCCGAGAAGACGATGGTGGAGCACTACAAACTCTACCAAGGCTATGTCGCCAAGTATAACGAGATCATGGCTTTGATTGAGCAACTGCCACCCGAAGAGTTGACGCCTCCAAAGCCCAACCCAACATACAGCCAAATCCGAGTGCTGAAGGTTGAACTTACACGAGCCATCGGTGGTGTCAAAAACCATGAACTTTACTTCAGCAACTTGGGCGGCAAGGGTGGCGAGCCACCTACTGAGTTGCGGCAGCAAATTGAGAAGGACTTTGGCTCCTACGAGCGCTTCCTCCAAGAGTTCAAGGCTACCGCAATTGCTGCTCGCGGCTGGGCATGGCTTGCTTGGGATTACGACTTTGAGAGGCTCATGATTTACATCGGCGACGAGCAAAACACCTTCCCCGTCTGGAACGCAACACCCATTTTGGCGTGCGACATGTTTGAGCACGCCTTCTTCATTGACTTCGGCGTCAACCGTGCCGCTTATGTTGACGCTTTCTTCCGCAACTTGGACTGGGAAGATGTGGCAGCAAGGTTTGAGGCTGTCAGGAAAGTTGCGCCTCAAGCACCCAAATTCGGCGTTGAGTTCGGTTCGTAATTCGTAAGGCAATCGGCGGGGCAGGGTCACAAAAGCCCTGCCCCATCTCACTCAACCCCGTTCACCGATGCCACAATTTTTGCTCGGTGAGCGGGAATGGATTGGCAAAAAGTGCAAAACGCAGTCAAGCAATTCGGTTTGGACGGTTGGCTTACTTTTGACTTTCGCGGCATCAACCCAATCGCAAAGGTTCTGATTGACTTGCCCCACCCGACGACCCGCAAGTGGTTTTGCCTCATCCCTTCCGACGGCGAACCCCTTTGGCTCGTTCCGCGGCTTGAACGCTCCCTTTTCGCTGGCGTGTGTGGGACAATCTTTGACTACGCCTCAAGGCAAGAGATGGTTGAAGGACTGAAGAAATTGCTGGCAGGGATAAAACGGGTAGCCGTTGAGTATTCACCGAACGGCGAGTTGCCAACTGTCTCATTCATGGACGCTGGGACTTTTGAACTGCTCAAAAGTTTCGGCTTGGAACTCGTCTCTTCGGCTGATTTGGTTCACTGGGTTTTGGGACGGGTTGACGAAGATGGCTTGCGACTTCACCGACAAGCAGCGGAAAAATTGCTCCGTCTCAAAGATGAGGCTTTCAACTTCATCGTGGACGCATTGGTGAAAGGGCAGACAGTGACCGAATGGCAAGTGCAGCAGTTTTTGGTTGAGCGGATGAAGGAGGAAGGCTTGACATCAAGTTACCCGCCGATAGTGGCGGTGATGGGCAACAGCGCCAACCCTCACTACTTCCCGACCAAAGAACAATGCTCGCCTATTGGCTGGGGCGATTTCGTTTTGCTTGACATTTTTGCGAAAGTGGCAAACGAACCCAAAGCCGTCTATGCCGACATAACTTGGTGCGGATACACGGGCACAACTGTCCCGCCACGATTCAACGAGCAATTCGCAATTGTCAAGGAAGCAAGGGATGCAGCGTTGGAGTTTTTGAGGGAGCAAGTTGAACGAGGTGAGCCGGTGCGAGGCTGCGATGTGGATGCGGTCGCCCGAAAAGTTATAGCCGAACATGGAAGGGCGCAGGATTTCATCCACAGGACAGGTCACAGCCTCGGGACGGAAGTTCACGGCTGGGGAGTGAACTTGGACGACTACGAGACGAAAGACACGCGCCTGATCGTCCCAGGGACTTTGGTGACCATTGAACCCGGTATTTACGGTCCTGAAATCGGCACCAGAACCGAAATCAATGTCTTAGTTTTGGACGGGACGGGGGACGAGGGACGCGGGACGAGGAACGGGAAAGTTGAGGTGACGACTTTGCCGCTGCAAGACGAAATCTTGCCACTGCTTTGAAACGACCACAGGAAGGATGGTGGAGAATGGAAAGCGGAATCATCGCTTGCATCAACGGCGAACTTGTCCCGATGGAAGAAGCGAAGGTCAGCAGTTTTGATTTCGGCTTCCTTTACGGAGTCGGTTTGTTTGAAACTTTCCGAACTTGGCACGGGCGCATATTCGGCTTAGAGCGCCATCTGACCCGACTTATGAAAGACGCCACAAGTCTGGGATGGCAATTGCCTACATCGGAGACCTTGACCGATTGGGTTTTGCGAACTTTGAAAGCCAATAGGGCTATCATCGCTGAGGGCAAGGATGTGCGGGTGCGAATCACTGTGACGCCGGGAGTCGTTGACCCCTCAAAAGGTTGGTGGGACTTCGCCACTACCGAGCCCACCGTCGTCATCCATGTTACGCCTTTGCCACCAGACTTTGACAGCCGAAACGAACGAGGGTGGACAGCAGTTTTAGCGCCTTGGCAAAGACCGAAAGATTTTCCCCTTTGGCAAATCAAGGCGACAACTTACTTCGCCAATGTCTTAGCCAGAAGGTATGCGAGGTCGCAAGGGGCAGATGAAGCCATATGGCTGAACACCGACGGCAACTTAACGGAGGGGACAGCCACGAACTTGTTTGTGATTTGTGATGGTGAAATTTGGACATCTCCACCTGAAGAAGGATTGCTTCCGGGTGTCGCCAGGTCTTTGGTCATTGAATTGGCGGCGTCTTTAGGCATGCCTGTCCTTGAGCGCCCCATCCCGCTTTCAACCCTGAACCGAGCGGAAGAAGCCTTTGTGACCAACGCAGTTGTCGGATTAGTGCCCTTGACAAAAATTGGCGACACTTTGCTGCCCTCAACCCAAACATCCTTTCAACTTCGCTATGCCCTCTTTGACCACTGCTTCAAGCAAGGGCGGGACATCCTTTAAGGGTTCTAAAATTACCCATGCCACTGGCTTCAGCCAGTGGTTGATGACGAATTTTTTCTGAGCGCCGAATTTATTCGGCGTTTTGGGAGGGCGAACCTCTGGTGAGCCAAAATCAAGTCTTGCCAATCGCCAATCGCTGTTCGCTGCCGTTCTGGCTCGGCAGGCGCCTCGCCTTCCCATTTCGCTCCCGTCACCTGTCCCGCGTTCCTCGTCCCGTTTTTAAGTCGGCGCTCATTTCCCTGCGTCATCAACTACGGGCTAAAGCCCGCAGCACGGTAAGGAGATTTTTGCGACAGCCTTAAATGTGGGGTGATTGGCAATGGCGACGAGAAGGGAGTGGTTACAAGCAATAGCGTTTGGCTCACTTGGTCTCTCGCTTGGGGACGAGTTCTCAACACAAGGAGGCGAAAAGGAAATGGTTTCGTTAGGAGAAAGTCGGGTTGCAACGAGGAATCTCTTGGAAGCAGATGTCGTTGTGGTCGGTGGTGGAATGGCTGGAGTTTGTGCTGCCATTGCAGCAGCCCGCAACGGTGCGTCTGTCGTGCTAATTCAAGACCGACCTGTTCTCGGTGGCAACTCGTCCAGCGAAATCCGCATGCACATAGTCGGCGCCGATTGTCACGGAGGTCGCAAAGACACTGACGCACGCGAGACTGGCATCTTGGAGGAGTTGCGTTTAGAATGCGCCGTCCGCAATCCACAAAGGAGCGCCAGCATGTGGGATTTGCTTCTCTACGAGTGGGTTCGGCGCGAACCCAACATAACTTTGCTGCTCAACACAAGTTGCATTGGAGTTCAAATGGCAAGCGAAAACCGCATCGGCTCAGTCATTGCTTTGCGAAACAGCACAGAAGACTTGTTCACCGTCAGGGGCAAGATTTTCATTGACTGCAGCGGCAACGGTAGGTTGGGGGCGGAAGCAGGCGCTGACTTTCGCATCGGCAGGGAAGGGCGCAATGAGTTTGGTGAATCGCTGGCGCCGCCCGAACCCGACAACAAGACGATGGGCAGCAGCATCCTTTTCATCACCCGCAAATACGACCGTCCTATGCCCTTCAAGCCTCCCGATTGGATTCGCAAGTTCCCTCGTTGTGAAGATTTACCCTACCGTCACCATCGCACTTGGGAATACGGCTACTGGTGGGTAGAGTGGGGCGGTCACTTGAATATCGTCAAGGAAAACGAACGCATCCGCGATGAGTTGCTGGCGATTGCTTTGGGCGTTTGGGATCACATCAAAAACTCAGGGCTTCACCCCGAAAGCGAAAATTGGGCGTTGGAGTGGATTGGTTTTGTGCCTTGCACTCGTGGCAGCCGTCGCTTCCTCGGCGATTAC
>Ga0197144_100614_pt1 | contig 14143 bp, 11 predicted proteins | sample GBS85_MetaG_FD_148670 | JGI IMG/M metagenome (GOLD analysis project Ga0197144, IMG submission 148670) | Sediment microbial communities from Great Boiling Springs, Gerlach, Nevada, United States - GBS 85_MetaG | ecosystem: Environmental > Aquatic > Thermal springs > Hot (42-90C) > Sediment...
CGGACATCCCGGCCCTGATCGCCCCGATCCTGCGGGGGGAGGCGGATCTTGTAGTGGGTGATCGGCAGGTGATGCGCCTCACACACTTCCCCTGGCCCAAGCGGGCCCTCTCGGCCCTGGGTTCGGCAGTTGTGCGCTGGGCCTCTGGAGTGGAGATCCCGGATGCGCCGAGCGGCTTCCGGGCTTACACCCGGGAGGCGGCCCTGCGTCTCATCGTGCTCACCGACTTCTCCTACACTGTGGAGCACCTCATCCAAGCGGGCAAACGGCGGCTGGCCGTCGCCCACGTTCCGGTGCGCGCCCGACCCACCCCGCGGCCCTCGCGGTTGCATCATGGGGTATGGGACTTCATCAAGCGCCAGGGGGCCACCTTGGTGCGGGTCTATGCAAGCTACGAGCCCCTGAAGGCCTTTTTCTATCTTTCGCTCCCCTTCTGGCTGATCGGCCTGGCTCTCTTCGCCCGCCTGGCCTGGTTCTTCGTCACCGAGGGCTTCGCCCTGCGAGGCCATGTGCAATCCCTAATCGTCGCCACCCTCTCGATCATTCTCGCCTTCTTGATCTTCCTCTTCGGCCTCCTGGCCGATCGCATCGGCGATAACCGGAGACTGTTGGAAGAAATCATGCATCGACTACGGGAGTTGGAGACACGGCTTTAGCCCCTCTACTCCGGTTTACGAAGGACCAGGTTGAAATTCGGCATCCAAGGGGTCAACAGCGGGCGCAAGCGTGGCGGGAGCATCCGCACCCAACGCGAGAAGGCTCCTACCCCTCGCTCGTTCAAGTGGAACCGTTGCGGATCCTCTAACAGGCGGTAGGTGTAATCCTCGATCACGAACCCCAGATCTTCCAAGGCGTGGCGCAGGGTCCACCACGTGACCGGACGCTCATAATAGAGGGGGGCTTTGCCGCTCCAGCGAAGTACCCGATGGGCCAGGGGGCGGGGAAGGTAGGTGAGAAAGGGGAGACCATAATGGGGCTCGATAGGGAACAAACGGTTGGGACCGCTGAAGAAGCAGATCCCGCCCGGCCGGAGCACCCGGTGGATCTCCCACAGCAAGCGACGCCAATCCGGGACGTGCTCATAGACCTGGGCACACAGGACCAAATCAAAAGTGGCATCGGGGAAGGGAAGCCGCATCGCATCCCCAAGGCAGAGGAATAGATCCGCGCATCGGGTTCGGGCGAGGCGCAAAGCCTCCGCGTCAATGTCCACACCCACGATCTCCCAATGTGGCCACGCCATCGCGAGATGCTCGTCGATCACCCCGATGGAGCAGCCCACATCCAGCGCTTGCCCCCCTTGCCCTATGAGCCCGGGAGCGGCAGCCTCCAGGATGGATCGGATCTTGCGGGCCTTGCGGCGTCGCGACTCGGGATCCTTACACGTCTCCCAGCGAACCCAATAGTTCGATTGGTAGAGTTCCTTCATCCTGCTCCCCCCTCAAAAGGGAGGCGACGACCTCTGCCGCACGCTCGGGTCGGAACCATCCCTGCAAGATGGCTGTGTTCCGCCGAAAAGTCTCCTGATGCTCCGGGTGGGATAGGACCCAGCGCAGGCCTGCGGTCAAGGCCGCCACCGTAGGCTCGCCCACCACCCACCCCACTTGCTTCAAGCGGATCAGCATGCCCAGGTCTCCCACATCGGTGGCCACTACCGGCAGCCCGCACTGCATGGCGTCCCCGAAGACCAAGGGGATGCTCTCTACTCGGGAAGGGATCACAAGATAATCGGCTGCTTTCATCATGGAAACCACCATGGAGGGAACTGCGTAGCCGTAAAGGAAGACCGTCCCGGCCAGCCCGCAGGCCTTCAGGCGCTTCTCCACCCACGGCCGCAGGGTTCCATCCCCCAGCATGTGAATCTGAACGCCGGCCAGATCCTCTCGAAGAGCGCACAAGGCCTCCGCCAAGAGGTCCACGCCCTTCTGCCGCTCAAAGCGGCCGACATATAGCAAGCGAAAGCGGGCCGGGGGGAGCCTGGCCGGAGGGATCTCGAGGGGCAGCCGCCGGGCTGCGGGAAGGAACCTGCACGGCTTTCCGCTGATCCTTTCGACCTCCCGCGCCAGATGCCAGCCATCGGCCAGACGAAAGGCAGCATCCTGCAAAACACGGCGGGTCACCCATCCTCCAAATGGGTAACGACGTCGCCCCCAAATGTCGGATCCCAGGGACCATACCCCGTAGGGGATACGACGCCGTCGCCAAATCCAATGTGCCAGAGCTCCTGATGGGACGGCCCATAACGCCACACAGGCCTCCACGCTGAGGGCAGCGGCAACCCGATCCAAGAAGACCATGCCGCTGAACAGAAGGCTGGCAAAGCGAATCCAATTGAGGGGATGCGAGGGTTGAGGGGCCAGCTCCCGATCACGACCCCACCATGGGAACTGGAGAACCGGGAGCTGAGGATCACAGATCGGTCGGTCCTTACGCGGCGTCACCACCCAAACCGAGTAGCCCATCCGTTGCAGGCCGAGGGCCAACTCGCGGGCGAGGACCCCCGCATTGAAGGTCTCCTCCGGGCTTAGAGGATAGGAGGAGGTGATCAGGAGGAGCCGTTTCATCCTTCCCTCCCCAGCAGCCAGGCTGTGTATCGGGCCCCCCGCGACCAACCCAGTAAGGCGGCGGCGCCCTCCACGGGGTAGGCCACAGCCAAAAAGAGATAAAGGCCGACCCACGGCCACCGGCTCCGGCGGAACCAGGCTGCTGCCCCTTCTACCCCCCGTGGCCCTTCCACAGATCCTCGGAGCCAGAAAGAGGCCATGCGCCGCATGAGAGGGATCCACGGAAGCCGCTCCACAGCCTGGGTCCCCAAGATATGAAAGCCATGCCGTTGAAACAATGCTTCCCACTCCGGACGCTGTCTCGGGAACAGATAAAAGACCCCTGCCTCGACCTGGCACAGCTCGAGGACGATGAGCTTCCCTCCCGGACGCAGGAGACGTCGGAGCTCCGAGAGGGCCTCCTCTTGAGCCGAATAAGGAAGATGCTGCAGGACGGTGACCGAGATCGCCCAATCGAACGAACCGTTTCGGAAGCCAAGGCGAGGCAGGCTCATCACCGCCCATGATCCGAAAGGGGTCAGGCGACGGGCCCAGGAGAGGGCATGAAACCCCAGATCCACCCCAACCGTCCAGACCCCGTATCCCTGAAGCAACCGGGCCCACCGCCCTGTCCCGCATCCCAGATCCAAGGCCCATTCTCCCGGTCGGGGCAAGCATCCCCGCCAAAGCCGACGGACCGCCCGCTCCTGCCAGAAGGCGAAGAAGCGATTGAAAGGGACAGGCATCCCTCGATACAGATCGTGGGTCCAGATCACTTCCTCCGGCCGTTTGAGATCTTTCAGAGCGGCCAGTCCTTCGTCGTGGCAACGCCAGAAGCGATCCAGGTCCTCGGGGATGGAGGAAAGATTCCTCATGGCCGAAGGATGAACTCCACATGCCAAGTGAGGAACTCGCCCAACAGCGGCAGGCGAGAGAAATTTAACGGAAGGAAACGAACCCCCTGATGGACGATCTGGAACCCTGCCCGGAAGATCAGCTCGCGGGCCCGGCGGATCGTTAAGGGATAAAGGCCATAATCCCCGAAAGCGCGGGCGAAGGAAGGGGGACGCGTCGGGAAACGCTCCGGGATCCAGCTGCCCTCTCCCCACCACCTTCGCCATCGGATAGCCATCAGGGCCACGCGCTCTCCCAGATAGTGAAACGGCGAGAACTGATGTCCACCTCGTGGGCTATAGAAAGGCGGGAAGCTCAAATAAACCCAGCCCTCCCCGCGCACCGCACGCCGAATCTCACGGAGCAGCCCCCCTGGCTCAGGAACGTGCTCGATGAGGCTGGCACAGAACACGCCGTCGAAGGTCTCGTTTGCGAAAGGAAGGCGGATCGCATCGCCGCGCACCCCCACGATCCCCTCTCCAAGAGAGGAGGACAAGGAAAGGTCCAAAGCCACCACCTGGGCACCAACCTCTCTCAAGGACAACGAATAACCTCCATATCCGCAGCCCAGATCCAATATCCGCCGGCCGGCCAGTGCGCACCCGCGACGGATCAATTCTTCCACCACCCATTGACCCTGATAACGCTGGAAGGCTAAATAGTCCGCCTCACTGCGCAGCCGAATCCGAGCCAAGCGCCATAGCTCCCACCAGCGCCACCACATCCTCAAGCTCGCCCCCTCCGCCACAGCTCGCGGATCTTCTCAATCACATAAAGAACCTCATCTTCCTCCATGTGGGCTGTGAGGGGAAGGGAGAGGGTTTCCTCAGAAATTCGCTCAGCATGGGGAAACATCCCGGGACGATACCCCAAGACCTCCCGATAGAACCGATGGAGATGCAACGCCTTGTAATGGATCCCCGTCCCAATGCCGGCTTGGTGCAACCACCGGATCAGCTCGTCTCGGTGGAACGAAGCCGCTCGGGGGTCCACCCGAATGGTATAGAGATGGCGGGCATGGACGATGTGTTCGTCCTCCGGAGGCAGGTGGATCCCCTCAAGATCCCTCAGCCCTTCGTTATAAAGGGCCCAGAGCCGCTCGCGACGGCTCCGCCATTGCTCGAGGTAAGGCATCTGGGCCAATCCCATCGCCGCCTGGATGTCCGTCATATTGTATTTATACCCAGGTTCCAGGACCTCGTAATCTGGGAATTGTTCCTCAGTGTAACGACTCCAAGCATCCCGGCTCAAGCCGTGCAGGCGCAGGATGCGGGCGCGCTCCGCCCACTCAGCAGAGGCAGTGGTCAACATCCCTCCCTCCCCCGTGGTCAGGCTCTTGGTCGGGTAGAAGCTGAAGGCCGCCAGATGTCCCATGGCTCCCACCTTTCGACCGCGGTAATAGGCTTCCAGGGCATGGGCCGCATCCTCTATCAGGAAAACTCCGTAGCGTCGGGAGAGCTCCAGGAAGGCATCCATCTCACATGGCCGTCCGGCATAGTGGACCAGGATGATCGCTTTCGTGCGAGGGGTCAAGGCTGCCTGGGTCGCCTCCGGATCGAGGTTGCCCGTGCGCGGGTCCACATCGGCGAAGACCGGCCGCGCCCCCGTGTGGACGATCACGTTGGCAGTGGCAGCGAAGGTCAAGGGGGTAGTGATCACTTCGTCCCCCGGTCCCACCCCCAACAGGCGCAGCGCCAAATGCAGGGCTGCCGTGCATGATCCCACCGCCACAGCAAAGGGAACGCCGATGTAACTCGCGAAGGCCTCCTCAAAGGCGGCCACTCGGGGCCCTGTGCCCAGCCATCCCGAGCGCAGGACAGCCACCACCGCCTCGATGGCTTCCTCCGGCAAGCGGGGCGCCCCGAAGACCAGAAAGCGGCCCCGGGGCGGCGTCGAGCGTTCCATCTCCTACCTCCTCACGCGTTCCAAGATGCGATCCACGCGCTCCCGAAGGAATCCCTCCTCCAAGCGCTCCGACCACTTCACCAGGAGGTAGCCTACCAGGTTCCCTTTGCGGAAGACCACCTCATGCACCCAGACGATCTCCCCCGGCCGCTCCTCCGACGAGCGGATCCCCCACTGGGCCTCATCCGCCGCGGTGGACGACAGGGGGGAGCCCCCTATCTGGGCCGCGCGTCGCCCATACGCTTCCTGGGCCCCTCCCGCCTCCGCGAACAGCCGGAGCTCCACCGCGAACCCTTTCACAAAGGGATGAAAACGATCCTCGTCGGAAGGATAACGCAGCTCCACTCCCCTCGAACGGGCGTCCTGGAGCTCGGTGCGGAGTGTGTAGCGGACGGGAATGAAGGGGAAATCTGAAGGCCCTAAAGCAGCCGTGTCCAGATCGAGATCCAAAGGGTAGAGGATGAAAGAGGAAGCAGACCGCTGCATAGGAAGAGGGGAAATCGGGGAGACGGGTGAAAGCGGAGAAGGGGGAAGCGACCGCCGGACGCAGCTTCCCCCGCTGACCATCAGGACCGCCAGCACAGCCGCCCCAATCCGGCGCATTAAACCTCCTCATGAAAAATACTGGGGTGCACCAGGCACCCCAGTATTCTAAGCGCAAAGCCGTCCCCGGCTCAAGCCCTGCTCACGGGACCTTGACCCCGGGGAAGCCGGCAGCGACATCCCCCGGCAGGATCAAGCTATTCTGGTCTCCGATCACCGCCAGCGGCTTATCGGAGGTAATCGTCACGCTTCCCAAGAAGCCCGCGGGGATGTGACCATCGCTCAGCTGGTTGAAAGTCTTGGCATCGATGACCTGGCCGCTCCAGGTGTAGGTTCCCGTGTTGCCCGTGTAGGTCAAGGTCAGGTTGGCCGTCCCCCCGCCGATCACCTGGACGGAGAAAGTGGTCGTCCACTTCCCCCCGCCGTATTGGTTCTCGATCAAGGGGACCGCCATCTTCGTCCCTGTATCGTCGGGGTGGACAGCCGTGTAGCCGATCGCCAGATTCCCCGGCCCCAGGGTGTTCGCGATGTTGTAGGCGATCACAATCGGCTGAGTGGAGTTCACCGTCGCCGCCCCGTAGAAGTTCGAGGCCAACGGGCCTCCGGTGCACCCCCCATAGATGCCGACCGCCGGGTTCAGATAGAGGCTCCCGTTCGCCGGGACCGTGCAATTGAGAGTCTGAGCATTGCTGAACTGGATCTGCACGGAAGCGGCAGCGTTCGCCGTGTTCACAATGGTGAAATCCGTGGTCCATGGGCCATAAGCGTTGATGTAGCCCGGCATGTAGAGGGTGGTGCTCGCCTTGCTCAAGGGCAGCGCCGTGTAAGAGACCAGCAGGCCTCCGGTCGTCCGATACTCATCCACCGTGACGGCCAGGGGCTGCGTCCCGGTGATGATGGCGGAGCCGTTGAAATTGTTCAGCGCCGGGTTGTCATATTGATCAACCACAGCGGAGGCACCCGCCGGGAGGTTGGAGATGGTCTGGGTGGCCACCACGGTCCCCCCGCTCACGAACTGGATGGTCACGTTCGCCGGCTCGTTCCCCGCGTTCTGGATGGCCATCCGGGTGTTCCAAGGCCCCAGCTTGGCCATCACGATGGGGGCGAAGATGGTGGTGGAGGGCTCCCCGACTCCAACATAAGCGTCGGAGACGTATTGGGAACCCGACAGATCGTTCGCGACCGTGGCGATGGCGGAGACAGGCTGATCCGCACTCACGATCGCCGCCCCCAGCCATCCCGCAGGCAACATGCCTCCCCCATCCAGCGTATGAACGGCCGGGTTAAAATAAGCGGACCCGCCAGATGGGACATTGTAAAATGTCTTTGTTCCCGCTGAGCTCCCATCCGGGTTAACAAAGTTAACGACGATGGTAGCGGAACCAGATCCTAAGTTTTGGATGTTAAAATCCACCGTAAACCCGCCGGGTGGGGCGCCCAGCGACGGGCCCACCCCGACGAAGAGCCAAACCGCCACTAACCCAACATGTAGGATCCACCGCTTCATGGGGCACCTCCTTCATGGAGCGCTTAGGTAACCAAATTGTGCCAAAGCCTTTCCGGGTTGTCCATCCCTCCTTTGGGTTAATCCCCTCCCCCTCGCAGCCGGACAAGCGGAAGATCCGCACCCGATCGTGGCGATAGACCTCCTCCAACAGCCCCCTCGCCTGCCAGAACCCCGGATCCCAGAGCTCAGAGCCCGGCGCGTTCACCCGACCCCGCCGTTGCCCCAGGTACACATAGCACCATCCGTGCTGGATCAGCTCTCGGACCACACGGAGATCCCGGGCCTCCAGCGCCCCGATCCACGTCCGAAGCCGCACCGGAAGGGTGGGGTCCTCCGTCCGCTCAATGGCATAGGGCAGCGGGGGGATTAAAGCCGCCCGTCGGGCGAGCAAGGGCAGCCACCACCCCCCATCGCTGCCCACCGCATCCTGACCTTCATAAGCCAGAAACCCGTTGATCAGAAAGCGCGCTTCCTCCGGGAGATGCGCCTGGATCCACGCCATCGCTTCCCGATCCGATCGGGTGAGAAGGGCATAAGTTTGGGGCTGGACGTCTCGGAGGCGCGCCCACGCTCCCCCGAGCCCGAGGGCCACGATCCCTCCTGCCAGGATCCATCCCCTCCTCCCCTGCCAGCGCCCCTCGATCCACATCCCTACAGCCGAGCCGATCAGGAGGGCTGCCGGGAGGTAAAGGGCAATCCCAAAAGCAAAGGCGCTGATCACCCAGCCCCCCGGCAAGCCAAGCAGTTGGGGACAGGATCCCAAGAAGGCAACTCCCCACCACACCAGAAGAAGCACCCACAGGCCTGGCCGGCGGATAGCCCCGCCGATCAGGGCCCCTGCCGCCAACACCCAACCCCAACCTGGAAGATAAAAGGTCCACGCCTCCCGGCAGGGCAACGAGGGAGATCCACCTCCCTGGAGGGCCTGCGCCAGAGAGGCGGGTAATCCTCCTTGCCCGACCCGGAACAACCAGGGTGCCAGCAGAAGCAAGGCCACCCCCCCTGCGGCCATTCCCCGGGCCAGCGCGAGTCCTCGCGCCGAAGGCGGAAGGGTCCATAATCGCACCATCAGCCACGCTGCTCCAAAGGCCAGATAGAAGGCCAGGACCCGATAGTGGGTTAAGGCCAGCCCGGCGATCACCCCCGCGACCAACAAGATCTCCCGCTTTCGGACGGCAGGCCGCTCCAGCAGATCCCAGGTCAGTAGGACCGCGACCGGGAGGATGACCTGGCCGGCCAACTGCGGGTAGCGGCCCCAGTTGACGTAGAACATCGGCATGGGCCAAAGCAACGCCGGCAAGAGGACCGCCACAGCCCCCGCCCAGCGGGATCCGCCGGCCAGCCGGACCGCCAGGGGATAGAGGCTCAGGGTGGCCAGTACGTTGAGGATCTGCCCTCCCCACAAAACCGCCTGGGGAGCGAACCACCCCGTCAGCCATGCCAAGGCCGCCGCCGCGCTGTGGAACCCGAAATGATAAGTGAAGCTGGCAATCGGAGCATAGGGAGCCCACCGCGTGAAAAGCCCACCATGGTCCAACAGCAGCTGCGTGATAACGGTGTGTTGAAAGCCATCTCCCCACATCGGCGCCTCCAGCCCCCGCACGGCTAGAAGCCGGACGCCAAAGGCCAGCCCGACGATCCCCAGGGCCGCCGCCTCTGGAGGCGAGAAAAGCGCTCTGCGGAGGGCCGGAACCCACCGGCGCGGGGAGATCCCCCATCCCAGCCACGCGCCACTCAGGACCACCAGGGCAATAGGGAGCGGCCCCAGCCGGAGCCCGAACACATCCGCCCACAGGAAGAGCAATGGGTAGAAGGCCAGGCTGACGCCCGCGGCTAATCCCCAGGCGGCCCATCCCGACCATCCCTCCGGTTCTCCCCAGAGCCGCAACAGCGCTCGCCCGGGCGCTCCATACAGGAGCGCGACCAAAATAAGGATGGCCAGCCCCTTGCCGGCCGCCCGCGTCAAATCCACCCCAATCCAGAATAGGGTGTAGCTCAGGCGAAAGGCCAGTTGCGCCTCCTGGGGCTGATCCCCCTGATACAGCGCGCCATCCAGATACGCCTCCGCGGGTCCTACCCCCAGCCATACCCGCCCTTGACCCTCAAATGTCAACACAACTCGATAGCGCCGGTTAAAAGAATCCGTGAGGTCCGGAAAGCGAAACGAATAGGTCCCCGGAGGATCCCCCCCGGACAGGAGGCACCGGGCTTGTCGAAGGGTCTGAGCGGAGGCAGGATCTTGAACAGAGAGCGTGACCGTCCCTACAGTCCCCCGTTCCGGCTCCAGCCAGACCTCCACCCCGGCCAACCCGGCGTGACGGGCCACGATCGTCTGAGCGACAGACCGTCCCGGCTCTAAGAGAATCGAAGAGGAGCGAAGGGGCTGATCGGCATCCACCCAGCGGCAACCGCTCAATGTTCCCGCCAGGACCAGCCCGATCCATCCCCACAGGATCCGCGGGATCCGGATCATTCGGCGGACCCCCTCTCATAGATCCAACGGACAAGGAGCGAAGCGAGCAACCCATACGCGAAAAAGAGGCCGATATACCCCCGGGGGTCCCCCCACGGACCCGGCTTGCCGGCCGCCAGCCGCTGGGCCAATAGCCCCATCTTCTCAAGGGGGGAAAGAGAGAAACGGGCCTCAAAAGCCAGGACCTTCTCCGACAGCGTCCCCACCCCCTCGAATCCATGGAGCTCCAACCGCCCCTCACCTCCGGTTCTCTCCGCCGCCCACACCACCACCCCCTGGCCGGCCCCGGAGTCCGGAGCCTCCAGGCAGAAGCGCCACCGTCGGCCCGCCGCTTCGGCGATCGGGGCGAAGCGGAAAGCCTGGTCCCACTCCCGCAACCGGGAGGACAGCGCCACCGTCACCGTCCGGGTGGGGGAGAGGTCCCCTTCCCCCCAAAGCCGCAGCCTCAGCTGTCCGGCGGGGCGATTGGCGCTCAGGCGCACCCGCACCTCGGTGAGGTTCGGATATCGCGCGCGGAAGGTCTGACAGGCCGCCCGCCCCTGGACCAGCTCCCCGATGGGGACGACCGCCGCGGGCATGGACGGGCTCACCCCGGAGATCGCCCCCTCCGCCGCCCCGAGCGCCAGGCCCACCAGCGCCAACGGCGCCAGGGCCGATAAAAGGAGCTCCCGCCCACGAAAGCGCACCAGCCTGCTTATGGACATGGCTTTGGGCTCACGTAAAAAACCTGGTCGGTATCGATCCCCAACCGGATCACCCCATTCCGCTGCCCATCCCCATCCCAATTCGGATCCCCGTCCCGAACCGGGTCGAAAACGTTCCCCTCCCGATCCACCAAACGCAGGCAGGAGGCGGGAAAATCAACAGTGGTGTCCGCACCAACGGCCCACAGGACTGTCTTTTTCGTCCCATCCGGCATCCGGAAGACGTAGCCTTCCACTCCAGAGGCCTGGAAGAGGCCCTCATAGCGCGCCCCGGTGAGCTCACGCGTCACGGTTCGATAGGCAAAGTAGGCCGGCTTGGGATCGCTCAGGTCTCGACCCCGGAACAGCCCATGGGCCTCCGTCCCCAGGCCGGCGTCGAACACCTCAAACCAGGCCATCAGCCGCAGGTCAGCCGCGAGGCCCCGCACGAACATCCGGGCCAGCTCCCGGGCCTGCTGTGCCTCGCTGCTGCCCGCCGCCGGATCGCTCCAATACCCCATCTCCGGCACCACCACGGGCAGATCCCCCACCCCGTGATTCGCCATAATCGTTCGGATCTCTGCGGCCTTCTCCTGGATCGTCGGCCACCGGTGGGCAGAGATCGGATAGTAGTGGAAGGCTACGGCGTTCAAGAAGCGGCGCGCCTGCCCGTATCCACCGCCCAACGTGTTGAGGGTTCGCAGGGTGTCCGTGAGGAAGGTTCGCACGAAGGGGCCTCCCTCCTCCTCGAACCAATCGTAGGCGATCCCCCCGTTCACCACCCAGGCCCCGGGGTCCCGGGCGCGGATGGCCTCGGCGGCCGCCTGCAGCATCTCCGCATATTCCCTCGGCTGCTTCCCCCAGTGACCCTTCCAGGGATAGCGAATCGGATCTCCTGCGTCGGGCTCGGCGTAGAAGGACCAGGCGCTCACCCGAGGCGAGCCGGGGGCGTCGTCCACCCCATCCCCGTCGTAGCGCTCGGCGGCCGCGGCGAGGAAATTCGTCAGGTCCTGTGTATCAGTGACCGGCCCATCCGGATAGGGGGCGGCCCATAGCGGGTTACCGTGGAAGAGGACGAAGACCCGCATCCCCGCCGCTTCGGCGTTGCGCACCTTCGCATCGAAGACCTCCCAATTCCGAACGCCCCGCTGCGGCTCCACCGCCGCCCAGTCCAGGACAGTGACCACCCACCGGGATCCCGCCGCCTGCATCTGGGGCAGGCCGGCCGCCTCATCCACGTTCCCATACATCGTGATCCCAAAAGGAGGGAAGTAAGAGGGATCGTGATTCCGAAAGACCGCAGGCAGGTAGAGGCGGGAATCTTCCTGGGCTCGGGCCATCGGGGGCGGCGGCGGGGCACCTCGGCCCACCAGAACCCCTATCAGCACAAGGAAAGCGATCCCCCATCGCCGTGCGCGCATCTCAACCTCCATAAAAGAAATGGATCAAACGGAGCATGGCGATCCCATCGAGGAGGATCCAGGTTAGGAGGAGCAGGACCATCCCCGTGCGACCCGGAGCCCATCGCCCCCACCCCCCGGTCACCAGGCCGGCGAGGGGGATCGCCGCCGGAAACAGATAGCGGCCCTGAGCGTAGAAGCGGCCATTCGGCGTGCCGAAGGCGAACCCTGCCCAACCAGCCACAACGGCCGCGACGAACAAGGCCATCAGGATCACCATCCTTCGCGGCGCGGCCCAGGCCCGGGAGCGGGGGAGCAACCAGCCCTCCAGCGCGACCAGCAAAAGCAATCCCACAATTAAATACCACAGATCCCCTATCCGCACGTTCATCCAGCCGAAGCGGCCCCACAGGCTCTCCGCCGTCAGCGTCAGCGTGTCCGCGACCGAGAAGTAGCTGGGAGGCGCAGACGGCGGGGGCTCGACCATCGCCTCGATCCGATCCGCCATCCAGCGCCCCACCGGTGTCCATCCCGTGAGGGCGGTCAGGACGAGGAGCACCAGGAGGGCGCCCCCCAGATAGGCCAGCCGCTCCGAAGTTCGACGGCCCCGAAGCACCCCATAGCCCCCCCATCCGATCGCCAACAGGATGCTCAACGGCGCCAGCACGGCCGCCGGGTTCTTGGTCCACAGCCCGAGCAGCGTCCCCCCTATCACCGCCCCAACCCCCTCCGCGGAAAAGCCCCGGCGGAGCAACCGGGCCCAGCCCCAGAGGACGAAGGCTGCGCAGAGCTCCGCCAATGGCCCTTCGTTGACCGTGGCGTTGATGGAGGTGTGCTGAGGCCAGAAGATCAGGAAGGCCGTCGCGGCGGCCGCCCAGCCCTCCGGCAGGCCCATCTCCCGGAAGATCCCCCACGCCACTCCCACCAAGAGGACGTTGAGGAGCACCGAGGAAACCCGCGCCAGGTAGAGGGCGGTCGCCAGATCCTCATGAGAGGCCGGGAGGAGAAACAACGCTTGCCAAAGGTAGGCCAGGGAGAACCGGTTGGAGATCAGCGTGCGGGAGTTCCGGGCGAAGATCCCCGCCGGCAACGCCTCCATCCGGTCGGGCATCCGGTCCGGGAGCGGGCGGCCGAGGAAGTCCCCATACCGCCACGCATAAAGGGAGGCGATCAGCTCCCGCTCGAACTCCGGGTGGGCGTCCGCGGGAGTCGGGAGGCGGCCCAGCCGGGCGATATGCCATGCATATTCGAAATGCCCGGTCTCGTCCGGCGCCTGCCAGGGCGGGGTCAGGGCCGCATACAGCAGGCCCCGGACCAGGGCCAGCCCGAGGAACAGCATCCGCCACGGCGGTCGATGGTCCGTTCGCCCTCTCCCCAATGCCATGTTCCGATATGGCCTTCAGCGGACAGCGACCTTCGGAAGGCCCTCCGGCGGAAGCGGCCGGTCGAGCCGCAGCGGCCGCAGGGCGACCGCGTCGAAGGCCGCTTCCCCAGCTCCCCAGAGGCGCAGGAGCGGCCGCACCGCACCCCCCGCCTCCCCGTTCCAGGCCACGATCACCACCTTCCGCCACGCCCCCCCGGTGTCGGGCAACGCCCGATCCCCGGCAAAGAGAACCTCTGGTCGCCCGGACACCCACACGCCGATCCATCCTCCTTCGGCGAGGCGGGCCCGATAGAAAAACGAGAGCACATAAAAGCCCGGCGTTAGGGGGATCGACTTCTGCAACCCGTAGCCGGCCCGCGCCCCCTCCCGCCCCGCCGCCCGCTCCACCCACAGACCGTCCACCCGGGCGGCCCGGCGCCCCTCCCATGGGTCCAGGGTCTCCGGGAAGCCGAGGAAGCAAGCAGGGCTCCAGGGAGGCCTGTTGGACATATCCGACCACACCCATCCGGTCGGGCTGGATCCTTGCCAATCCTCGAAGCGGCCGTTCGGGAGGAGGTTCTCTCCCAGGGCCACCGCCTCCACGGGCAACCCGAGCAGCTCGGCCGCGATCCGCCGGTCGTCCGTCCGCTCCGCCAGCGTGCGTCGGCCCCCCTCCGCCTCCGCGCACGCCGGTCCCCTCTTCCCCTCACAGGCCGCCGTCCACCGTTGCAATCCCAGGAGATCCTCGGGATCCCGTCGGACATATTCCTGATAGAGCGCAGCGGCCTCCGGGGATCCTTGGGTCTCGCGGATCATCCCCAGGCGCAGGTAG
>Ga0197144_100620_pt1 | contig 14070 bp, 12 predicted proteins | sample GBS85_MetaG_FD_148670 | JGI IMG/M metagenome (GOLD analysis project Ga0197144, IMG submission 148670) | Sediment microbial communities from Great Boiling Springs, Gerlach, Nevada, United States - GBS 85_MetaG | ecosystem: Environmental > Aquatic > Thermal springs > Hot (42-90C) > Sediment...
CCCCTGTTGCGGAGTACCTGCGCTAGGTTTACCGTGGACCAGTCAAACTCCACACTGACGCCTATTCTGAAGACCCCGGCGCCAACCACCAAGAAATCCACCGGCTTAACCTCGTCGTCGTACACGCCGCCGTATGTGAGGTAGAGGTAGTTAGTCTCGGCGGGCCACTCCCCTGCCAAGGTGTCTATCTTCTTCACCACGGGCCGCCTCCGCATCTTCCTCACCTCCTCCTCCCCAAGCCCAAGAACCTCTGCTATCTGGCGGTCTGAGAAGCCGAGCGTCTTCAGCTCTTCTATGCTGTACTCGCCCCTCTCCAACGCTTTGTATGCCGCCACGACCCGCTCTATGGCATGGAGGAAGAAGCGGTCTACCTTGACGTAGCTATACACCTCATCCACCGTAGCCCCCAGGTAGATGGCCTTGGCGGCGCATATAGGCCAATAAGGCCTGTACTCCGCGAGGCACCTCCTCGCCTCCTCCAGCGTGAGCTCTTTAAACATCCTGCCGCCCACCAGCCCAGGCTCGCCGATATCCACCATCCGCACCGCCTTCTGCCAAGCCTCCTCCAGCGTTCTGCCAATCGCCATGGCCTCGCCTATAGACATCATCTCGGGGCCCAGCCCCTCAGAAACGCCGAATCTGTCGTTCTCCCAGCGGGGGTGCTTAACCACTATATAGTCCAGGGCCGGCTCGAAGGACGCCACGGTGCGTTTAGTCACCTGGTTCAACACCTCGTCTAGGCGGTACCCAAGGGCGAGCTTCGCCGCGATGTACGCCAGGGGATACCCCGAGGCCTTGGAGGCAAGGGCGCTGGAGCGGGACATGCGCGGGTTAGTCTCAATGGCGTACTGCTCAGGACCCGCGTAGTTGACAGCCACCTGCACGTTGCCCTCGCCCACCAGCTCTATGGCCCTGGCCACGCCGATGGATATGTCGCGGGCCCTCTGGTACTCATCGTCGGTGAGGGTTAGACACGGCGCCACCACTATGGAGTCCCCGGTGTGCATCCCCATGGGGTCTACGTTCTCCATGCAGACAACCGCGGCGACGTTGTCGTATGCGTCGCGCACCACCTCAAACTCCACCTCCTTCCACCCCTCCAGGTACTTCTCCACCAGGACCTCCCCTATGGCGGACTGGGCGAAGGCCTTGTACACCCTGGCCCCCAGCTCAGCCTCGCTCCTAGCCACAAAGGCGCCGGCGCCGCCTAGGTTGAAGCTCACCCGCACCACCACGGGGTACCCTATGGCGCGGGCGATCTCCAGCGCCTCCTCCGGCGATTTAGCCGCGGCGTTAGGCGGAATCGGGATCCCGGCGCTGATCATGGCTTTTTGAAAGAGCTCCCTAGAGAGAGCCCTTTTGATGCCAACCACGGGGGTCCCCACAACCTTCACGCCGTATTTCTCCAAGATACCAGACTCGTGGAGATCCACGCAGGCAGAAAGAGCTGTCTGCCCCCCGAAGCCGCAGGCGACGGCATCCGGTCTCTCCCGTTCTATAACCTCCGCGAGGAACTGGCGCTGGATCGGCACGAAGTAGACCTTGTCTGCGAGAAGCTTCGAGGTCTGGATGGTGGCTATGTTGGGGTTCACGAGTACTGTCTCTATGCCCTCCTCCCCAAACGCCTTGAGGGCTTGGGAGCCGGAGTAGTCGAACTCGGCCGCCTCGGCCACCTTGATGGCGCCAGATCCTATGATCAGTATCTTCTTAACGTCCGGCATGACGCTCCGCCAGCTTTACAAACATGTCGAAAACCCACCGGGTGTCGTGGGGCCCGGGGGACGCCTCAGGGTGGAACTGGGCGGTTAAGACGGGGAGAGACTCGTGGTAGAGGCCCTCCACCGTGCCGTCGTCTGGCTGAACCGCCCACACCTTCAACCCGCTGTTCCCGGGGTCCACGGCGTAGCCGTGGTTGTGCACCGTGACGTACGTCTTGCCGGTGAAGCGGAGGTCCCGCACGGGCTTGTTGCTGGCGCGGTGGCCGAACTTAAGCTTATACACGTCGGCTCCGAGCGCCAAGGCGATTACTTGATGGCCGAGGCAGACTCCGAGGAGCGGCTTCTTGTACTCGGCGTATTCCCTGACGCGGTCAGCTAAGAAGGTCAGGAGCCTGGGGTTGCCCGGGCCGTTGCTTATGAAAAGCGCGTCGCAGTCGAAGGCGAGCTCAGGCCGGCGGCAGGGAACCACCTTCAGCCTCACGCCTCTCTTCAGAAACTCCGCAAGAATGCTCCGCTTAACGCCGCAGTCCACCACGCCTACGCAGAACCTGCCCTCCCCCAGCTCCTTGGGCTCCTTCACTGAGACCAAATCGACGTAGTTAACCTCGTCGTAGCGCGGAGACGCCTTGAGCCTTCTGAGCAACTCCCCGGGCTCCTCAGGCCCCAGCGCCCCCATCATGACCCCGTGTTCCCTAAGCCTAATGGCCAGCGCCCTGGTGTCTACCCTGGCTATGCCAGGAACCCCCTCTGCCGCCAGCCACTCGTGGAGAGACATGACGGATTTGTAGTGGCTGGGGCTAGTCGCCTCGAAGACTGCAACGCCTTCTGCCTTTATGCCGTCTGACTCCAGCTGGTCCTCTGAAACGCCGTAGTTGCCAATGAGAGGCATTGTAAACGTCACGATCTGGCCCTTGTAGCTGGGGTCCGTCAGGACCTGAGGGTAGCCGACGACGGCGGTGGTGAAGACGACCTCGCCTACGGCGACCTTCTCCGCGCCTATCTGCCTCCCTACAAACACTGTGCCGTCCTCAAGGACGAGGTGTGCTTGTATACTCGCCCCTTAGACATCAATAGCCCGATCGAGCCTCTATATAAACTTATCTTCTGCACATCTCCTCGCCGCCCTCGGCCAGCACATATTTAATGACGCAGACGTCTCTGCACATTATCTCGGCGCCTATCTTCCTCGCTATAGCCAACGCCTTGTAGTTCTCCGGCGAGATGTACGCTAGCGCGTATTTAAAGCCCATCTTTTTCAGCCTCCCGGCGAAGTCGAAGGCAACGGCCTTCCCGAGCCCTTTGCCCTGGTATGTGTCGATTACCAAGATAGCCACCTCGGCGCCGTCTCCACATGGGGTTACGTCAACAACCCCCACGGGCTTGTTGATATAATATATGAGGAACGAGCGACAACCTCTGCTCCAGAGGTATCGATAGACGTAGGCGGGGTCTGCGATGGGATGTAGGAACCTGTAATTTATGCTGTCTAGAGTAGCCTTCTTGTACAACTCCTGGATCTTTGAGTATACTCCTGTTATCTCGACATAGTCGATGCTCACACTCAGTTAAGGTAATGCTTTTAAATAGATCACACCCTACAAATCCATGAAAGTTACGGTCTCAATAATAAAAGCCGACGTAGGTGGCTTCCCCGGCCACGCCCACGTCCACCCCAAGATGCTTGAATACGCCGCGGCTAAGTTAAAAGAGGCGCAGAAGAGAGGCCTCATAATAGACTACTTCGTCTACAACGTCGGTGACGACGTCTCCCTCCTAATGACGCACACAAAAGGCGAGGACAACCCCGACATCCACGGCCTCGCCTGGGAAACCTTCAAAGAGATAACTGAGCAGGTGGCCAAGAGGTTTAAGCTATACGGCGCTGGGCAGGACCTGCTGAAAGACGCCTTCTCAGGCAACGTCAGGGGCATGGGACCCCAGGTGGCTGAGATGGAGTTCGAAGAACGCCCAAGCGAGCCACTAATCGTCTTCGCTGCCGATAAGACGGAGCCGGGCGCCTTCAACCTCCCGCTGTATAAGATGTTCGCCGACCCGTTCACAACCGCGGGCCTCGTCATAGACCCCTCGATGCACGAAGGCTTCATCTTCGAAGTCCTAGACGTCATTGAGCATAAGGTGCACCTCCTAAAGACGCCCGAGGAGTCCTACTCCCTCCTCGGCCTCATAGGCACCACCGGCAGGTACATAATCAGGAAGGTGTTCCGCAAGGCAGACGGCGCCCCAGCCGCCGCAAACAGCGTGGAGAGGCTGTCTCTAATCGCAGGGCGCTATGTGGGCAAAGACGACCCAGTCATGATGGTGAGGGCGCAGTCAGGCCTGCCCGCAGTTGGCGAGATACTGGAGGCCTTCGCCCATCCGCACCTCGTGCACGGCTGGATGCGCGGTAGCCACGCCGGGCCCCTCATGCCCGCGCGGTTCATCTCGGTGGACCCAGAGAGGAGGATCGCGGTAGGCGCCAAGATGACGCGTTTCGACGGCCCGCCGAAGGTGGGCGCCTTGGGCTTCCAGCTACACGACGGCTACCTCGAGGGCGGCGTCGATCTCTTCGACGACCCCGCCTTCGACCACGTGAGGCAGGTGGCGGCGCAGATAGCGGACTATATACGCCGCATGGGACCGTTCCAGCCACACAGACTGCCGCCTGAGGAGATGGAGTACACCGCCCTGCCGAAGATCCTCGCAAAGGTGAAGTCCTTCCCAGCCGACCAATACGAGAAGGAGAGGCGGAAATACGTAGAGGCTCTCGTAAAGGGCGGGAAGGTGGAGACGTCTCAGCACGACTAACCTTAAATTTTCCCTTCATCCCTTTTTATCGGTGTGACGAAGCGTGTGAGGACGGATTTGTGAAGAGCATTCCGCTACTGAACAAGGGGAAAATCTATAAACCCCCCGCGGGATTGCGGCGTGTCTGAGCTAGGCGTCGTGGGGTTTCTGGGTCTTGTGGGTCAGCTCTACGCCATAATGAACCCAGTAGGAAAGCTTGCCTTTGTGGGCCCCCTCGCCGTGGAGCGCCCGGCGTATGTGAGGAAGATCACCACGACGGTAATAGTGGTGGTCTACGTATTAGCCTCCCTCTTCGCCGTGGCCGGCGGGTTTATTCTCTCCGCATTCGGAGTTTCTATCGACGGCTTCAGGATCGCGGGCGGCACCGTGCTTATGGCGATATCTATCATGACGCTGGTCTCCGGCTCCTACGTGGGCAAGATAGAGATAACGGAGGAGCAGGCTGTGGTGCCTCTGGCCACGCCACTTATCGTAGGCCCCGGCACCATCACAGCCCTGATAGTTATATCGTCTGTATACGGTCCGATTACAGCGCTTCTGGCCGCTTTGACGGCGTCGACGGCCGTGGCCGCGACGTTGCTGATGGGGATAAGAGTTGTGAGATACGTAGGCGCCACTCCTCTTAGGCTACTAGGTAGGTTCATGTCTCTCATCATCGCGTCTGTAGCCACCGAGATGATCCTAACGGGGGTCCGGAACCACGTGAAGGAATGGATGTCGTAAGCCCCGCGGAGGCCCGGCAGGTTCTCGCGGGGTTGCGGGGCTGGGTGCTGTATCTCTACGGCGACTGCGAGATGTATAGGCTGGTCGCGGCGCGCGTCGTCGCCGTGAAGCGGCTACTCCCCGGCGTGGAGGATCTCGTGGAGGCTTTGAAGTACGGGCTTCGGCACGCGCCGGAGCTCCGGGGGTTCGACTTCACGGTGGTGGAAGGCCGCGGTGAAGAGGAGAAGGAGCTGTTGGTAGGGCTGGAGTTAAGCCAATTGGGGAAGATTATCTACGTTGAGTGCTGAAAACTTTATATATAAATAATCAACATTAACAAGTGTAGGCGCCAAGATAACAGCGCTATTAACAAAAAATATAAATATATCACTCGTTTTATAACTTAATGAGAATTAGTTTCTTAATAGGGGGTCCACAAGGTAGAGGTGTAGAGACTGCGTCTTTCATGTTTATCTACGGCGTGGGTTCGGCCGGGTACTATGTATATGCGCGACGCGAGTTTTGGAGCAACATCGCGGGCGGCCGCCACAGCTATGTAGTGGGAACCATCTCCGATAAGTGGCCGGCGCCTGCCCCCGGCAACAGCGTAGAGCTGGCGCTTACCTTCGACGGACATGCGGTTCTTGAGCACGTGTTCCACCTCAGGAGGGGTAGCTACCTCGTCTACAACACGGAGGAGGATTCCAAAACCCCAGACAGCTACCCGATGATGGCGAAGCCGCTGGCGGAGCGGCTTAAACACTTCGCGAAAGAACACGGATTCGAGCCAAGTGTCCGTAACTTCGTGGAGTACTTGAGGCAAAACGGCGTAGAGGTCGTGGGGCTCCCCTACAACAAACACATAAGCGAGATAGGGCGGAGAATCGGCGTCACCTCCCCCGTGATGCTCGCCAGGTTTGTCAACACATTTGTGGTGGCCCTAGGCGCCGCCCTCCTCGGCCTCGACGAGGAATACGTGGCAAGGGGCGTCGGCTTCGCCCTGGGGAAAAAAGCCGACGTGATTGAACAGAACAAGAAAGTAGCCGCCGAGGCTATTAAACTAGTCGGAAAGAAGATAACAACTATACAGCCGCGGAGCCCCGGCGTTAAGCGCGTGTTCTGGAACGGCAACGAGGCATCTGCATATGGCAAAGTAGTTGGGGGCATGCGGTTCGTCGCGTATTACCCCATCACCCCAGCCACCGACGACGCCATGGTCTTTGAAAGACTAATACCGTTCCCCGTGAGCAAAGACGCCGGCGAGCTTGCGAAACTTGAGAGGATAGGCGCCATGGCGTTCCAAGCCGAGGACGAGCTGGCGGCCGTCGCCATCACCACGGGCGGCGCCATAGCAGGCGCGAGGTCGGCCACGGTTACCTCGGGACCAGGCTTCAGCCTCATGGCAGAGGCCCTCTCGATGGCCGGCATGATGGAGGTGGGCATGGTGGTTACGCTGTGGATGCGCGCCGGCCCCAGCACGGGCCAGGCCACCAGGCAGGGCCAGCAGGATCTCTTCTTCTCCCTCTTCATAGGACACGGCGAGTACCCGAAGATTGTGTACGCCAGCGGGGACCTGGAGGAGGTGTTCCTGGACAACATAAGAGTTGCCAACTGGGCCGAGCGGTACCGGGTGCCGGTGATACATCTGGTGGACAAAAACCTCTCCAACACCTTCACGGTGATGCCGCTCCCAGACCCCTCAAGGGTGAAGATACAAGCCGTGCCGCCGATTATCTACCCGCAGACCAAAGAGACGGAGGCCTACCCGCTGGAGGAGGTCGTGCCGCCGAAGCTACTCCCAGGCGTCTCCAACGCCATCTTCCACCTAAACAGCCTGGAGCACGACCCCGAGGGGGACCCCGAGGAGGACCCGGTCATGGTGACTAAAATGTTCGAGAGGAGAATGCAAAAGCTTAAGCTGATAGAGAACGAGATACCCCCAGAGGAGAAGGTCCTCTACTTCGGGCCGGCAGACGCGAGACGGGTCATCGTCGGCTGGGGCTCCACGAAGCCCGCCATCCTCACCGCCTTGGAGGAGCTCAGAGACGTGGGGTTCCTCTACGTGAAGATGCTGTATCCATACCCCGCGGACCTAGTGAGGAGGCACCTGGAGGGCAGAGAGACTCTCTTCATCGAGAACAACTACTTCGGCCAGCTCGCCATGATCACGCGGATGTTCGCCGGCGTTGAGCCGACGACCATCGCCGTGAAGTTCAACGGAAGGCCCATCACGGCAGACGACGTGGTCGAGGCGTATAGAAAGTTCGAGGCGGGGCAAAAGACTATTAAAATAGAGTCGGACCTATAACCATGCAAGTCGTTAAAAGAACCGCGGCTGACTACAGGTGGGTGAGGCCGCCTGAGTGGTGCCCCGGCTGCGGCCACTTCGGAGTTTTGCAGTCGCTGTATAACGCCTTCGCGGAGCTCAACCTAGACCCAGCCAACGTGGTCCTGGTCTCGGGCATAGGTTGCTCTTCCCGCCTCCCCCACTTCGTCCGCACCCCAAGCGTCCACGCCATCCACGGCAGGGCCATACCCTACGCCCTCGGCATAAAGCTGGCCAACCCCTCCCTCGAGGTGGTGGTGGTCGGCGGCGACGGCGACTTGATGGCAATTGGCGGAAACCACCTCCTCCACCTCGGCAGACGCAACGTGGACATGACCGTCATCCTCATGGACAACTCTGTGTATGGACTCACCAGGGGACAGGCAGGCCCCACGTTGCCAGCGGGGATAAAGGTCAAGGCGGTGCCGAAGGCCAACCCACAGGGCGAGATCAACCCGCTCCTCCTCGCCTTAACCGCGGGCTTCACCTTCATCGCCAGGGGCTACTCCTACGACATAAAATACACCACGAAACTCATAGTAGAAGCCATCAGACACAAGGGCTCGGCCTTCGTCCAGATCTACAGCCCCTGCGTCACCTACAACAACGTGATGACGCGGGAGTGGTACGAAAAGAGGATATACAAGCTGGAGGAGGCGGACCCCGCCTGGGACCCCGTGGTCCACGACGAGAAGGAGGTGGACTTAAAGATCAGAAAAGCCCTCGACAAAATCGTCGAAAGAGACAGGTTGCCCATCGGCATCTTCTACAAAAACGAGCTGGTGCCCACATTTGACGAAAGATACGAAAGCCTATACGACCCCAACTACCGCAAGCTACCACCCGCCCTCCAGCCGGTGGAGGTAGACGGCAAATCAGTTGTGGACTTCGAGAAGCTAGTCGCCGACAGACTGCTATAAGCCCCAGCGACAACCAAGCGACCAGGCATGTGACCTGGTTACATCATTTTTAGGCCGCTCCGCGGCATAAGAGTATATAAAGCATATGCGGGACGTGCCTCTCGTGTCTTTCAGCTGCGAACCAGGCTGTGCCCTTTGTTGCAAGGCGAGTCCAGTCACAGTCCTGCCTCACGAGGTGTACATACTGCAGAGACTGGCGGAGAGACTTGGCGTATCCGTCGTCTTCACTCCGGCGTATAAGGTAGCCGACGTCAAGTCTGGGTTGAGGGTGGCGGTAAGCTACTTGATGCACCTAGACGAGGAAGGTAAATGCCCGTTTCTCAACGGCGTCAAATGCATGGTACACAGCCTCTACAAGCCCTTGACGTGCCGCTCCTTCCCATACCTCCCGAAGGTCATAAGATACGAGCTGGACCCCGTCAGCCGCGAGATGCGCATAGACGTGAAGTTCGTCATGTCCACCCTGTGTCCGGTGGTTCGCCGGGATCTAGCCCCTGCAGACGTCGCTAAGATGTCCAACATAAAGGTGGCGGTTAAGTACGCGCCGCGGGAGACCGAAGTTGCTTTGAAGACGCTTGAGAAGAGGTATCTCTACGCCAAGGTGCTTTCGGAGCTGTGGAAAAGAGGGGCGGTCGAGCTCGACGACGAGGGCAAGTACCCCTTCTACCCGGTGGTTAACGGCTTCGCCTTTATCCGCAGATTCCACCCCGAGTTGACGCTGGAAAAATTGCTAGATTAGGCGCCAAAGACCTCACCTTTAGTTATCCACCACACAATTCCCTCAGAAGCCCCTAGACGGGGCTTGAATACGAACTTACTGAAGCCGTGGCAACCTCACATGAAAATGCATCAAAAGATATATTGGGGGGAGAAGAGGAGTTTGTGATGGAACAACTGGTGACGTTGGTGGGACCCTTCGTTGTGGGTCTCCTGGTGGGGGTGCTGGCTAAGAGGATCCTCTCCGTTGCGTTGATCCTCGTAGCGTTGTTCATAGTACTCGCCGCCTTGGGCTACATGTCGCCTGAACAAGTCACCGCGTTGCTCCAACAGCTGGGCTACGCCGCCAAAGACGCGTTAGACAGCGCCATGAAGATAAAAGACGCCATACCCTACTCAAGCGTCGCCTTTTTAATTGGCCTCGCCATAGGGCTGTGGAAAGGCTAACCCAGAAGCCGGAAAACATTTAAGCACAAGAGCCGTGTCTACCAGGGCGCCGAGGGGACGGGGAGGACCCGGAGACGGGTCTCCCCTGGAACCTCCCGCACCGCCCGCGGAGGGCGCCGGCGGGCCGCCGAAAGGCGGGGGTAAAAACCAGCCGGCGCCGCGGCCCCCAAGCAGGGCCAGTGAGGCCGCGGCGAGGCCCGGGTAGGGGGTTAGATGGATACCCGTACAGAAGCGGGAGTATGCGGCGCCCCAACTTTATAACGCGGGGGTTTTTGATAGATGTGATCCTCGTGGGGTCTCTTGACGGCGTGCCGCGGAGGGTCGTAAGCCTCAACCCCTCCGTTAACGAGTTTTTGGCTCTGCTGGGCGTGGAGCTTGCTGGGCGCGACGTTTTCTCGTACCGGCCCGCGGAGTTGAGAAGGGTGCCCGCGGTGGGAACCTTCGTAGATGTGGATCTAGACGCGGTGAGGAGGATACGCCCCGACCTAGCTGTTTTGTACTACCCAGTCCAGCGCCACCTAGTGGAGAGGCTGGCCGAGACCGCGGGGGCTGTCGTGGCTGTCCCAACGCCGGTGAACATAGACCAGGCAGTCGCAGTGTTTAGATTTTTCGCCAGGATCTTCGACAGAGACGAGGAGGGGGATAGGCTGGCTGGGATCTACCGCGACCTTTTCAGGGGACGTCCGCTGTATGAAGACGTGGCGGCTGTGATAAACCTGGGCGTATACGACCTAGCCTGCAACAACTCCTACGTGGCCGACGCGCTGACCCGGGTCGGGCTGAGATACATGAGGGGGTTGCCCTGTGTCTTCACACACAGCGAGGGCCCGCCGGCGGAGCTTGAGAGGGCGGGCTTCGTGGTGTACGAGGCCCGGGGCAGGCGGCCGTATGAACGCGAGCTGGCGTTTCTCCGCGGGAAGCCCCACGTGGTAACTCCTAACGACACCCTAGCGCATTACGGCCCCTCGCTCCCCCTGGACCTCCGCCTGGTGGCCGACGCGGCGGCGAGAGGCGTGGAATTTGTGAAGACGACCTCCAGCGTGCTCCAACCCTCTCTTGGGGATGAGTGGTACCGGCCGTATAGATGAGAGTTGTAGTCGGTGTCGACGACACGGACAGCCACGGGGGCGGCTGCACCACCTACGTGGGCTACCTACTCGCAAAGGAGATAACCAGGAGGTGGGGCCTCCAGGCGTTTAGGGATTTCCCCCGCCTAGTTAGGCTTAACCCCAACGTGCCGTTTAAGACGAGGGGCAACGCCGCGGTTGCGCTTGATCTAGACGTGCCTGAGGGCGACGTTGAGGAGGTGTGGCAACTGGCTCTTGAGGTGGTGGGGCAACACGCCAGGCGGGAGGGCAAGACGGACCCAGGCGTGGCGATGGCCGTGGGCGAGGTGCCGGAGAAGGCACAACTGTTGTACCGCATGGCTCTTACGCAAGTGGTGAGCGCAAGCGCGGCGGATAGAGCCGGCGTGAGGACGTGGGGCGGCAGGGGGAGGATTGGGGCTGTGGCGGCGATCGGCGCGGTCTTCCCTAAGTCCACCTTTGAGCTACTCGCATATAGGGACGGGGAGAGGTTGCCCATTCCGCCGAGGCTTGTGAAGATAATGGAGGCGTTGACTCTCCCCTTCACTTTTCACAACTTAGACCGCAACCGCGTGTTGATCGAGCCCCGGGGCCCCGATCCGGTCTACTACGGCATACGCGGACTGACGCCGCAACACCTCATATACGCCCTGCGGCTACTGGAGTCGTGGGGCTTTAAGCCGGCGGGGTGGGTCATCTACCGCACCAACCAAGCCGCAGACGCCCACTTGGAACTCGGCGTATTCTCCGCGGAGCCGCGCCCTTACTCCTTCTACCGCACGCGTGGGATAGTGACGGAGACCCGCCGCATCAAGGCCAGACATTTAATGGGCAGGCTCGACAACGGAGTTGCGTTTATAGTCTATAGACACCTGGGCAAGCTGGCGTCTGAGCTCGAGAGGTGTGTCGGTTGCGACGTGGTTCTCTACGGCGGCTTGAAGCCTAGGCGCGGCGGCCTCTACCTCTACGTGGAAAGGGTCTACGTCTTCGGCAGATACGTAAAGGTCAAATCCAGATGTCCCTACTGCGGGGGGACGCTTGAGAGTTTGGGGAGGGGCAAGGGGTGGGCCTGCAGGCGGTGCGGCACGATGTTCCACACGGCGGCGGCCAGGTGGCTCTACGACGCCTCCGCGCGGAGGGCGTTGCTCCCGCGGCCGGGCGAGTGGCGCCACCTCCTCAAGCCGCTTGAGATAGACCCAGTCCTGCCCAGCTTTTTCACGCCGCGAAACGCGGAGTGGATCGGCTAGGACAACAGGGGCTTTAAAACGGCCTCCACGACGCTCCGAGAGGGCTCAGACAGAGAGGCTAGGTACTGATCCACCAGGCTCATCACCAGTAGCTTGGGCAGGTCCTCCCTCCTCACACCACGTGCCCTTAATAAGAACTCCTTCTCCTCGTCCAGCGCAGCGTCTGCGGCCGAGTGCCTTGCGCCTTCGACCTCCCCCGTCTCAACCAAGATGATCGGCTGTGTGTTAGCCACGGCGCCCTCGCCGGCGATGTAGACGACGCCCTCCACCGCGCTGTCGCTCCCAACCCCGCGGGGGGTGATTCTGCCCACTGCGCGTTGCGTCACGAAGGAGCGGTCCGCCGCCACGGCGTACAGCCTGGCGTAGCCGCGGCCCCTCGGCGCGTCGTTTATCATAGACACCACGTGGTCTATGCGACTGTCGCCGAAGCCGAGCTCAAGGCCCACCGCCTCCGCCGACGCCCCCTCCCTAATTATATACTCCTCCCTCACCGCGTTCATCACGCCCCCCACCGCAAGCGGCCGCGCGGACACCGAGGAGAGCACAGACAAAGCCGAATGCACATACTGAGGACCGCTTCCCCGCGAGACGAGGGCGTACTCTACGCCTCCTCTAACTTCGCCCTCCACCACAGCCGTGTGCATAGCCCCGGGTCCGTTCTCCACATGCACAACGATAGAACCCCCTGCGGACTCCTCAACGTCGAGCACCACATGGCTCGCCACGTGTCTCCCGGCCGCAGACGCCACGGCCCTGACCACCAGAGGCTCCACCCGGCCCCTCACCCTGACGTAGACAGCCTCCTGGAGGGAGGCTGCGTGGAGAGCCAGGATTTTACTACTTATCTCCAGATGCCGGAAGACCTCCGGCGCCTTCCCCACCTCAACGCCGTCGCACGCCCCGGCGCCGGCCAACACGCCGTCTACGACGACGACCTCGCAGGGACCGGGGGAGACAGGCGGAACAGCCCTCTCCCTCAGCGGCTGATAGCCCTCAAACTTCGACCAGTCCGTGTAGTATCTAATGGTGGGCGAATCCGCTATCTCCTGCCACGGAAGCTTCACAGCCAGCTCAACAGCCCGTTGCTTCAACACCTTCAAATCCATAGGGAGGAACCCGATGAGAATTAATAACTACTCACACGACGGATCCAAGACGCTCAGCCCGCAGAGCCGTCTTCAGCGTCCTCACCAGCTGGAGGTTCATCTCCCTAGTCCCCACGGTGATGCGGACGAAGCCGGCGCCGAGCCTCCCCTCTTCGTCTCTCACCCACACGCCGTACTTCCGCAGAACCCCGGCAAGGCCGGGCGGCCCCCTCGCCAGGACGAAGTTCGTGCGGCTCGACCACACCCGCAGGCCAAGGCGGGGGAGCCCCTCGGAGAGGTAAGACACCCCCTCCCTTACGACCTTCACCACCTCCTCCACGTAGTCCCTCTTGTAAAGCGCCGCGCGGGCCGCCGCAAGCGACGGGAGCGACACCCTGAACCTAACTGTGTTGTGGTGCACCCTAAAGCCGTCTCCCAACAAGACGGGGGAAACCCTCATGCCGGCCAGCAGAAACGCCTTAGACATGGTCCGCACCACCGCGAGGTTGGGCCAGCTCTCCACCAGCTGAGCCGCGGTGACGCCCGAGAACTCGAAATACGCCTCGTCCACCACCGTGGGCTTCCCCAAGGCAAGGACCTCCTCGATCTGGCGCGGCGTGAGGAGAAGCTGGCCAGTGGGGTTGTCCGGGTTGTCTATATACACGGCGTCGGCCCCCTTGGCGGCGGCCAGAAACTCCGCCAAGTCGAGCCTAAACTCGTCCCCCTTCAGCGGCGTCCTCACCAGCGAGACGCCGAAAAACTGCGCCTGGTCCTCCAGCAGGAAGTAGCAGGGGCTCGCAACGGCGAGGCTCCTCACCCCCCGCAAAACCCCCTCGAAAAAATCGTCAGCCCCCGGAAACAGCCAGACACGGCGCGGGGACACCCCGGCGTACTCCGCGTAGAGGCTTCTCACCTCTTCATAAAGCTCAGCCGGCTGATACCAGTTAGCCACCGCCAACGCTTGCCTGGCGGCGTCCAGCACGTGTTGCGGAGGGGGGATGGGCACCTCGTTTTGGTC
>Ga0197144_100621_pt1 | contig 14041 bp, 8 predicted proteins | sample GBS85_MetaG_FD_148670 | JGI IMG/M metagenome (GOLD analysis project Ga0197144, IMG submission 148670) | Sediment microbial communities from Great Boiling Springs, Gerlach, Nevada, United States - GBS 85_MetaG | ecosystem: Environmental > Aquatic > Thermal springs > Hot (42-90C) > Sediment | place...
TGCTTTACGAGATCATTGACACGCCCGGCATGTATTCGCTGCTTCCCAGTTCCGAAGAGGAAAGGGTTGCCCGCCGGTTGCTCATGGAGGAAAGACCCGATGTTGTCGTGCATGTCGTGGATGCAAAAAACTTGGAGCGGATGCTTCCCTTGACATTGCAGTTAATTGAGGCTGATTTTCCGCTTGTCTTGGCGCTGAACATGATGGATGAGGCGGTCAAGGCTGGCATCCAAATTGACATAGACTTGCTCACCGATATCCTATGCGTCCCTGTCGTCCCAGTGATTGCGACAACAGGGCAAGGTATCGCCCAGTTGAGGAGGGCTATCCATGAAGTCGCCCACAGCACCGCCACTTATACGATACGACCCGAAATTGGAAGAAGCGATAGCGAGGATTGAAGACTGCCTTAAAGCAAGTTATGGCATGAGCAAAAGAGCAATCGCTCTCTTATTGCTTCAAGGCGACAGGGAAATTGAGGAGTTAGTGGAGGCGAAAGAGGGCGAAGAAGTTATAGGCGCCGTTAGACAAACCGTGAGGGAAGTCAAAGCAGGTGGGGAACGAAGCCCTCTTTACCGCATCACAATGACACGCCAACGATTAAGCGAATATATCGCCAGCAAAGTTATTGAGCAATCTGCATTCAAACCGAAAACTTTCAGCGACCGACTTAGCGATTGGCTTATCCACCCGCTTTGGGGCTCCCTGTTTTTACTTGCGCTGCTCTACTTCGGCTTTTACCAGTTCGTTGGAGTCTTCGCTGCGGGGACATTGGTTGAGTTTTTGGAGGACACAATTTTCGGCAACTACATTATCCCGCCCATTGAACGCTTCTTCAACTGGCTGATACCTTGGGCGTGGCTGAGGGATTTGTTTGTGGGCGATTACGGGATTTTCACCCTCGGCATCCGCTACGCCATCGCTCTCCTGCTTCCCATAGTCACCGCTTTCTTTTTGGTCTTCTCGCTCGTTGAAGATAGCGGTTACTTTCCACGACTCGCTCTGCTCGTTGATAGGCTGTTCAAGGGCATTGGGCTTTCGGGAAGGGCAGTCATCCCTATGGTTCTCGGGTTGGGATGCGACACGATGGCGACTTTGGTCACGAGAATTTTGGAAACGAGGCGAGAAAGGATAATCGCAACACTTTTGCTCGCTCTGGCGGTTCCTTGTTCTGCCCAGTTGGGCGTGATGATGGCAACGGTCTCAAAAGTCAAGGGAGGCATATTGGTTTGGGCTCTCTTCGTTTTCGGGGTATTTCTGCTCGTCGGATTTTTGACAGCAAAATTGCTCCCCGGTGACCCCCCTCGCTTCTTCATTGAAGTCGTCCCGCTAAGGTTGCCCAGATTGGAAAATGTTTTGGTCAAGACATGGACGAGGCTGCAGTGGTATCTACTTGAGGTGACGCCACTTTTCGTGTTGGCGAGCATTTTGATTTGGCTCGGTCAACTCACACACCTGTTTGATCTTGTGATTGCAGCCTTGTCAGTCCCGGTTCAATGGATTGGTTTGCCAAAGGAGATGGCTACGGTCATCCTTTTCGGCTTCTTCAGGCGCGACTACGGTGCTGCTGGTTTGCTTGACATGGTTGAAAAAGGCACGATCAGCGGGATTGACCTCGTCACGACAGCCATCGTTTTGACTTTGTTTGTCCCGTGCATCGCTCAATTCCTGATGATGGTCCGCGAACAAGGATGGCGCGTAGCCCTCATCATCTTCGGTTTCATCTTGCCCTTCGCTTTCTTCTGCGGTTTCATCGCCAAGCATCTGCTCTTGTGGCTGCATCAACTTGGGCTTGCAGTTTGATGAGACACCCTTTCGGTCTTGAATCTTTGGTTACCTTTGCAACGGTTGACTTAAAATGCGATATCGCACACTTCGCTGCTGGGCATTTTCGCGGCAAAGGAGGGATTATGGTGTCGGGGCAAGTCTCGTTGCGAATAGCGGAAGTTGAGACATTCGTTGTCCACCATCCTGTCCGCGGTTACTTCAAGTTTCTGCCGAAGGACGAACAGGGGCGTTCCGTCCGCCCAAGTGTCCTTGTGAAATTGACGACAGACGAAGGTTTAGTCGGTTGGGGTGAGACGGTGCCTATGCCAACTTGGTCTTACGAGACAGTTCAAACCGTCGTGACCACTATTGAGCATTACATTGCGCCAGCGATCACAGGCATGAACGCTTTTGATATAGCCGAGATCCACAGCGTCATGGACCAGAAAATTGCACCGTCTTTCAGCACTGGTCAGCCGATGGCTAAAGCCGCTATTGACTTGGCGTTGCACGATTTGATCAGCAAAGCCCTCAAGACGCCGCTCCCAAAACTTTGGGGGCGAATTCCTCAGCAAACCATCACACTCAGTTGGACCGTGAATGTCACAAACCTTGACGATGTTGAGCAAATTGTCGCTGAAGGGATGGAAAGGGGTTATCGGCACTTCAACATTAAAATCGGAAGCGACCCAAAGTTTGATGTTGCCTTGGCGAGACGAGTGCGGGATTTGGTTCCCGATTGCTTTCTTTGGGCTGATGCAAACGGCGGCTATGATACAGCCACAGCCCTTTGGGTTGCCCCTAAACTCGCCGACGCAGGTGTTGATGTTCTGGAACAACCACTTCCTGCAAACATGCTTTCGGGCTACAAAGATTTGAGAAGGCAAGGCGCATTGCCGATTATCATGGACGAAAGCATTGTCTCCGTTCGTGACTTGCTTGAGTTCTGGAAATTGGGGCTTTTGGACGGAGTTGCGATGAAAATCGCTCGCATGGGTGGCTTGTGGCAGGCAAGGAAGTGTGTTGAATTGCTTTTGGACTTAGGCTTGCTTTTCCTCGGCAGTGGCTTGACAGATCCACCTTTGTCCCTTGCCGCTCATCTCTTGCTTTACGGTTCCTATGGGTTAAAGTTTCCCGCAGCGCTGAACGGTCCACAGTTTCTGGAGCCCTTGCCTTTCTACTCGCCGCTAAAAATAGAAAACGGTGTTGCCGCTGTGCCAATGGGTTTGGGCTTGGGAATTGATTTGGACGAAAAAGGGCTTAGAATTCTTCAAGCCAAATGAACTCATGTGAACTCATGTTTAACCCGACCTCAATACATCTTGCAAAAATTCCGCCAAAAAACACAAAACTAATGGGTCTTTAGCGGCTCAAAATTGACGATCGTCAATTACAGACGCAGGGAGGGGTTATAATGCGGGGCGAGGTCAGGAAAAGGGAGGCGATTGTGATGTGGCGCGGCCTCTACCACGACCATTGGCTTTTAGGCGCTCACAAAGACACAATGCCAAGAAGGAAGTGGTTGAAACTCATCGGCACTACTATCGCTGCTTCAACCTTCATCCGAATATCTTCTGGACAACAGCCTTCCCCCAGCAAACAATTCCCTTTCATCATAGACGAAGCAGGTGCACCTGAAAGTTGGGAAGGCTCTCATCCACTCTCCCCCTTCAGTTCCGTCAACCTTTCAACGGGAAACTTGTTCACTTCAATCCCCATCGTTTCCTTCTCAGGTCGTGGTCTTTCCGTCTTTTTGACCCTCTTTCACAACAGCGCTTCATCTTCTTCCCTTCAGCCTTTCGGCTACGGTTGGACGCATTCTTACAATTGGAAAATCCAACAAGACAGCCAAACAGGCGACGCCATCGTTATCCGAGGGACGGGAAGAAAGCACCGATACACTTACAACGCCCAATCAGGAACTTTCACTCCACCTGCAGGGGTTTACGACGAATTAGTCCGCCATCCCGATGGGACTTGGACGCTAATTTTCAAAGACCAAACCAAAATGAACTTTGACGGTTCAGGGAAACTTGTCTCCATCGTTGACAAAAACGGAAAACCAAGTGACCCTCAGTTACGACAGTTACGGTCGCCTCACTCAAGTTCAGGAAGCGTCAGGGAAGGTCTTGAGTTTCGGGTATGAAAGCAGCGGTTCGGGAGGAGGGGAGTTTGATGGTGAATTTGGAGGCTTCGTTAACACCAAAATCCGAACTGTCACTGACCTAAGAGGGAAGGTTTGGCAATTTTCCTATGACCCTTACGATAGACTCACTTCCATTACCGACCCGATGGGCTTTGTCATCTCTTTCTCCTACGACGCCTATCACCGCATAACTTCCATCACTGACAAAAGAGGCTTTGTTTGGCAATATGGCTACGATGGCAACGGCAGGGTCATCTGGGCAAAGCATCCAGATACTGGAAACGCTCAGATCTCCATCAGTTGGGACAACATCGGCGTCACCATCACCGACCAAGACGGGGTAAAAGTTCGCTACGAGCGCAACAATGTCGGTGAGTTGGTGAAAGCCATCGCAGGTTTCGGAAGTTTGAACCTAACGACCCAATATGCCTACGACGCAAACCACAATCTCATTCAAGTGACAACGCCGAAAGGTTATGTCTGGCAGTATGGCTACGACAGCAAAGGAAACTTGACATCGGTCACTGACCCTTTGGGGCGGACGACAACCATGACTTACGACGAAAGGAACAACTTGACATCGGTTACGACACCTTCAGGCAAAACGACCTACTATGGCTATGATGAACGGGGCAACTTAGTTGAAGTTCAAGATGCTCTGGGGAACATCACGACCTACACCTACGATGCCTATGGAAACAGGATAAGTCAGACGATAGAAGGGAAGACGACTTTGTTTGGCTACGATGTTTCGGGCAATCTAACTTCCATCACTGACCCTGAGGGCAACAAAGTTGAGTTTGGATACAATGTCATGGGATGGAGGGTTTGGAGGAAGGATGCTTTGTTACGCATTACGAATTACGCTTACGATGACCTTGGTCGCTTAACCCAAATCACCTATCCTGACGGAAGCGTTGTCCGTTTCAGTTACGATGCGATGGGAAACATGGTTCAGATGCAAGATGGGACAGGGACGACAAGTTGGGTTTACGATGGAAGGGGGTTGAAGGTTCAAGAGAGCAAGAACGGCTTTGCCATCGTTTACTCTTACAGTGCAGCAGGAAGGCTTATGAACCGAACTGATTGGACAGGTTCGGGGGCAAGTTTTGGTTACGATGCTGCAGGAAGGTTGATTTCTTTCGTTGACGCAATTGGTGAGACGAGTTACACTTACGATGCCGATGGGAACTTAGTCAAGCAGGTCAATGTTAACGGGACGGTGGAAGAGATAAGTTACGATGCTTCTGGTCAGGTGACAGAGATAGTGCACAAGAGAAGTAACGGTCAAGTTTTGGGTTACCTGAGTTACGGATACAATCAAGATGGGTTGGTTTCGGATGTTGTTGAGGGAGACGGGAGTGTAGTGACTTACAACCACGACCCGTTGTTCAGGCTAATTAGCGAACAAAGGGTAGGAAGTTATGCCTATTCGGTCAGTTACGAGTATGATGCTGCAGGTAACAGGCTGGCGAAAGTTTGGGATGGACAGCGGACGGACTATGTTTACGACAATGCGGACAGGCTACAATTTTATGTGAAGCCAGATGGAAGTGTAGTGGTGTATGACTGGGATGCAAACGGGAACATGATTGCGAGAACGGAAGGGAATCAAACGACGCAGTTTGAGTATGACTATGACAACAGGTTGGTCAAGATAACCTATCCGAACGGAAGTGAGGTTCGTTTTGGCTATGATGGATTAGGTCGGCGAGTATTCAGGCAGGAGGGCAGTAATGTGCGATACTTTTACTACGACGGTGACCGCATCATAGCGAAGCGGGAGGGGAATTCATGGGTTATTCGTTACTTGCTTGGTCTTAAGTCCTGTGGTCATGTTGTCAGTGGTCAAATTCGTGTTTATCATGCTGACAGGTTGGGGAGCGTTCATTGGGTGACGGATGGGAGCGGAAACCTTGTTGCCAGTTATGTCTATGAAGGCTTCGGCAAGATAGTTGGTCAGGATGGTGGTGAAGTTGTTCCGTATCGGTTTCGTGGTTTGTGGGGTTATCGGGATGATGGGGATGCAGGTTTGTTGCATGTTGGTGCGAGGTATTATGAGATTGAAACTGGAAGATGGGTGCAAAAGGATTCATGGTTAGGTAGCATCGTCACATCACAGAGTTTAAACCGCTATGCGTATTGCATGATGAATCCCGTCATCTTTGTTGACCCGTTAGGAACTTGGTGGATACTGGTAGTAGTAGTAGCACTTGTCCTCCTTCCGGGCTGTGGCGATCAACAGCAAACCCAACCAGCACCGCCTTGGTCTGGCAGGTGTCCTCATGGGAAGAATCCAGGCGAACCCTATTGGGATTGTGGGGGAATGGTAAAGACTTGTCCTCATGGCACGCCCTCAGGGCATTTCTGCAATCAATGTCAAGGAAATGTTCCCACTGATCCTACGCCTGTGGAGCCAGACCCAAAAATCTCAACTACTTCGCTTCAATCTGCCACAAGCGAATTTCTCCTCTGACGAAACCTGCTGCTAAAAGGCGTCCGTTGGGAGAAACAGCGAGAGTAACGGGGAAGAAGTTCAGGAAAAAGCGGCGAAGGCGAAGATCAAAACCGAACAGGCGAAAGAGAGTTTGGTCTGCTTTATCTGCCCATTCCCGCAAAACCTCCTTCTCGCTCCGCCACTCTCCCACTTTCACTCCATCCAAAACTCGCCAAACCTTCACCGTCCCATCAGCGCTGGCAGAGATCAAAAATTGACTGTTAGGCGAGAACAACATTTCCGTTATCCCCCAACGATGTGCTGCTATCTTCTCCTTCCGTCCTTCTGGGAAACGACAAAGCGTGATGGCAATATCTCCGAAAGCCAACCACTTTCCGTCAGGCGAAAAGCGGACGACATTGACCGCCATCCCTGTTATATGTCCTTGCAAGACTTTCACCAACTTCCCATCCGCCATCCTCCAAATTCTCACTGTGCTGTCTTCGCTCCCTGAAGCGATAAACTGACTGTCAGGAGAGATGGCGACTGTCACCACTGGCTTTTGATGCCCTGAAAGAGTGCGGACAAGAGAACCGTCAGAAACTCGCCAAACCTTCACTGTCCCATCCTTGCTGCCTGAAATCAGAAACTTCCCGTCGGGCGAAAAGACGACTTCATGAACCCAATCCTTGTGCCCTCTCAAGGTCCAAAGCAAAGTCTTGTCAGAAAGCCGCCAGAGTTGGATGGTGGGGGCATAGGTGCTAATGGCTAAGAGTTGACCGTTGGGGGAGGGGATGGCGAAGCGAATTGGACGACTGAAGGAAAGTTCGTCAATTTTTGTGCCGTCGCTGACTTTCCAGACCCGAACCTTTCCGTCCCAACTGGCAGAAAGGAGGTGTTGACCGTCGGGGAAAAAGGCAAGGGAGGTGATAGGGTTATGGGCTTTCCAAGTTCGGATAGGACGCAAAGGTTTGGATGAAAAGTCGGGAGAGAGATAGAGCGACAGTATCGCCACCAAGGCAGCAATGACGCCGATGAGCCAAAGTTTCCATGCAAATTGCCTGTCTGCTTTGCCCATGCCCTTTTGCACCCGCCTCCAAATTTAACGCACTTTGCCACGCTTATTGGCAACCTTTAGAAGGTAGGCTTGAGGCTTTCAGGTGAACAGAGTGATTTTGCTTTTGGTGGTGTCGGCGATGAAGGCAGCGGCGCCTCCGAGTTCTGTGCCGTCCCAAAGTTCGTCGGGTCAGATGCCCAATGCATTCATGTTCATCCAACAGGCGACGATTTGGATCCTCATACCTCGCACCACCACTGTCAACTCCCCTGGTAATCCCTCTTGCTTGGCTTTTTCAATGCGTAGAAAGGTCTCGCCAAAGAGGGAAACGATGGATAGGGGAGTAGAGGCGAAAAACGGTGAAGCAGAGAAAGCATGTATCGCGCTTTACGCTTCCCCTTAGACTGTCTTGCCCATATCAAACTTGGTCATTTACCCGCTTCATTTTGAGCCGAGATTTTGTGAAATTGCTTCAATGGCTTCGGGTCTGAGGGCGATGTGTTGTTCAGCGAGAACTTTTTCGTCAACGGGAGTCGGTGCTCCAGTCAATGGGTCTTGCATCGTGCTCGTCTTGGGAAATGCAATGACCTCTCGGATGTTCAGGTAAGGCATCCCCGTTTCGGGCGATGTGGCTTCGCAACCTGCAATCAGTGCAATAATTCTGTCAAGCCCCAAAGCGATCCCACCGTGCGGCGGCGCTCCATACTCAAAGGCTTCAAGCAAAAAGTCAAACTTGCGCTTCGCTTCCTCAGGTGGCAACTCTATCGCCTGAAAGACAAGTTCCTGAATCTCACGCCGATGAATTCGGATGCTGCCGCCTCCGATTTCGTAGCCATTCAGGACGATGTCGTAAGCGTAAGCGCGAACTTTACTGAGCGGGTGGTCTCGGTGCCCTTTGGGAATCGGATAGTTTGGGTCGTTGAGGGCTCTGATGCCTTCCTTAAGCAACGGGATGTCGTCGGGGTAAGGCGAAGTGAATGGGTGATGGGAAGGCGAATATCGGTTCTCGTCGGCATCCCATTTGAGCAGTGGGAAGTCGGTGACCCAGAGAAAGCGGAACTCCTTGCTGTCCTGAGAGACTAAGCCCAGTTGTCTTCCCAACTTCAGCCTCAAGTTGCCGAGAACTTCAGCGACTATTTCGGGCTCATCGGCGACCACGAGCACCAAATCGCCTTGCCGAGCACCACATCGCTCAAAAATCGCCTTCAACTCGCCTTCAGTTAAGAACTTGGCGACTTGGGAACGAACTTCGCCATCTCCAAGTGCAAAAGTCGCCAAACCTTTAGCCCCGAACCGTTTAGCAAATTCCGTCAAGTCAGACAACTCTTTCCGTGAGGCAGAAGCCATGTTCGGAACTCGCAGAGCCTTCACTTGACCGCCTCTCGCGACCGTCTCGGCAAAGGCACGGAATTGACAGTTAGCCGCGATGTCGCTTATGTCAACCAGTTCCATGCCGAACCTCAAGTCAGGCTTGTCGCTGCCGTATCGTTCCATCACCTCGGCGTAAGTTAGCCGAGGGAACGGGATTTCAACTTTGATGCCTGCAGCCTTTTCAAAGGCATATTGCAGCAGACGCTCAACGGTATCGTAAATGTCATCGGCTGTCACGAAACTCATCTCAATGTCAATTTGCGTGAATTCAGGTTGCCTGTCGGCTCTTGGGTCTTCATCTCGGAGGCAGCGAGCAATTTGGAAGTATCGCTCAACTCCGGCGACCATGAGCAACTGCTTTGCGATTTGGGGTGACTGGGGGAGGACGAAAAACCTTCCGGGATGCAAACGCGATGGGACGAGGAACTCGCGTGCCCCTTCGGGTGTGTGCTTCCACAGAATCGGCGTCTCTATTTCCCAAAAGCCGTTTTCGTGCATGAAATCTCTGACCGCTTTCGTGAAGCGGTGGCGGAGTTCCAAGATATCGCGCATTCGTTTGCGCCTTAGGTCAAGGTAGCGATATTTGAGCCTCACCCATTCGTCAACAGAAATCTCGTCGGCGATAGGGAAGGGGAGAGGTTTTGCGTCGTTGAGGACTTCCAAAGATTTTGCGTGAACTTCAATTTCGCCTGTGGGGAGTTTTGGGTTTTCTGTCCCTGGGGGACGACGAACCACCTCGCCAGTGATTTTCAAGACCCACTCATTCCCGACTTCGCGGGCAGAGGAAACTACATCGGCAGGACAAAATTGCGGGTCAAACACGCACTGGACGATCCCGCTACGGTCACGCAAGTCAATAAACACGACACCACCGTGGTCGCGAACTCTGTTCACCCAACCGCATAAAGTTACTGTTTGACCGATGTGACTTGGGCGCAGTTCTCCACAGTGGTGGGTCTTCATCATCGTCCGTTCACCTATCCCTTCATGGCGTGTCATCTTTTCAATTGCACCGTCAAAATTTTGGCACGACGAATTGCGAAAGAGCGTCAGAAAAAGCATGACTGCCGGAGGTGGGAAGTTGAATGAGTCTTGACTCAATGTTGCGTGGGACAATGCGGATCAACGAAAGAGGTCATTTGGAAATCGGCGGATGCGATTGCGTTGAACTGGCGAAGGAATTTGGGACGCCGCTTTATGTCTTTGATGAACTTCTCATCCGAGAGAACTGCCGCCGCTACAAAAAGGCTTTTGCCCAAAACTACCCAGCCGAAGCAAGAGTTTGTTACGCAGGGAAAGCCTTCTTGACTTTGGCGATGTGTCGACTTGTGGATGAGGAAGGTTTATGGCTGGATGTGGCGTCCGGAGGGGAACTTTTCACAGCGTTGCAAGCGAAGTTTCCGCCGGAACGAATCTACATGCACGGGAACTTCAAGACGGAAGATGAGTTGAAGACAGCGGTTAGGAACAAAGTTGGGCGTGTGGTAGTTGACTGCGTGGAGGAGTTGGAACGCTTGAACTCAATTGCCGAAAGCAAAAACACTGTCGTTGAAATCCTCCTGAGGCTCACGCCAGGAGTTGAGGCACACACGCACGAATACATCAGGACAGGACAGATTGACACGAAATTCGGCTTCCACATTGAAAACGGGGTCGCTTTCGAAGCAGTCAAAAAAGCCCTTTCGCTCAGGAACTTGAAGTTGCGCGGGTTCCATTGCCACATCGGCTCGCAAATTTTTGAGATAGAACCGTATCGCATCGCCATTGAACAAATGTTCTCGTTCGCAGCAATGGTTCGCTCTGAAACGGGATTTGTGATGCAGGAACTTAACTTGGGCGGTGGGTTGGGAGTTCGGTATGTCCCAGAGGATGACCCACCAAGCATTGAGACTTTCGTTGCAGCCATTTGTGATTGGGTAAAGGAAAACGCTTCCAAGTTCGGTTTTGAACTGCCTTCGTTAGCCGTAGAACCTGGACGGTCAATAGTTGGAGAAGCAGGGACGACCCTTTACACCATTGGCGTTGTCAAGGAGATTCCCAAAGTTCGGACTTATGTGTCGGTTGATGGTGGAATGAGCGATAACCCCCGACCTGCCCTTTACGGCGCCCGTTACTTTGCCGTTGTCGCCAACAAAGCAAACCAAACGCCAAACAAAATCGTGACTGTTGCGGGCAAACATTGCGAGAGCGACATCCTCATTAGGGACATAGCCCTCGCCGACCCAGAGTCAGGCGACATACTGGCAGTCTTCACAACGGGGGCATATCATTACAGCATGGCGAGCAATTACAACCGCTTCCCTCGCCCAGCAGTTGTGTTTGTTAGGGACGGGAAAGCAAAATTAGTTGTAAGGCGAGAAACCTACGATGACTTGCTGAGGTGTGACCAATTATTGGACTGACGGCGTTAAGCCTTTAGATGCCGGGAGGTGGTCGGTCGTGCCCAAGTCTCAATACCTCGCCGATTTGAAAGTCGGCGACTATGTTGACACTGTTGCTATTGTCAAGAGTAAACGACGCATCCCTTACCGCAACCGTCCTGGCTACTACTTGGCGCTCATCCTCAAAGACCGAACTGGGGCGGTTGACGGGAGGGTTTGGGAGGACGCTGAAAGGGTTGACCACGAGATTTCCGAGCGAGATGTTGTCCGAGTTAGGGGAATCGTTGAACTCTACCAACAACTCCCTCAGGTCAGGATCGCCAGCATTGACAAGGTGCCGGAAGGCGAGTATGACTGGTCAGATTTGGTGCCGCGAACGGAGCGAGACATTGACGCGTTGTGGGGAAAGGTGACCAACGCAATTGAGAGCGTGCAAAATCCCTACCTTCGTTCTTTGCTTCGCTCTTTCTTTGACGACCCAGAATTTGCCGAAGCCTTCAAAAATGCGCCGGCGTCTCTCTACCTTCATCACAATTGGGTTGGTGGTTTGATAGAGCACATTTGCTCGGTTTTGGACTTGGCTGAAGCGATTTGTAAAAACTACCCCGAACTTGACAGAGATTTGCTTGTAACGGGCGTTCTTCTCCACGATGTCGGGAAAGTCCGAGAATACTCGTGGCAAGCGGACATTGACAGAACCGATGCGGGGAGATTATTGGGGCACCTGATTTTAGGCGACGAGATGATAACGGAACGAATCAAGCAAATTCCGAACTTCCCTCACGAACTTGCGATGCGCATCAGGCACATGCTCATCAGTCACCACGGTGCTGGGGAATGGGGCTCACCCCGACCGCCCATGACCCTTGAGGCGGCTGCCCTTCACTTCCTTGAATTCGCTGACGCTCAATTGAGGAGGTTCGCCACTGTTCTCAAGGAGAAGCAAGAACCTGACAGTGCTTGGACGGCATATGAAAGAAGTTTGGGAAGGCGTTTGTTTGTCGGTTACCCTGCCGCTGCGTCAGTTGAAGGGGTGCCGGCAGAGGAAGTTTCGCCCGCTCAAGTTCCCTCTGTGGCTGAACCTCTGCCATCACTTGAGGAAGTGCCTCCAATCCCTTCAGAGTTGGAGTTGCTGTCAAGTGATTTGGAAGCCTTGACAGCAGAGTTGCCAGATTTAACTTCCGAGTTGCCCGAAATACCAGAGACACATCCCTTGACAGAGGCAGAGGCTGAAGAGGAGGTTCCTCGCAAAAGGAAACCAAAACGAGCAGAACCACCCGAGGAAGGGCGCCTGCCACTGTGAAAGGCATTTTGTGAAATCTGTGGTTGGTGGTGAACATGTGGGAAAGGCGCATGTGGAAGCAAGTAGACTGGCTGCTTTTGGTTGTGATGTTTATCCTGCAACTTATCGGCTTAACGGTGCTTGCCAGCGCAACTCATTCTTCGGGCTGGGCGAAGGTAACGAGGCAAGCAATTTGGCTTGCGATAGGGGTCTGTGTTTTCATCTTTGCCCTCAGGAGTGACTACCAATTATGGGCTCGTTGGTCAAATTGGATTTACTGGCTCAATTTGTTCTTGCTGTTTGCGGTTTTGCTTTTTGGTTATGAGCAGTATGGGGCTCAAAGGTGGCTTAAAATAGGCAGCATCACACTCCAACCATCAGAGTTTGCGAAAGCAGCCCTCATAGTCACGCTGTCTTCCTTTATAGCAGAGCATCATGAAAACCTCTTGACAGATTTTCGCACATTCATCCGTGCCGGCTTGCACGCCTTGCCTTTGTTGGTTTTGGTCTTTCTGCAACCCGACTTGGGGACTTCTTTGGTCTTGACAATAATTTGGCTCGGCATGATGTTTTTTGCGGGAGTCCCAATTCGTTGGCTTTTGGCAACCGTTTTGGCGGGCTTGACACTTTTCGGAATTGGGTGGCAAAAAGGGGTAATTAAGGACTACCAAAAGCAGAGACTCGTGGCTTTCATAGATCCTTACTCGCGAGCGAACAAGGAGGGCTATCACATTATCCAGTCACAATTAGCCATCGGTTCTGGGGGCTTAACGGGCAAGGGGCTTTTCAAAGGCAGGATGGGGAAGTTGGGCTTTGTTCCTGCCCAACACACTGACTTCATTTTCACGGTTGTCGGTGAGGAAGGAGGTTTTCTCCTCGCCAGCACCGTTGTGATTCTCTTTGCCTCGCTGCTCTGGCGGATATTGACAATTATGGCGGAAACGGAGAATGTGTTGGGTGGGTTGATTTTGTCTGGGACTTTTTGCTTCTTTGCCGCTCACACTCTCATCAACATCGGTATGACCTTGCGGCTTATGCCCATTACAGGTCTTCCACTTCCCTTTTTCAGCCTTGGTGGGAGCAATCTTTTGGTTTGTTACTTTCTGCTTGGCATCGCTCAAAGCATTGCTGTTAGGAGAAAACGACTGACCTTTGGATGATGGTTGCACAAAATCCGAAAAATTGGCGTCAAAATGCGTCCTTTTGGTGGGGTTTGAGGTATTTACAAACGGCGCTGACGCTGTTATCATTTTTAGCGCCGATTTGAGGATGGCACCTTCAAAAGATGCCTCAACGAGAAGATTGCGCTGTTGACAACGCTTCTTTGAGCGGCTATAATTAAAATGCCGCTTCACGAAAGGCACCTTGACAATGGAACAGTGCTGGGTGTGGTTTAGGAGTGACAGGTGAGGCTTCGTACTCCCCAAAGATGAAAGAGCCCGTCACCCATCGCGATGAGCGATGGGTTTTTACCGCTGGAGAGTTTGATGGTGGCTCAGGGCGAACGCTGGCGGCGTGGATAAGGCATGCAAGTCGAGCGCAGGCTTGCCTGCGGGTTCTGCTCGCAGGCAGGTGCTGAGCGGCGAACGGGCGAGTAACG
>Ga0197144_100623_pt1 | contig 13955 bp, 12 predicted proteins | sample GBS85_MetaG_FD_148670 | JGI IMG/M metagenome (GOLD analysis project Ga0197144, IMG submission 148670) | Sediment microbial communities from Great Boiling Springs, Gerlach, Nevada, United States - GBS 85_MetaG | ecosystem: Environmental > Aquatic > Thermal springs > Hot (42-90C) > Sediment...
CGCATCGAGGTGACGGTGCGGATCTATTACGATGCCAACGGGAACGGCGCCCCCGATGCGGGGGAGGGGGTGATCGGGATGCCCGTGGGCCTGATCGCCCTCCGCGGTGGGCACTGGATCGCGCAGGCGGCCACGGATGAAGAGGGTCAGGCCTCGCTCGTGGGCTTCGCCGAGGGGACGGTCCGGCTGGTCGTGCCCTATCTGGGGATCGTGCGGCCGGTCGAGAGCGACGAGACCGTCCTCATCCGCCTGAACCCGGTTCCTCTGCCGGACCGGCTGCCCTGAAGGGCGGGACCCTTCATTCGGGAGGTGGGGATGGATCTCCAGGGGCCGTGGGAGCAACCGAAGGGAAAGATGGCCCTGGAACGGGTTTTCGAACGGATCCGCCGGCGCTGGGAGGAAATCCCTCCGTCCGCTGGTGGGGATCAGCGCGGGGATCGGGGGGCTGGGTCTGGTCCTGTTCCTCGCTGGCCTGATCCTCCTGCTCCGCGGGGCACCCTCGGCGGCCCCGACCCCGACTCCGGCGATCGCTGGGGTGCCGGTGGGCCCTGTGCCAGTTCGTATCCGGGTGAAGGAGGCCGCTTTCTCGGTCCGCCCGCTCCCGGTTCAGGGCGGGCGCTGGCCGGTGCCGGCCGGAGGAGGGGATGTGGCCTACTGGATGGAAGGGACCGTGGTGAATCAAGTGTTCGGGCTGCCGGGCCGCCCGGAGACCCGGCGTCTGGTGGAGGGCTTACAGGAAGGGGATCCCATCGAGGTGGAGATGAGCGCAGGACCGGTCCTGCGGTTCCAGGTGGTCGGGAAGCAACGGGTGCAGCCCACGGATGTAGAGATCCTGGCGCAGCATCGTCCGGGGCTGACACTCCTGCTCACCGGGGGGGAGCCCCGTTGGGCGGTGATCGCTGCGCCGCTGGCCCAACCCCCCGCCTTTGGGGAGGCCGCCGGACGCGGGCTCATCGGCGTGCCGGTTCATGTCGGCCCGGTTCGTCTGGTGGTCTCCGGCGTGGAGGCGCGGGCGGAAGGGCCGGATATCCCGGCGGAGTCGGTGGGGGTCCTGGTGCGCTTTGAGCTGGACCATTTGGGAGAGACGCCGCTCTCCCTGGAGGGAGTGGAGATTCTCCTGATCGATGCCTCCGGCCGGCGCTATCAGCCGGTTCCCCTGGGGGAGGTTCCCCAGCCCGCCGGGCAGGTCCGGCCCGGGGACACCTTCAGCGGCGTGGTGGCGTTCCTTCTCCCACGCGGGCGGGCGACGGGGATTCTGGTCTGGCGGTTCAATCCGATGCCCGGACGTCTAATGCCGATGGAGGTCGAATTCGAGCTTCCGCGTCCCACCCCGACGCCGCCCCCGGAGGCCCGGTTGCAGATCCAGATCCAGAGCGCCCAATGGTCCGCGGAGGAGGGGACGCTGGTGATCCGGGGCGGGGTGGGGAACACCGGGGATCAACCGGTGGTCGTGGCCCCGGAGGAGGTAGAGCTGGCAGGGCCGGAGGGTCAACCCATCCCCCTTCTGGACGCCTCCCCGGCATTGCCGTGGACGATCCCGGCGGGTCAGACCCTGGGGTTCGAGCTGCGCTTCGCGCTGGCGAATCGGGAGGCGGTGGTGTTGCGGATCGGCGCTGCCCGCTTCCAGATCCGGTAGCGGCCAGGCGTTCGGGGGGGCGGCATGGCGGAAGATCCCCATCCAGAATCCAGAGAAAGGAGGGGAACCATGGCGATCTATATCATGCTCAGCACGTTGACAGGCGAGGGGGCGGAGACGATCCGGGAGCGCCCCGAGCGGATCCTGGAGGTCAACCGCGAGGTGGAGGCCATGGGGGTGAAGGTCCTGGCCCAGTATGCGGTGCTGGGGCCGTATGATTTCGTGAACATCGTGGAAGCCCCCGACAACGAGACGGTGGCCCGGGTCTCCGTGGAGCTGGCCGCGCGGGGCAGCGTGAAGATCATGACGTTGCCCGCCATCCCCATTGAGGAGTTCATCCGGCGGGTGAAGGGCTGAGGCCGCGGCAGGCGATCGGCCTGGCCTGTTTTCTGAGCGGGGGGCTCCCAAGGCTCCGCACCGGGAAGCCCCAAGCCGGCGAGGTGGGCCTGGCTTGGGGCCTGTGCGTGGGATCCGGGCTGGCGGATCCGCTCGATGCCTGCCCGTTTAGGGGAAGGGAGGGAGGATCCGTCGTCTTCCCGTAGGGAGACGGGGGAAGCTTCCCGGCCGGCTAGCAGCAAGGCCAGCGATCCAGCGGGTCCGCCGCAAGGTGACATCAGCTCCTGTTCCGTCCTTCCGACTCTGTGTCTCGCACGGGCGGATCTTCGGAAAACCAACGCATGGCTGGATCCGGCGAAGTCCTCTTTGGGGAATCCCCCTCGCGGAGGCCGATTCCTCGACTCCACCCTCCACCCTTGGAACAGAGGCCTTGTTCACAATTTGTTCCCACGCTTCGGATAGCCTGATAGACGAGAAAGGCTTGGTTGACAAGCGGGTTTGATGGTTTAGAAAAACCTCACGCCCTCTTCATCACTCCTGCGGATCCGGAGGGGAGCTCGAATGCGGCGGACGGCCTGGATTTTGACGGGGGCGGCGCTGGTGGTCGGGCTGGTGACGGTGGGGATCGGGTTTGGGATCGTGCAGCAGGCCACGCAGGTGACGGGGGAGCAGCTGGAGGTGCTGGTGGCCCAGAAAGAAGTGCCTCAGTTCACCGTCCTCCGTCGGGACAACATCGGGGAATACTTCCGGCGCACCCGGCTCCCGGTTTACTACTTCAACCGGCTCCAGGGGCTGGTGAAGGCGGATGAGGATCTGGAGGGATGGGTGGTGATGGTCCCGATCCCGAAGGATTCCGTCCTCGCCTGGAGCATGGTGGATCGCAATCTGGGGCTGGAGCCGGGACGACGGGCGGTGGCCATCAGCGTGAATTCGGAGACCGGCCTGTCCGGTCTGATCCGACCGGGCAACCATGTAGATGTGCTGGTCTCCATGGAAGGAGGTGCCGATGGGGGCGGGCAGACCATGGTGATGCTGCAGAACGTTCGGGTTCTGGCCGTCAGCAGTTTGCTGCCCCGGGAAGGGGAGCTGGTGGGGGCAACGATCGGGCGGCTGCTGCCCAGCGGCCAGCTGGCGCCGGATATGGTGATCATCCTGGATCTCAGCCTCGAGGAAGCGGCCCGGCTCACTTACATGCGCAACTTCGCCAAGGAGATCCGGTTCGTCCTGCGTCGGTTTGGGGACGAGAAGGAGGAGCCGCCCATCTTGATTGACCGGGGCCGGGCCATCGGACCATAGGCGGACAGATCCGATCGACAGATCTCCCGGGGGGAGGGGCCCTGATGGAGCTGCGAACGGAGCTGATCCCGGTTGTTCTGATCACCAGCGACCCGGACTGGGAGAAGGGGATTCGGGAGTTCCTGACAAACAGCGGAAGGATCCATCTGGTTCGCACGTTCCAGAACCCCGATCAGGCCCTTCAGCTGCTACCCCATGTCCGTCCCGCTCCTGAGATCGTCCTGATCACTGAGAACGCGGGAGGGGTTCCGGAGCTGAGCACGTGTCGGCAGATCTCCCAGCTGATGCCCCAGGTGGCCGTGATCCTCATCGTCAGCGAGGCCCTCTACGATGATCCGCGCTATCTTCGCAGCGCCATGGCCTCGGGGGCCGATGATGTCCTCCGAGTGACCCGGCCCATGCGCTTTCAGGGCTGGATCGAATCGATGGAGCGGGTTCGGGATCTGCTGCGAGCCCGCGTGTCGGCGGCCCGGCGGGAGACCGGCCAGGTGGTCGGGGTTTTCAGCTTGAAAGGGGGGGTTGGCAAGACCACCCTGGCCCTGGGCCTGGCGGACCGCCTGGCGACCACCCCGGAGCCCTCGCGGGTGGTTTACGTGGACCTCAACTGGCACGCCGGGATGACCGAAACCCTGACCGGCCACCCGACCTCCCGATCCTGGTTGGAGAGCCTGGACTTTCAGCACTGGTCTCCCGCCATCGTGGACGCGCTGATCACCCGCCCCCGGGAATCGCTTTCCTTCGACATCCTCGCCGCCCCCCGGGAGGAGGATCATCAGGGCATGCTGCGGGATCTCTTCCTGCTCAGCCGGCTGCCTCCGGAGGATGCCCCGGATTTGGAGCGGCTGGCCCGCGCGCTCTCGGATGGACGGCCGCTGGAGGATGAGATCCTGCTGGACGTGAATCGGCGGTGCGTCCAGCACGTGCGGGTGGAGCACGCCCTGGCCACCGCCCTCCATCATCTCCTCATCAACCTGCGCGCGTATTACCGATATGTGGTCCTGGATCTCCCGCCGGCGGCGGACTTCCTGACCCTGCTGGCCCTCCAGCGGGCCGATCGGATCGTCCTGGTGCTTACGCCGGACCTGGCGGCTTTGCGCGCGACCCATCTGGCCCTCGATCTGCTTCACCGTCACCACGTGCCGGGGGAGATCGGGGTGGTGCTGAATCGGGCCGTGCGGCGCAGCGAGATCCGACCGGATACGATCCAGCGCCTGTTGAAGGGAGTCAGCTGGGTGGCCGGGATCCCGGAGGATCCGTGGATGGCCAACGACCGCGCGCCATCGGATGTCCTGCGGCGACCCGGGCTGCTGGAGGCCATCCGCCGGGTGGCCAATCAGATGTTCCCGCCGGAAGGAGGGGGGGCGCAGGGGCGCCCTGCCAGCTCTGCGAAGGCTCGCCAGGGGTGAGGGGTGGACATGCGGCTCCGGCGGCGCATCGGCCCGTATCGGATCGAACGAGAAGTCCACCAGGGGAAGCTGGGGATCCTGTATCGGGCCCGGGACGAGGGAGGGAATCTCCGCGCCCTGAAGGTGCTCCATGCCTTTCTCATCCAGGATCGGACGGGGGTGGAGAGAGCCCTGGATGATCTAACAGGACGCCTCAAGGAGCTCTCCCATCCGTATCTGGTCACCCCCCTCTCCGTTGGGCATGATCCCGATGAGGATGCCCTTTACGTCGTTTACCCGTGGATCGAGCGGGCGGCGCCTTTCGATGCGATCCTGCAGCAGGAGGGAGGCCGACTGTCCTTCAGCCAAGTGGCCGAGTGCCTCTGGCGGGTCCTGCTCGCCCTGCGGGCGATCCACCGCGTCCAAATCCTCCACGGCGGCCTGAAGCTGAGCAATCTGGTGCGGGGGGAAGGGGGCCGGTTCTATGTGACCGATCCCGGGCTGGCCCGCGCGGTCTATCGAACCCAGCCGGGGGTCAGCCCATGGGACGCTCTGGGCACTTCGGATTATCTGGCCCCGGAGCTGATCGAGGGCCGGGAGGCCGGGTTCGCCACGGATCTGTATGCCCTGGCGGCCATCGGCTACCACCTCCTAGAGGGCCGGCCCCTCTTCATCTATGACGATCCGGCCCGCCGGCGGGAGGCCCATCGCAACCAGACGCCTCCACCCCTCCAGCGCTCCGATGTGCCGCTGGCCTTCCAGCGCTGGCTCCTGCGCGCCCTGGACAAGGACCCGCGCGCCCGCTTTCCGGATCCCGATGCCGCCCTGGAGGCTCTGGCGGCCGTCCTTCAGGAGCGGGGGTGGGGGATGGATTTCTGGCGCGCGGAGGCCCAAGCCCTCTACGAGCTGCGGGCCTTGGACCTGGCCGCGGAGCACGTCGACCGCATCCTGCGCCTCCGGCCCAGCCATCCCGAGGCGATGCTGCTGAAGGAGGAGATCGAGAAAACCCGCCTGCAGGAGGAGATCGCCCGGCAGGTGGCGGAGGCCCGCCGGCGGATCGAAGGGCGGCAACTTGAGGGGGCCCGGGAGATCCTCCGGGAGGTGCTGGCCCGTGCGCCGCAGCACCCGGAGGCGGAGGCGCTCCTGGCCCATGTGGAGGCCCTCCTGGCCCGGCCCCCCATCCTGGTGCTGCGAACCTCCACCGGCCGGATCTTCCGGCTGGAGCGCGAGGGGATCCTGGGTCGCTCCGGCCGGGACGGAAACCCCCCGGAGGTGGACCTGAGCGCCGAGGATCCCGGGCGCTACGTTTCCCGTCGACACGCCCGGCTGTGGCTGGAGGATGGCACATGGTGGATCCGGGTCTTTCCCGAGACGGTGAACACGACGTGGATGGACGGGGTCCCTCTGGAGCGGGATCGATCCTACCGTCTCCCGGAGGAAGCCCGGTTGCGGATCGGAAACGTCGAGCTGCAGGTTGCTTTCGAACATCCGGGGAGGGAGAACGCATGAAGGGCAAGCATGGGATGCGGATGGCGCTGACGCTTTCGCTCGGAGCCCTGGCCGGCCTGGGGCTGTTCCTGATCCTCATCGCTCCTCCCGTCTCCGCCCAAAGGGGGATCCTCGCCGTCCGGGAATACGGGGCGGATGTCACGCAATTCCCCACTGTGACGGTTTTCTTCCAGCTGGTGGATCTCTCCACCGGGCTTCCCGCGGATCAGCCGGTTCGGGTCACCTCTTTGCAGGAGGATCGCCAGGAGATCTCCCTCGAGGATCAGGCCCTGATGCCCGCGCCCCGCGGGGCCGATATCGTCATCCTCCTGGATGCCAGCCAGAGCATCATCAGCCCCCGATCCCGCGGCTACACCGGCAAATCCCGGCTGGAGGAGGCAAGGGAGTTCGTCGGCCAGGTTGCGGGGTCGAAAGATCCCAAGTCGCGCATGGTCCTGATCGCTCCCATCGGGGACACGATCGACTTCATCGGCCCCAAGAAGCTGACCGAGGATGGCGGCGCGGTCTCGAACCAGCTGCAGGTCTTCGAGTTCCCGGAGCGGCCCAAGGGGAAAGAGGCCACTCCCCTCTTCGATCTGCTGAGCAGGGCCTTGGAGGTGCTGATCCAGCGTCCGGATGCCCTGGGCCGGCCGGGGTTTGTGATCGTGCTCTCCGACGGCATTGATTTCCTGAGCGATCAGCAGGTGATCGATGTGACGCAGCAAGCCCTTAACCATCAGATCGTGGTCCATGCCATCCAGATTGGCCCCGCTCAAGGTCGGGGCAGCGAACGGGCCATGGAGAACCTGCGTCGCCTCGCCAGCCAGACCGGAGGGAAGGTGTTCATCTACGGAAGGGATCCGGATGCCCTCGCTTCCTTCTATAAGTCTATCCCGTCCTGGGGGCGGATCTGGGCGTTGTCGTATCGGTCCCGGGTTCGGCAGGGAGGCACCCACGAGATCCGTGTCCGTCTGGATGTGGGGGGACAGGCGATGGAGGCGCGGGAGTCTTATGCGATCTATCTCGCTCCCCCGGTGGTGGAGATCGATTGGGAGGGCCGGGCGGAGGGACAGGGAGGCATCGAGGATCCCATCCAGGCCGGCCAGACCCCCTCGCTGCCCATCACGATCCGCATCCGAAGGGAGGATCAGTGCACGAATTGCCAGCACCTGATCCGTCAGATTCGGATCGGCGAAAATGTGGCCCGTTTCGAGCAGACCACCGAGCCGCGCATCGAAGGGGGTATATGGATCTTAGAGGGCGTGGTGGATCTGAGCCAGACGCTGGGGCGGACCCCGAACGAGGTTTACCCGTTGAAGGTGGATGTAGAGGACAACCTGGGTTTGGTCAGCACTGGGGAGGGGCTGTGGATCCGCCCCCGGGTGGTGCCGCCGGGGCCGGCCGGGCGAGGGATCCTGGACTTTCTGCCGGTGGTTTCATGTGTGGCGGCGCTGATGGCCCTGGCGGTGGCGGCCGTGGCCTTCACCCGCGTCCCCCGGTTGCGCGAGGCCGCCGTCTCCATGACCCAGCCCGTCGTGCAGCGCATCAAGGAGGTCACGGAGCCCTTCTTCCCCTCCGGGGTCGCCCGAGGAGGCGAGCCGGCGCGCGCCTGGCTTGTGGTGGTGGAGGGCGATGCGGAGCGGCGGACCATCCCCATCCACAGCACCCATGTTCGCCTGGGCCGGGACGAGACGCTGGTCAACATCGTCTTCAACGATCGTTCCGTCTCCCGGCTGCACTGCCGCATTGAGGAGGTGGAGGAAGGGGTCTTCTACATTTATGACGAGGGAAGCACCAGCGGCACCTATGTGAACTACGAGCAGGTTCCCATCCACGGCACCCGTCTCCAGGATGGGGATCTCATCAACCTGGGCCGCGTGCAGCTGCACTTCCGGCTGCGCCTGGATCAGCAGGAGATCCGCCCGGAGGTCCAGACCGCCCGGCCCTCCCCGGGCCCCGTGTCCTCCAAGCCTCCCGGCGAGGAAACCGAGCCGTTCTTGGAGGCGGACGATCGGACCCGTGTGTTTCACGAGCCGGACCAGTGAGGACTTCGGAGACTTAGCCCTTTTCGTGACGGAGGCGCAGGATGCCGAAAGAGGCTCCCGAACGGATCGACGCCTTTCAGATCGAGTGCTCGCTTCATGAAGGCGGGATGGGGGTTCTGTATCTGGCCCGTGACACCCGGCGCGGCGCCCGGGTGGTGCTGAAGGTCTCCCGCCCTGTGAAGACAGCCCCCGGGGGGCAGGGCGGCGAGGGAATGGCGGCCGAGCAGGCCTTCTACGAAGAGGCCCTGCAGGGGGAGGTGGAGATCCTCCGCGAGCTTCACCACCCTCACATCGTCCGGCTGTATCCGCTGGAGGAGGGGCCGCGGGCGGTTTACAGCCGGCGCATCCCCGAGACGGGGCAGTGGTATTTCGCGATGGAGCTGCTGGAGGGGGGGAGCCTGGAGGAGCTGCTCAAGCGGCGCTCGCCTTTGCCCATCGAGGTGGCGGTGGAGATCGGCTACCAGGTCGCCATGGCCCTGGAATACCTTCACGCCCGGGGCGTCGCCCACCGGGACATCAAGCCCAACAACATCCTGTTCCGACGGCCGGTTCAAGAAGGGATCGAGGCGGTGCTGGTGGATTTCGGGCTGGCCCAGCGCCAGCGGGCGCGGGGGCTGGAGGCGGGAACCCTTCTTTACATGGCCCCGGAGCAGATCGAACAGGAGAAGGGCGGCACCGCCCGTCCCGATCCTCGGCCGGCCGATATCTATGCCCTGGGGGTGGTGCTGTATCGCATGGTCACCGGGCGTTTGCCCTTCGAAGGGCGGAGCCGCGAGCAGCTGACCAGCGCCATCCGCAAGAGCATGCCCACTCGCCCTTCCCTGTTGCGCCGGGAAACCCCAGCGCCCCTGGACGATCTGATCTTCGAGATGCTGGCGAAGGATCCAGAGCGGCGGCCGACGGCCTCCTTAGTCGCCCGCCGGCTGAACGAGGCGGTGCCCTGGCACCGGCGCTTCCTGGAGGAGGAACAGAAGACCAAGCAGGATCCGTCGCCCTCTCCCGCCTCATCCAGGTTCCGTTTGTCTAAGCCCTCTTTGGGCTGGAGCCTGATCACGGCGTTCCTGCTGGCCCTGGCGGCGGCCGGCTGGGGGCTCTATCTCTCCGGCGGACGGGGGGTTCCCACGCTGGAGGTTACCCCCACGCCGGTGGTGCGGATGACCCCCACCCCCCTCGTGATCCAGGGAGGAGGGCCGGCTCCTTCCCCGACTCCGGCGGCGCGCGTCGAGCCGACCTCCACGCCGGTTCCCACCCGTACCCCGGCACCTGCTCCGATCCTTCCGCCGACGCCGACGCCCTGAGGCCCACGGGGCGATTGTATATAGAGAAAGGAGGTGCGTGATGCCCGCTCGAGCGCAAGGGAGCGCGTTCAAAGATCGAAGGGCTCCGGCCTCAGGGGGGAGGGCCCCGGACGGCCGGGAGCTCCGCCTGGTGCAGGAAACCCACCCCGGCATGAGCGGGAAGAACAACGAGGACGCGGTGGAGACAGGGGTGATCCAGGGCTCCGGCGGGCGCCCCCGCTACTTCGCCATCGTGGCCGATGGCATCGGCGGCCAGGCCTCCGGCGAGGTGGCCAGCCACATGGCCGTCCGGCACATCGTCGGGTTCCTGCGGCAGCATCCGGCGATGCCCCTTCCCCAGGCCATGGTTCAGGCCGTCGTCCAGGCCAACCGGGCGGTCTTCGCCGAGGGCCAGAAGAAAGCCCTCTGGAAGGGCATGGGCACCACCGTCACCCTGGCGGTGATCGAGGACGGCCGCCTCCACCTGGCCCACGTGGGGGACTCCCGGGCCTATCTCATCCGGGGCGATCGCATCGTGCAGCTCACCGTGGACCACACCTGGGCCCAGGAGGCCATCGAGGCGGGTCGGCTGACCCCGGAGGAGGCCCGAACTCATCCCAACCGCAACGTCCTCAAGCGTTACGTGGGCATCCAGCCCGAGGTGGACGTGGATCTGCGGACGGCTCCATTGGATGGAGGAGGACGGCCTGATCCCCATCACCAGCCCATCGCCCTCCAGCCGGGGGATGTGGTCTTGCTGTGCACCGACGGCCTCCACGACGTGGTCCCGGACGAACAGATCCTGGAGATCGTGCGGACCCGTTCCGCCGAGCAGGCAGCGAAAGCCCTGGTGGCGGCGGCGAACGCGGCCGGGGGGCCGGATAACATCTCCGTGGCGATCATGGAGATGCCGGGGCGGCGGATCATCGCGCCCCCGGTTCGGATCCGGCTGCCGCCCTGGGCGATCCCGGCCGGGCTGGGCGTTCTGGCGGTGGTCGTGGGGCTGGCGCTGGCCTGGGCGGTGGCGCTGGGAGGCGGCTGGGGCGAGGGGGGCTCCGGGGGCGGTTTCCTGTGGCCCCGGGCCACGCCCATTCGGTTGCCCGGCTCAGGGGCGGCGGCCGGGGACACGGGGGGCGGGGCCTCCGGGCCGACCTCCACCCCGTTGCCCACTCCCACGCGGACGCCCACCTTCACGCCCCGGCCTTCGCCGGCTTCGCCGGCCTTCACCCCCATACCCACACCCGCGTCGACCTTTACGCCGACGCCTCCTACGATGCTCTCGGGCGGTGGAGACAGTGGAGGCGGAGGGAGCAGTGGAGGCGGAGGGAGCGGTGGAAGCGGTGGAGGCGGAGGGAGCGGTGGAAGCGGTGGAGACGGAGGGAGCGGTGGAAGCGGTGGAGACGGAGGGAGCGGTGGAAGCGGTGGAGACGGAGGGAGCGGTGGAGGCGGTGGAGACGGAGGGAGCGGTGGAGGCGGTGGAGACGGAGGGAGCGGTGGAGGCGGTGGAGACGGAGGGAGCGGTGGAGGCGGTGGAGACGGAGGGAGCGGTGGAGGCGGTGGATAACACGCCACCCTCCGTCTCTCTATCTCTCTAGATCTTCCAGCCATGGCGTATCGCGCGTTTCCGGATGAGTCGGATGTGGGTGTGCGATGGACGGCCTGGTCCAATCGAACGGGCACGGGGCTTAACGAACAGATCGTTTATCCGGTCGATGCCGCCCATCTCGGCCGGTTCTATGTGTTGGTCTATCGGTTCAGCGGGCTCAGCGCGACCTCTTATCAGTTGACGATCACACGTTGAAACGGGGGACTGGGGGCTTCTCGAAATCTCGAGGTCACGATCCGTTCCGGATAGGAGGAGTTCCATGGCGGTCCTGGAGCGACTGGAAGCCGCGCGGCGGGGGGATGGCGCCCGGACGGAGGAGCGGTCCTCCCTGCGGGCCCTGGCCAAGCACTATCGGCGGCGCCTGATGGAGGAGGGAGATCTGGGCGCGCTGCTCCAGCTTCCTCGCTCGATCCTCCGGGCGCGCCTGGAAGCGATGCTGGCCCAGATGATTCGGGAGGAGGGGGAGGTCCTTTCCCCCACCATGCAGGCCGAGATCGTCAACATGATCCTGGATGAAACCGTCGGCCTCGGCCCTCTGGAGCCCTTGCTTCGTGACCCGCAGATCACGGAGATCATGGTGAACTGGAGGGCCCGACCAGGCGAGGAGGGACGGGCTGAGGTGTTCGTGGAGCGCTTCGGCCGCCTGGAGCCTCGAGAGGACGTGGAGTTCGAGAACCGCGAGCATCTGCTCCACATCATCGATCGCATCCTCTCCCCCCTGGGACGGCGCCTCGACGAGAGTAACCCCCGGGTGGACGCCCGGCTGGCGGACGGAAGTCGGGTGGCCGCTGCCATTCCCCCCATCGCCGTGGATGGCCCGGTCCTGAGCATCCGGCGCTTTCGGGAACGGGCCTTCACCATGGAGGATCTCATCGCCAACGGCACCCTCACCGAAACCATGGCCGCCTTCCTGAAGGCGGCGGTGCGAGCCCGCCTTAACATCCTGGTCTCCGGGGGCACCGGCTCGGGCAAGACCACACTGCTCAACGTCCTGGCCGGTTTCATTCCCCATGATCAGCGGGTGATCACCATCGAGGACATCGCCGAGCTGCGCTTCTATGAGCAGCACCCCCATGTGGTGCGCCTGGAGGCCCGGCCCCCGAACGTGGAAGGAAAAGGCGAGATCACCATCCGGGATCTGGTCCGCCTCTCCCTGCGGATGCGGCCGGACCGGATCGTGGTCGGGGAGGTCCGGGGCGGAGAGGCCCTGGATATGCTGCAGGCGATGAACACCGGCCACGAGGGCTCCATGACCACGGTGCATGCGAACTCCCCCCAGGAGGCCTTCTCCCGGCTGGAGACGATGGTCATGTGGGCCGAGGCGGCCCAGCAGCTCTCCTTGCGGGCCATCCGGGAGCAGCTGGCTACCATTGATCTGGTGGTCCAGATGGCCCGCCTGCCGGGCGGTGAGCGCAAGGTGGTAGCCATCACTGAAGTCCAGGGGTTGAAAGGAGAGCAGCTGATCCTCAAGGATCTGTTCGTCTACTACCAGCTCGGCGTCGATGAGATGGGGCGGGCCTACGGGTATTTCACCCCCACCGGGGTGCGGCCGCGCAGCCTGGGCCGCATGCGCCGTTGGGTGGACCCGGCCGAGGTCGATCGGATCGAGGCCGCCCTGCGCGTGGATCCCCTGGAGGGTCGCCTGCCTCCGGATGTGCTGCGGGATCCCTCCGTCACCGAGATCATGATCAACGGCCCGCGCCAGGTGTTCGTCGAGCGCCGCGGCCAGCTTCAGCTGGTCCCGCAGGATCGCCTAAACATCCGGGATGAGCTGCAGCTGCTGGAGATGGCGGCGATGATGGCCGCCCATGCCGGCCGGCGCATCGATGAGAAGCGCCCTCTGGTGGATGCCCGGCTGCCGGACGGGAGCCGGGTGAACATCGTGCTGCCGCCCCTCTCCCTCAACGGGCCGGTGATCACCATCCGCCGGTTCCGCAAGGAGCTGATCCACCCCGAGGATCTCATCCGTCGGGCCTCCCTGGAGCGCCGGATGGCCATCTTCCTGCGGCGGGCCGTGCAGGCCCGCCTGAACATCCTGGTCATCGGCGGCACCGGCAGCGGGAAGACCACCTTGCTCAACCTCCTGGCCTCCTATATTCCCGAGGAGGAGCGCCTCATCACCATTGAGGACACCGCGGAGCTCCGCCTGAACCGGCCCCACTGGGTCCGTCTGGAAACCCGCTCGGCCGATGAGTTCGGTGAGGGGGAGATCACTATCCGGGATCTGGTGATCAACGCCCTGCGGATGCGACCGGATCGGATCATCGTGGGGGAGGTGCGGGGCGGCGAGGCCCTGGACATGATTCAGGCCATCAACACCGGCCATCCCGGCTCCATGACCACCCTGCACGCCAACTCGCCGGAGGACGCCTTTGCCCGGCTGGAGACGATGCTGCGGATGGCCCGGGAGGGAGCTGATCTCCCGGAAGCGGCCCTCCGGCGCATGATCTGCGCCTTCAACCTGGTGGTCCAGGTGGCCCGCCTGGTCGACGGCACCCGCAAGGTGATCCGGATCGATGAGGTGGTCGGGGTGCAGGAGAACCTGATCCGAACAGAGCCGATCTATGTATTTCGACCGGTGGGGACAGCGGAAGATGAGGAGCGGGTGCGGGGTTACTTCGCGGCCACGGGGTATCGTCCGGCCCTCTGTCTGCGGCGCTTTGAGGAGCATGGGGTCTCCTGGTCGCCGGATCTCTTCGATCCGAACCCGAAGATCTGGGTGGAGGGCGAGCGCTGGATTCCGGCGCCGGAGACCGATGAGGAGATGACCGGCTCTTCATAGAGTCGGGAAGGCTCGTGGGCGCGTCGAAGGACGTTCGGATGCTTGTTCCGGGAGGGAAGGCCATGGGTGCGCGACGACCCAGGGGATGGCTGCGTGGGGAACAA
>Ga0197144_100625_pt1 | contig 13943 bp, 15 predicted proteins | sample GBS85_MetaG_FD_148670 | JGI IMG/M metagenome (GOLD analysis project Ga0197144, IMG submission 148670) | Sediment microbial communities from Great Boiling Springs, Gerlach, Nevada, United States - GBS 85_MetaG | ecosystem: Environmental > Aquatic > Thermal springs > Hot (42-90C) > Sediment...
AGCCGTGCCAGTTCCCCTGACGCCCATTACGGTGACGGGTTCGTCTCCACGCACCTCCCCCTCTCAACGAAGAAGAGGGTCACGGTCTTGTGTTTTTCCTCAGGAGACCCAGTCCTTGCCGCCACTAGGAAGGCGTCGGCGTACATGCCCGAGGTTATCCACAGCTTAGTCCCGTTGATAACCCACGAGCCGCCCACGCGGTCCGCCCTTGTCTCAAGCGAGAAGGCGTCTGAACCGCAGCAAGGCTCGGAGAGGGCGAAGGCGATGATCTTCTCCCCCTTTACGGCGGGCTGTAGCCACTTCTCCCGAAGCTCCTGCCCGGCGTAGTGCATGAGGTTGTACACTATCATGGAGCCTTGAACCTCTGCGACGGTGGCCAAGGCCGGGCTCGCTTTGGCTATCTCTTCCACCGTGAGCACCATGCTCCGGAAGTCCAGCCCGGGGCCTCCGTATTCGGGCGGGGCGTGGGGCGCAAGGAGGCCCAGCTCCCCCATCTCGCGCAACAGCTCCCTGGGGTACCACCCCTGGTCTATCCGTCGGGCGTTGGGCTCTACTCTTCTCTCCACGAAGTCCCTTGCCGTTTTCTTCACAAGGCTATGTACCTCTTCCAGCTGCGGATACATAAAAAACGGATAAAGCAGATTTATAACAATTGAAGCACTTTACGCCTTGAGGTGCTTATTTTGCACAAATCCTCAGCGCTTTTAATCTGGCGGCCTATGGCAGATGTGAGGTGCCCAAACTCGGTGGTTCTGGCGGGGAGACGGATAGAGCTTCAAAACTGCGTCCCGAGGAACAAGGAAGAGTGGAGCCTAGAGCTTGCAATGCTCCTCGCAGAGATAAACGGCATAAAATTCACAGACACTGTAAAAAGGGTGGTGGAGTACGTCAGGAAGTTCTGGCGACAATACGAGGTGTGTCCCCCGGCATCGGTCATGGAGGCGGACCTGGGCATCGACAGGAAAACTCTGCTCGAAGCTTTCGGCGGGAACTACAGCGCAATCTGCGCATTGGCAGGCGTGGAGCCCCCAACCGGTTGCCTCTCCCAAGTTCTCTCCTCTACGTAGCCCGGTAGAGAAGCTCCACAACGCCTGCCACCTCGGCCCGGATCCCCAATGCGTTGAAGACTCTCCTCAGCTGGGCCTTGCAGGTGGCGCAAGGTCTCACAGCAGTGCCGAACTCCACATCCCTATACGCCTTTTCCCAATACTTCACGGCCAGCTCAATTGCCTCCGGTGCTATGAGCCCACCCCCTCCCAGACAGCAGAGAGATTCCTTTGGGTTTTTCCACAGCTCCATGTACTCTCCCACAACCGCCTTTAGGAGAGCCCTCGGCTCTGTTGTTATCGGAGAAGCGCCTCGTGAGTAGTTGCAGGGTCCATGTAGACCACAGGCCGCCGCGCCTCTATACGCCTTATCTTCAGCTCGCCACGGCTGTACGCCCGGAACAGCAACTGGTGTATATGGACGCCGGGTCGAGGCGATTTAGGCGCGACGAGTCGCGAAAAGACGTGCCACCCATGGCCGCATTCGCCAAATACCACGACGTACGGCCCCACTTGCCGTATCTCCTCTAGGTACATATCCGCGATTTTCTCCATATGCTCCGTGTCGAAGTAATAGCCGTAATTCGCCGTGTCGGCTACCCGGAGGCTCACCACAACGTCGTAGCCAAGCAAATTAAGGAGGTAAACGTACCCACGGAACGCCTCCTCAAACTCAAACAGGTCTGAGACGAGGGGAAAAGAAGCGCGACCCTCCCTCCAGGCCTCTCCTCAGCTCCGCTTAGCGGCTCCAGGTAGCGCTTGCCGTCGAAGAGGTAAAGCCGCGGTGCCGGTCCCTTCTCCTTTTCGATTTTTTTGGCCAGCGCCTTAGCCGCCATGGCTACGACCTTAGGAGGCATCCCCACGTTATTTCCATGTCTCAGGAAGTTGTCCACCACCTTAGCCACATACGGAACGGGCTTGCCTGCGGCGGTCAGCACGTCTCTTATCTGTCTGGTCGCCTCAGCGACGTCGAGGCCCAGGGGGCAGAAGTAGGCACATCTCTTACACATGGTACACAGCGAGAAACTTCTGTGAAGCTCTTCGGGCGTAGCCCTCCTCCTTACGAGTTGAAGTCTCCCTATAGGCGTGTTGGCGAGTTCGCCGGTGGCGATATAGGACGGGCATATCTCTATACAGTTCCTACAGCGGGTGCAAACATACGCCGCAAACACGGCGTAGGGGGCCATATCCATACTCGACACACACCAGGAAGATTTTAGCAGTTTGAATAGTGCAAAATCTATATAGTAACAGTTTAAATTGTGGAAGGTTACCTCGTCATGATCCTAATATTCCTCCCAGTTTTCGCCGCGGCCCTTGCGTTGGCTCTCCACAAAGCCTATAAAGCGCTGTCGCAGTCCCCCACGGCCGTGGCGCCTCAAGAGCTCACGCGTTTCTTGACCTTCGGCGGGATTGAAACAAGAAACTTAGGGCACTGTCGCTTTTTTTTCACGTGACCATAATCATCTCGCTCTCTGGCCACTTCTTTATGTTTGTAAAGGATGTACCCCCTGTCCTTCCAACGGTTGGAACCGCCCTGGGTCTCACGGCAACTACCGCTTTGGCTCTGCTGGTTGGCAGAAGGCTCTCCGAAAAAGACCGCGAATATCTCCTCATATCCTCGTTGCTCCTCCTAACTATTGCCACAGGCACAGCAATGGGCCTCGTGGTGCCGAGGGAATACGTGGTAGAGACTGCCCTCTCCCTTCCGCGGACTCTCGACATGACAAGCCTTCTGCTCACCATCCACGTGATCTGCGCCACGGCTACGGCGGCGGCCGTGCCCCACACCTTGATGAGCCACGTCGCGGCGCCTATAACTTATCTTGCAGTGAAAGCTAGAAGACTAGAGAAAGCGTGAAGTAGGTGAGGTAGGCGGCGGCGTAGGCCAGCAGTAGGTTTGCCACGACGCTGAGCAGAGCAATCTTAGGCCCAACCGTCCTGTAGACGGAAGACAGAGTTGCGATACATGCGGAGTACATGGCCGTAAACACCAAGTAAGCGAATACAGCCGGCAACGGGATGGAGGGAAACAGATGTAAGCCGCCGGTGGCATCGAGGAGGCCCAGCACAACCTCTTTAAAGATCCAGCCCCCTATAAGTGGCATCACGAGCTCCCAAGGCATGCCGAGCGGCCTGAAGAGAGGTTGCATGGCTTGGCCAGCCAAGGCGAGATAGGAATTGGAGACGTCCTCAGCAATGCCGCCGGGCCCAAAGGCCTGAAGCGGCCATAGGGCGAGCATGACGGCGACCAAAGGCGGCGCCACCTTGTGAAAAAACTCGCGGAACTCCGCCGCCACCTTCAAGGCGTATATGCGGAAGTTTGGGAGGAGTATAGGGGAGAGCGGCACCTCGCCGCCGGCGGCCACGCTAAGGCCCAGCATGCGCCTATATATCAACGACGCCAGAAGCACCACGAGAAAGGCGATTATATAGGGGAGAAACACTGCAAGCGGTATGAGATACGGCATGTGGGCAAAGGCGGCAGTTGCCACGGCAGTAAAGATGGCAAGTCTTGCGACGCAGGGCACGTAGGGCACCAGCAGAGCGGTGAGGACGCGGTTTGTTCTTCCCCAGAGCACCCTAGCCGTGGCCACCGCAGGCACGTTACAGGAGGCGCCCACAAAGAGACAGACAACGCCCCTGGGAGGTATGCCTAGTCGTGTCAGCTGTCTCTCAAGGCTTCTGGAGAGGAGGGCGATCACGCCGCTGTCTTCATACAACGTGATGAGCGAAAGAGCTACAAAGACGTATACAGATATTATTAACAGAGTTAATAAGGTCCCCCACAAGGCCTCCGCCACAAAGCGACCGGCAAGCCCGCTTAAATTATGCAGAATCCAGCTGGATACAGCGCCGTCTACCGCATCGAGTATTTTAATGATCGACACGGGGAGTTCAGTGCCCCACGGCGTGCTGCCCTCGACGACTGAAACGAGGAAAAGCGTAGCGGCGAAGCCCAGCGCTACTAATGTCAGAAGCGCCAAGGCGGGGCGGGCTAAGATGGAGGACTTAATCGACGCAGTGGCGGGAGGCTCCAGCTTGATGGGGCGCAAGGTCCCCCTGGGAAGCCCCTCCCCGAGGAGCTTCACCAGCTTCTCCACACCTCTTCTCTTGGTGGCTGAGATGTAGACCACAGGCACGCCAAGGGCTTTGGAAAGCTCCTCCTCCGAATACGGCGGAGCCCAGAGGTCAGCCATGTTGAAAACCACGGCTACCGGCTTGTATCTGCTTGCCACTTCTGCTATTTTTAAAGCGTTTCCAAGCGCGTGAGGCGCCGCGACAACCACCACGCCGTCGTAGGAACCTTCCATTATTTCTTTCAATGCTATCTTCTCGTCTTCGTCAAGGGGGTTTTCCGGGTGTAGAACCCCCGGCAGGTCGACGATTTCGATTTTTTCGCCGTCCCACTTCAGAGTAGCCTTGTGTATCTCCACAGTGGTGCCGGGGTAGTTCGCAGTTTTTATGTAAATGCCTGTGAGGGCGTAAAATAGAGAGGACTTGCCCACGTTTGTCGGGCCTACAATGGCGTAGCGCCTCACGCGCTATTAACATTGTTGATATAAATATTTTTCTAGAGGTTGTTTTAATTTTTGAAAATCTGTTTCGAAATCTATTTCGGATAGGTATGTGGGTGTAACCGCATCTATTTATTGCATAATATACACAACATTTAAAACAGCACAGATTTTTATGGTTTATGAGCATGAAGAAAGACAGGGTGAACATTGCCGTCGCCAAGGAGGTTGCGGAGGTGCTTGCCAACACCGCCGAGGAGCTGGGCATGACGCAATATGCCCTTGCCAACCAGATACTTGCCGTAGGGCTAGACCTCATACGCCAGGGCTACAGCGTCGCCCAGATAAAGGAGATAGCCCAGTTCTACAAGGTTATGACGGAGCTAGAAAGCGTCCCGGTGCCGGGCAGACTCCTCGACAGGATGATTGTGGAGATGTTTAAGGAAAACCCTGACGCTATGACGCGGGCTTGGTGCGACGCCGGCAAGATGCTGGCCACGTACATCAAGGCGGTGTTCGGCGATTTAGAAAAGGCGGTTGAGCTGGCGCCCTACGTGGCGAGGGTGGTACCTGCGAAGCGCTTCGAGGTCAAGGTAAAAGACGGCGAGTTCACCATGGACACGATAGGGGTTGGCTACAGCCTAGAAAGCGTCCAAGCCACCGCCAAAGCTGTCCAGTGTCTCCTAGAGGAGCTCAACTACGAGGTGAAGGAGATCATCACGGCACCCGGCATACTCCGCGTCAGGGCTGTCAAAAAGTAATGGCGGTATCCCTCAGAGCCGTTAAGCGAAACTTCGGCGGTTTCATACTCGGGCCCATAGACCTGGAGGTGGGCAGGGGGGAGAGGGTGGCTATTGTGGGGCCGTCTGGCTCCGGCAAATCCACGCTACTCCGCATCGTCGCCGGGCTAGTCAAGCCAGACGAGGGCCGCGTGTATATAGATGGACGCGACGTGACGGATCTCGAGCCCTGGCGCCGGGGCGTCGGGCTCCTCTTCCAAAGCCCGGCCCTCTTCCCCTCCCTCACCGTGTTGGAAAACGTGGTGGAGCCGCTCATTTCACGCGGCGGCTCTAGGCAGGAGGCGGTGCGGAGGGCGCGCGAGGTGTTGGAGGTCCTGGGGCTTGGGCACCTCGCGGAGAGATATCCCGCCCAGCTCAGCAGAGGGCAACAACAGAGGGTGTCCCTCGCCAGGGCGCTTGTATGGGAGCCCCCCGTTTTGTTGCTTGACGAGCCTCTCACGGCGCTGGACGCACCGCTTAGGGGTGAGGTCCTGCCCTACATCTACGAGGCGTCGAGGGGCCGCACCGTGTTATACGTCACGCACGACTTCGAGGAGGCGACCTTCATCGCAAGCCGTGTGGTGATTCTCATGGATGGCCGAGTCGTAGCCCAGGGAGACGCGGTGGAGCTTTTTGAAAACCCGCCGACGCCTAAGGTTGCCGAGTTCCTCGGCTACGTAAACAGGCTGAAGGCCGACTGCGGGCTCCTGTACTTCAGGCCGTGGGACGCGGCGCCGGGCTCCACCTACGTCGGCCGCGTCGTGGCTATGTGGTACAAGGCGGGGAGATACGAGGTGCTGGCGGAGGTGGAGGGGCAACACGTGAGGATCGTGGCGCCCAAGCCGCCGCAGTCCGGCGTTTTCTCCTTCGACGTGGTCAAGGGGAGGTGCTTCCCTCAGATGGAGTAGGGCCTCGGCTTTATGAGCCGCGACGCGGCGAGCAACGCCAGCGCCAAGAGGGCAAGCGCCGCCGAATAGAAATGCCCCGTCTCGACGAGGTCGGGAGCTCTTGAGGTGAGGAGGCGGACGGCCTCTGCGGAGAGCGTCGCGGCGCCCCCCGTGGTGAGCATCAACGCCAGCGTCGTCTCCGACAGCGAAGAGGCGATGGCCACAAGCCAGGTCTGCACTAGGGTGGGGCCGAGGGCCTCGCTTATGATCCGCGTGACGCATTTCAACGGCCCTAGGTACAAGACGCAAGCCTCTCTGGCGTCTATCCTTATCTTCTCCCAGGCGGGCTTGACGAGGGAGTAGGCGAGCGGGGCGATAACTAATGTGTGTGCCGCCGTTAGTATAAGCAAGGTCCCGTACAGCGGCTGGGCCATGTGGAAGAACCCGAGGGCGAAGAGGCTTTTCGAGAGAGAAACCGTAACCACATACGTCAACGCAGGTAGCCGCGAGCCGACGGAGTCGGAAACTAAAAAGGACAAAAGTACGAGAAGCACCGCCGCGGAGGCCGTCAGCGCCACGGCAAAGCTGTTAAACAGAGGCTGGACCATGGCGTCAACGCCGCGGGGCGCCAGCAGAGGCGAGAAGACGTGGAAAACCACAACGAAGAAATAAGCCGTCGCCCCAAGGGAAATCGCCGCGGGGATGGGGCCCACGGCGGGAGCCCTCGGGGCTGGTTCCGCAGGCGGAGGCGCCGGGATCCTTAAGAGCGGCAGGGCGAGCGCGGCTGAGGAGAGGAGGCCCAGCGAGACGAGGCCGGCGACGAGGTCTGTGGAGGCGAAGGAGGTGGCGTAGATGTAGACGAGAAGCTCCAGGGTGGGGTATCTGCCGCCTAGGAGAAGCGGAGTCGTGAAGCTGAGGAAGCTGAAGATAAACACGGTAAAGAAGGAATACAAAACAGCAGGCCGCAACTCCGCGAAGATTATCCTCAGCCTCGCCGTGGCCCTCCTCACGTAGAGATCGGCGGCCTCCAGCAGATCGGCCGGGATAGACCTGAGGTTAGACTCCACAACCAGCGCCACGTAGGGCCCGTAATACACCGCATGCGCTACCACGATCCCCCAGGGCCCGTACATGAAATCTCCGTGGAGCCTGATCAACGCATCTACTGTGGACAGGGCGGGGGCGAAAAACGGCACAAGCGTCACGGGCTTAACCCAGGGAAAGCGGACATACGCCGGTACCAGGGCAAGCCCTACCGCCAGAGATAACGCCGCTGAGGCCGCCGCCTGGGCCCCGGTAAACGCAAAAACCCAAAGCAGGTAGCTATCCACCCGAAGGAAGGCGCCGTATCTAGCGAGGAGTATGAAGTAAGGAAGAGTAAAGGCAGAGAGGAAAAAGAGCGGAGGGATTACGTACCTCCTCACCCGCCGGCTATCTCCCTCTGCCACCTAAGTCTCCACTCGTCTGCCTTAGACCCCAGCGCCGGGTTATACACCACGACGCTCTGCGGCTGCGGGAGGCCTTTGTTGTTCTCTATCTTCGCGTCAGGCCTGACCGGGAGCATGTAGTTGTACGGATCGACGAGGTCCTGCCCCTCCTTGCTTAAGGCAAATTTGACAAACTCCACGGCGAGATCGCGGTTCTTCGAGTTCTTAAGCACCGCCACGCCCTCCCTGTAGAGGAAGGCGCTTGAAGTCGCGGCGCGCATATGCGGGGTGCCGGGGTCTATGGCGTGGCTGAACCACGACAAGGCGACCACCACGTCGCCGCGCTTAAGCGCATTTCTCGTGGCCGTAAAACCGCTGGGGTACCCAACCTTAGCGATCTGTCCAGCCAGTTGCTTGAGGTGGCGCCACCCCTCCTCCTCGCCCTTTACAGACATGACCCATGAAAGCACCGCGAGACCGGTCCCCGATGTAACGGGGTTTGGATACGTGACAAGCCCCTTGTATTCAGGTCTGAGCAAGTCGTCCAGCGTCTCGGGCGGTCTCAGGCCGAGCCTCGCCAACGCGGTCTCGTTGTACACAATCCCGATGTATGACTTGTCCAGCGGGTAGACGCACCCGCGGGCATCCCAATACTCCTCGGCCGGCACGCCATCTATCTTTACGCCGGGGCAGTAGAGGACTTCCCTCTCAATTAACACCGTGTAGTAGAACTCGGGTATGCCTATGGCCACGTCCCAAGGCGGGTTGTCCTTGTTGCGGACCAGTTCATTCACCATCTCCACGGCGCCGCCCAACGGCACAAAGGTGGCGTTTACGCCGTATCTCCTGCTGAACTCCTGCGCAAGGGCCTTACCCAAGTCGCTTATGCCCTGAGGCCCGACAATGATAAGCCTCTTCTCCGTAGTCTGCTGGTAGGCTTGCAACGCCAGCATCGCCACCAAAATCACAGCAACGGCGAACACCGCCGCCAATAATGCCCTAATAGACACATGAACGATTTGTTATCTCTTTTTAAATGTTAAAAAACTTCTGCAGAAGGGGGTTTGTGATGATACGGCCGTGACTCGACCCGTGAAGACGTGTTTCTAAGCTGAAAAACTAGAAGGTCTCCACGAAGTCCGTGGGCTTCGGGATATCCTCCTTCAAGCCCTTCTTCTTCCTCAGCTGCTTCACGAGGTCTGCCAGCAACGACTCGGGGATAGGCGCCCATCGCGAGAACTGCATAGACCAGAAGATCTTGCCGGCGGCAGCTGCGCGGAGCTCGTCGCTTATGTTAAACGACTCCAGCACCGGGAGCTCAGCCCTTAGATACGCCATGTACTCCTGTTGGGTCATGTCCAGCACCTTCCCCCTGTGTTTGTTCAACACGGAGGTCACCGCGCCGATGTAGTCAGGCGCCACCTTGATGTCCAGCTTCATCAAAGGCTCCAGCACCGTCGGCCTCGCGGAGAGCATAGCCGCAAATATGGCGTTTTTGGTGGCAGGCATTATCTGGGCAGGTCCGCGGTGCGCCGGGTCCTCGTGTACAACCGCGTCGGTCAGCACCACCTTGATGCCCCTCATGGGCTCCATAGCCAGCGGTCCCGCCTCGGTGGCCCACCTGAAGCCCTGCACGATGTAGTCTCTAATCTCGCGGAGGTACTGGATACCGGACGTCCTGTCTACAATTACGTTGAAGTACCTGTCGTCGATTGCCCAGATGCCCCTTGCCTCGTCGGCGTCCCAGCCGGCCTTCTCCCGCAGGATCTTCGCCCTCTCCCTCGGGTCTTGGTCCTCCGTGATCTCCTTCAAGGCGATGAGCTCTACGGTGGTCTCGTCAAGAGGCTCCACGTAGAAGTAGAGGCGGTTGTGTTTATTCGGCGATTTGCCCTCCCACACCTGCGACCTCTCCCTAACGGTCTCTCTGAATCGGATCAACGGCGGCGATACAGTGAACTCCGTCTTCGTCCTCTCCTTCAACAGCCACGTCGCGATCTCGAGGTGCAGAGTACCCACGCCAGAGAGCAGGATCTGGCCGGTCTCCTGGTCTATCTTGAGGTCCAGGGTGGGGTCCTCGATCACCAGATCCTTCAAAGCCTCCACCAGCCTGGCCAGCTCCGCCGGGTTCTTCGGCTCAATAGCCACCGTGACCACGGGCTCGGAGATGTACCTCATCCTCTCAAACGGCGGAATGTCGGCGTATTTCGGATCCACCAACGTGTCGCCCGCCCTAGCCTCGTCAACGCCCATCAACGCCACGATGTTGCCCGCGGGCATATACGGCACGATGATCCTCGCCGGGCCCATGTAGATATAGGTCTGGAGAACCTTCTTCTTCAACTTCCTCCCAATTATGTATATCTCGTCGCCCTCCCTGATCGTGCCCGAGAACACGCGGCCCGTGGCGATCAAGCCGGCGTGCGGGTCCTTGTTCACCTTGCTCACAGCCACTATGGCGGGCCCGTTGGGGTCCGCGTCGAGAAGCGCCTTGCCGACCTCGCTGTTTAAGTCGCCGCGCCAAAGCCTCGGAATTCTGTACTTCTGCGCCACGTTAGGCGGCGGCACGTGCTCAATTATCATCGTCAGCAGGGTTTTATACAGCGGGAACTCCTCGGCCAGCTTATCCACGTATCCCTTCTCATACGCGTCTACGACGTTGCTGAACCTGAGGCCGGTCTTCTGCGCCATCGGGATGGTGATGCCCCACTTGTGAAGCGCCGACCCCAGCGCCACCTGGCCCTTACCTGGGTCCACCTTCCACTTGTCTTTAAACTCTGGCGGGCCGAACATGTCTATTAAGGCGTTGAAATCCTTCACGATTGTCAAAATCCTCTGCTGGATCTCCTGAGGCGACAGGCGGAGCTCCTTAATCAGGCGGTCGATCTTATTAATGAAGAGCACAGGCCTCACGTACTCCTCCAGAGCCTGCCTAACCACCGTCTCGGTCTGCGTCATGACGCCCTCCACGGCGTCCACCACCACGAGGCCGCCGTCCATCACCCTGAGCGAACGCGTGACATGGCCGGTGAAGTCCACGTGGCCCGGCGTGTCCACGAAGTTGATTAAATACGGCTTACCCCCGTATTCGAAATACAGCGATATGTTAGCCGCCTTAACCGTCATCTGCCTCAGCTGCTCAATGGGGACGTAGTCCATAGCCAGCGCCTTACCAGCCACCTTCGGCGACAGAAGCCCGGCGCCCATCAGAAGCGAGTCGCTGGTGGTGGTCTTCCCATGGTCCACATGCGCTAGAGTGCCGGCGTTTCGGATCTGCGCCGGGTTCTTCGCAATCGCCAAAATCTCGTCCAGTTGTTTTTCCACAACCCTCACCGCTGAAGACATGCCCGACGATGAGCATACATATATTAATTTTTCTCCGCCACGCCACGGCCATTCGCAATCACCACCTCGTTCCCAACGGACCAGCTTATGGAGTCGTGCAAGTGCAACATCTACCCCCTGACGTTTCGATATCTATGGCCGTGTAGATGCATGTAGATAGGATGATTTTTAATACAAATTCTCTTCAACGTGTATGAGGTAGAGCTCGCCGACGGCATCTATCCCTCTGGGACACTCCACCTCTAGCCCCGCCGCATATATGCGGCCTTCTTCGCTTTTGTCAAGCGCCTCTCTGTACCGCCTATACAACATGACGGCAATCGCGTGGCCAAAGCGGCCGAGACCATAAGAGACGCGTTAGAGGGGTTCCACATAAGGAAGAAGGTATGTCTCCCGGGTTTATTTACAAAAGAGACATATAACTCCGACACAGTAGGCTACAAGCCGTTATGTGTAACTAATTACGTTTCTCAAACTCCACGAGGTAACCCCTATGCCAGAGCGTCGCCAGTAAGGAACTGAAAAATAACTTAAAAGTAGATTGCCACCATATGATGAAGAGTAGACCTGGAGGGAGGGGCAAGCGTAGACAAGTGCAAACCCCCCAAACATTCACGCTTCATGGCAAGCTACAAAAAGGTAAAATTTCTAACGTCCTAACACTTTGAGCCTTGGTGGATAGCCTTGGGGCTGGGTCCAGATCTCGACTTTGTTTAGCTTAACTGTTATGAAGTAGCCTCTGAGCAATGCGCCACTTGCCTCACTGGGGATAAAGATAATTCTAAACTGTCGGTAGCCGCCAGGCGGTATGTCCACTGTGAAACGCTCCACATACGCCACTTCGTCAGGCATAAACCTAAAGTCTTTCTTCACCACAACCTCCAACACCCCCGAGACGGGGCCCCACACCTCCACCACGGCTGCCACCGCCTCTCCCACCCGCACCTCAGACCTCTCCCAATAGGCGTTTACCCTAACATCAGGCCTGGGAGTACGCCTTGGAATGGAAGGTAGTGGAGGTCTGTATGGGAGTTGGTACGTGCCGCCGCGGTCGAATGGTACGTCGACGCTTGCGACATATACCACGCCGAATAGCTTCACAGGCACTCTTACATAGCCTTTTACTTCGTAGTCGAGAGTTGTGTCGCCTCTCATAATCATGTCGGCGATAATTTTCAACACGTCGACGATGTGACTAGTCACATAGAGATATATAGTTCGCTCTGCTCCGGCAGGGATGTAAATCCTCTCATAAACCCCCTCCCCTAGATAACTCCCCTTGACGTATATCGTGTAGACAAATCTCTCCACTTCGAGAGAGAACATGGACGGATTGTGAACAGAGACGTAGATTGTCACGTGGATCGCGTCAGGCATTAAGTCGCCAGGCGGGTTGAAACCTTCAAGCGAGACGTCTGCGACAGAAATCTCCTTCACGACGAGGCTTCTCGCCGCGTCGTATAGTTGACTGAGATAAAACAAAACCCCCAACGCCAAAACTAACAAAACCAAGCCAACAACAACCCCAGCCCTGCTCCTCATGAATAAATTTATAAGTCTTAACTAAAAAATATTATATGGTTGCCAGACTGGCGTTGTTGCTGGTTCTTGCAACTGCGCTTGTGGTCTGTGCCGAGCTAGTTCTTCCGCCTGCTGAGTTAAAAGAGGTTTGGATTGAGGAGCCATATACAATACAGCCCATAATCAACAATGCGACTAACTATTACGTCACTGTTGAGATCGACGCCAGAATTAGTGAGAATTTTGTCGTGGGGATACACCCGTTGAGAGAGTGGGGGTGGGAGAGTAAGTGTTGGCTTTGGCTTGTGCCTCCCGAGAGGAGGAAAAGCACGATATGTGAAATAGAGGGGTTACACAAAGCTGTCGGCATACCCCTTTGGAAAGGGACTAGTTACTGGATCCAAAGCGTAGATGTGGTACGGACTGGCGGAGGTTTGTATACAAGTGCTTACAACGCCTACTATTAAAGATATACGTCTAGACTTTATAAATTCTGACACAGTCAGAATCTCGACGTATATAAACGCCCCAGCTAGTAACAACATTATCCGTCTCACTCTTTTTAGAGATGGTCAATACATCTACAGCATCGCGAAGAGAGTTGTGTTGAGACATTCAGCAATCCCAACATGGTCGCCGTGTATAGACCTACGTGTAGACTTCGGCCCATACATGCTGGGAGGAGGGAGATACAAAGCCGTCGTCGAGTTAGAGGCCGAGGGGAACGTGGCTAGAAAAGAAAGGACATTTGAAGTAGTATCCCCTACTTTTACCACCGTTACTATAACCACTACGGAGCCGACGACTAAAACAACAACAGCCACCGTGACTAAAACTGTCACGACGACCACTACAGAGCGGGTGACGACGACTGTTACGGAGAGGGTAACTATCACAGAGAGGGTGCCGGTCACAGTTACGCAGCCGACTATAATTCCGTACACGACCTACCTCACAGTCCCATACACCACCACAGTTACAGAGACGCTGACAGTCACCACGACGGCGCTTGTGGCAGACCCCACCCAGACCTACGTCATTTTCGCTCTGTTAGCCGCCGTGTTGATACTCGCGGCATATATAATCTACGCCTCGGCCCGTAAATAACTTTCTTTTTCCCTATACCTAAAGGAGGCGACGTACGCGCCGTTGCCTATAGGCGTTGCTAAGACGTAGGTCTCGTCCCACGGCGCGTTGACGTCTGGGCGCATGTACGCTATAGCCGCCACCACGTAGACCGCTCCGCTACTACACGCCTTGTAATATGCCTTTGACGCGTCGCCTACATATGCCGACCCGTCGCCCGTGTACGTTGCCAACAGACGGCCCTCGCCGTCGTAGACCTCCACCTTCTCCAGCTCAACGCCGCAAACGCTACCGTCTGTCCTAGGCACGACTTCCACCCTGTAGTTCATGCCCATGC
>Ga0197144_100632_pt1 | contig 13810 bp, 17 predicted proteins | sample GBS85_MetaG_FD_148670 | JGI IMG/M metagenome (GOLD analysis project Ga0197144, IMG submission 148670) | Sediment microbial communities from Great Boiling Springs, Gerlach, Nevada, United States - GBS 85_MetaG | ecosystem: Environmental > Aquatic > Thermal springs > Hot (42-90C) > Sediment...
TTTTCAGCACTACTAGGATGTCTACTCTCTTGTTCTCTCTGTACAGTTTCTCCCATACGTCGTTGTATTTCCTAGGTAGGTAGAGCTTGTAGTACCTGTGAGACTCCCTTACGATAGCCCTACCCCTGGCCAGCAACCTATCTATTATTGACAGGTATGATGTGGGCATCATATCATCTACAAAAAACGGAGGATAAAACCTTTAAAAATTTAAGGATGCTAGACTCTTAGACTGGACCTAATCGAGTAAAGCACTACCTTCTTAATCCAGTCCTGATCCGGTATCAGGATCTCTGGGAGTATTGGCCTTAGGTAGAGCACGTAGTCCTCGAGGATCGCAGCTATTATTGTTGCTCCGTGGTAGATTCTGCACCTTCCCTATGAATAGCGAGATGCCTTCGCTAGCTATCCTGTTCGCTACGTACCTCCTGAGCTTAGCTAGTGCGACCAGCTCCTCCTTACCGAACTCCACTCCACTCTCCTCGAGCATCCTCCTAGCGACCTCTAAGTCCTCCTCCGCCGGCTCCGTGTCTAGGACCTTCTCCTGGTACTGTAACTTCACGGTGCCGAGGATCACGGCCAGCCTATCAACCCTAGTGACGCTGGTTCTCGAGAGTAGCCCTGAGTCCAGCTCCTCCATAGCCTGGAGCTTAACGGCTACGGTCTTAACCACTAGGTCCGCGAGCTCCAGACTCTTAACCATATCGACCCCCACCATAATCTAGTAGAGTCTTTAAAAGTGATACCAGTCCAGCTTGTCTAGCTTTGCTGGACAGAAGTGCTGACCTTCTCCCCGTCCTAAAGGGCGTGGCTCCCAGTTGTAATCAGTCGTTCAGAAAATCGCTAAAGCTTAATGGTAGTTCCGCCAGTTTAGTTATGCCTCCTTTATCTTAGGTGTTTGAGTACCTTTTCCTTAAGTTCCTCTTGTGTTAGCCCGGATTTCTGCGGTGCTCTTACGATTTTCACTTCTCCACCGAGGTCTACGCTAAGTATACCTATCTTCTTGGAGTATACACGGAGGGCGTACCGACCTATGATCTGCGGGGGCTCTATAACCTCTTTGGTTTTGCTGTTAACCCATACTTCTGCTTTGCTTGGCACTACTACTAGGACGTAGTCCGATAGTAGGAGCCTGGTGATGGCTTGCTCTATAAGGTCGAGCACGAGCTTACGGGTGGTGGCTATCTTAGCCTCAAACGTGTACAGATATGGCCCCCGGCTATCCCTGACCACCCCTTCCTTGGATATCCTAAGCGGGGCAAGAGCAACGATATCCAGCTCCATGCTCCCTAGGCGGATACCCTTCGCTACCCTAAAGCCCCGCTTCCTCAGCCAATCCATAACCCTGTTTCTGAGCTCATCCTCGTCTCTGAACAAAACACATTACCCCGTGAAGCTGAGTAGATCCCTAGGTTTAGGCCTCTCCTTGAACACGGGCGTCAGGGGCTTCTGTGGTTTTGTTCCCTTAGGCGGATAGAAGAGCCCTATGATCATGAACGACTTGTAGTACCTCCATGTGTTCCCCAGCACGAAGTAGAGATCGCGCTGGAAGATCAGTTCGTCATAAAGCTTCTTCCTCACAGGCCCAGCGACAGTCCTATACTTCCTGAAGAGCTCCTGCGCTTCCCAGTCTATCACCATCATCTCGTGGCCTCCACAGCGGGGGTTACCGCAGTAGAACCTGTAGCCTATCCAGGGGAGCTCCTCGATTTTAACCTCCGGCTCCCTGACATCGGGGAGTAAATGCTTATCGTTTATGTTGAGGTACTCTAGTAGCGTAACTCTGCTGTCTGCCTCGTCCATTTTACTCAAGACCAGCTTCTCGGCCTCCTCCCTCAATCTTTGCCTAGGCTTATCGAAGAAGTCGACTACGTGTTTAGGCTTTATGACGCCGAGACTCCTACCAGAGTTGACCAGGGTTTCAACGTCGGGATCCAAGAGCTCATCGATTATCGTTAGCCTGCGGGACCAGTCATCGATGTGCTCCACCACCCTTATACTCTCCCAGCTTAGCACCCGCCTGCTCTCAAACCTCCTATCGTGGGGAGGAGGCTTCTCGCTCACATCGACCTCTATCACGTCCCACTTACTGAACCTTATATTAGTGTACCTGTCGTCAACCCATATCTTGAAGGGTATGGGGTAGAGCCTCCTCCACTCTCCGTACTCGTTTACTCCGGCAACGCACACTATAGGACCGTGCTTACTACTCAGCTCGGGATAGGTCTTTGCTAAGACGATTACCCTCTCCTTGACCACCCGCTACCACCTAGAGCTGGCGCTGTAGAACAAGCCAACAAGTTCCCTCTCTAAGTCATCAACATCCTTGGTATTGAGTACGTCGCTGTTCGCTAGGGTTAGCTCCACCCCGCAGTCCTCACAAAACAGGTGCACTATTGTACAGCCCTCGCCCCACCCCTTAAGCTCTCTACGGCACAGCGGGCAGTAAACCGGCTTACCTAGGAGCTCGCTAGATGCGAGGAGGTTGCCGGGCTCTTCTACATCCCTTACTCTTCTATGTATAACCCCTACTAGCATGCTATCTTCCCTTACACGATATCCAGCCTCTTCTCGAAGAAGCCCTGCTTTACTAGGTAGTCGGCTAGTATATCCCTGTGGCAGTAGTGGGTTTGAGGGCCACGGGGCTTGGGATACCTCTCAACACATAGGAGGGCTATGAAGCCCTTGCGCTTAGAGTCCCTTAGCTTAGCCTCCCACTCATCGCGGTTCTTCTCGATCAACCATAGGTACCATTGCTTAAAACACTCGAAGGGTAGCCTACCCTCTATGTATGGCTCCCTAATGATCCTGGGTACCCCAAGCTCGCTAAGCTGAATATAGGTGATGCCGTGTGCTGGAAGCTGCCTCTTAAGTAGCTCAGGTGAAAATTCTGGCTTAACAAACTCGACATCGTGCCTTACGTCGAGAACGACCTTTATCTCACGCTTCTTAAGTAGCTCTAAAAACTCCTCAAATGTCCTACCCTCGTACCCTATCGTGAATATGGTGTCGTTGAGGAACTCTACGAGAGCCTCCTCAGCCTGCTTAACGCTCCAGCCGTTCTTTATTATTAGCTGGGCGAACTTCACCTGCTTAGCGGGGTCCTCGATCTTCGAGATAACTACGGCATGGCCGAGCGATAGCTTGCCCTCAGCTACCAGCTTCTTTACATCTTCGTGTACCTTTAGCACTAGTGCCAGTCTCTTTGAGACCCATTCAAGCGATACCCCAAGTCTTTCAGCTACCTGCTTTTCGGTAAGCCCGTGCTTAACCATTATGCGGTATACTAGCTCTCCTTCCTGAACAGGCTCCAGGTTCCTCCTGACGAGGTTAGCTTTTAACGCTAAGAACTTAGCCTCGAGGTCGTCGACAGATACAATGTTAGCCTCGATATCTCTCCAACCAAGCCTCTTAGCAGCCTCAACCCTGTGAAGCCCATCAATAATCTCGTACCTGCCGTCAGGCAGTGGCCTAACAGTAATTGGGTGTAATTGACCGTCTTCTTTAAGGCTCTTCATCAGGAGGTTAATGTATTCCTCATCAACCTTAACTCTAGCGGCAATCTCTGGGTTTAAGACCAGCTTATCGAGAGGGATCCTCAAGATACCACCAGTAAGTATTAAGGTGCTACATATTTAAAAAATACTTACTAAAGATAGCTTCTGTAGTAATTTGCAATAAGATCTATCTAGTGTATAGAAAGTCTTAATAGCTTGATAAAATTTATAGAAAGTTTCAAAACATGATGAGTTTTATAAGACTTTTCCTATAAACTACTGGTGGCGATAGTGGTGTCTGTGTACGCTAGAATCCATAAGGTGTCACCGGTTTCCGGTACTCTCACGTTTACGTGTAGCTACTTCGTGGCGCCTGCAGGAGATGTGATATTCGCTATCCTGGGTTCGGATAGAATACTCTACACGCCGATTGACGGTAACATAGGAAAGGAGTACGCCGCTAGGGTTGTAAAGGGGACTGCGTGGAACGTTGCCAAGGTAAGGGTAGGTAAGTGTAAGAGGTACGCGAGGTACACCATACCCAAGCGATTCGCTAAACAGCTAGGGATATCCGGAGAAGACTACCTGCTGGTGTTAGGGCTCGGTGAAGAGCTCCACGCGATCCCTGTGAGATACCTGCTAGAGAAGGTAGGGAAGTTCAGAGAACCCTTACTCTAACCTCCTCCCCGCTACCAGCCTCTCTAGCGCACCCCCTGTCCAGCTTACTGGACGAGTGCGTACAGGGACAGGGTGAGGGCTCAGCGGTCTAGCGTATTTAAATCTTTAATTGGAGATCTTTAACGTACTTATCTAAAGGCCAATGTGTAGTAACTGTAGTAAGTACATCAGACCCGGAACGGACTCCCATGGGAGCGATGTGCGTAACCCGAAAACTTTTCAGCGAACTCAAAATCTTTTTCAGCGAAACCGGAACTCACACCCCCTACTACTAAGTAGTAGGTAGTAGGGGTACTAGCTGGGTGAGGCGATAGGAGGGGGGTAGGTACGCGCGGATGGAGGTGTTTACCCACTCTGGGGGTTATAAACCTTATTATGCTCTCAGCATTATAGACCCGATGTTCTGATTCCGTCTCTATTCCACCAGCGCGGGCTAGCGGGGCGGATCCGCGGGGAGCGGGCGTTGGAATCCGAGAAAGGAGAGTCGTGAAATGAATAAACATGAACGGCAATGAACCACCATCTACCGAGAAGCGGCGCGCTGCCCCACTAGTACTGTGTATACGGTGCGCTGCGGAGCGCGGAGCAACTCGGGGCGAGTTTATTGGACTAGTCTATAAAGGCAGGGGAACTATATAGCTTTATATAAAAGCACCCAAGTTTATATAAGTGGTTATGATAAAAGCCAGAGGGCAACGGACGCTAGTAGGATGGCGAAGTCCTATGGATTTAGCGCTGTACTGAGAAGTCTCCGAAGAGTGTCACGGCATTAGCATTTACTTTCGCAATCAGCAACGTGCTGGAGGCTCTATGAAGAGGAAATAGTAGAGGTGTTAAGTGGATTTGTAGCTAGCCTTCATTCTCTTCTTCAACGCCCTTGCCAGATACCATACCTAGAGCTATCTCAAGGTTCTCCTTACTAACTTTAGCGTCAAGTATCTCTACAAGCTTCTTAAACTCAGAAAGCCTCTCAACGTCTTTTAGAGCAACTCTCTGATTGGAGTACTCTTTATTCAGAGCCTTCTCGTGGAGAACTTTCGAGCACTTGACGACCTCGAGCCTAGTATCCTCATCTACGTCTTTCCACACTAAGCCAGCCATGTAAACCGCGAGGAGGGGTCTGGCAAATTGATGTCTAATAAATGCCCTACCTAGTTGAGTAACTTTGTATGCAAGATAGTTTAGAATTGCAGCATAGTAGTATGCTACCTTCTCCTCCGAACTCTCGATGTAGGCAACGTGCGATTCTATGATAATGTTGGGATGCTGAGGCTTAAACGCGAAAGCTGTAAATGCCCTATCGCATCTGTAGGCAACGTAATATTTGTTAACATTTAAAGGTGTTATAAGGCTGGGCTGTTTTACTTCACTTATTAATGCCTCAATCATCCTTACTGTGTCTTTATGAACTATCTTACTAATATTTATGTTTAGTGCTTCTCGTAAAAACGACTTAAGGGATTCCTCTCCTGTTTTAGAAAGTATTACGGGAACATACTTCCTAAGCTTAAAGGGATTTATTTCACCTTCGTATACAACGCTAAACACCTCAACACCATACTTTTTAACTATGCTTACTGGCACTTCTAGCAGGTCCTTAGTGCGCCATAACCTAAACCTAAACCTTATATCATCGTAACTGTACTCATGTAGAGCAATGCCTGCATACATTTCCTTCTCTTTCTTCTTTTCACCCCCATAGATACCCCTTATGTAGAGGCCCATAGGGTGAATGCTCTCGACACTTAGCTCTTTTGCAAGCTTGGTGAGGTCCTCTGTGAAGTACAGCAGGTTCGGCGCTACGTAGTCGTCGTAGCTCTTACTAAGCTGGGTGATCTCTAGGTAATCCTTAATCTCGTTAAGCTCTAAGCTCTTGCTGTACTCCTTACCTGGCTTTCGTGAAACTACGTATAGCTCCGTACTCCAGCTCATAGCGGGACCCTCACCTCTTTTTCACTACAATTACAGCGGGGTACATCCCGTGCTCAAAAACATCGAAATCGAAATCGATAAGCTTAATCTTTGCGTTGACGTTCTCTAGTACGTCTCTGAGGATTAGGTATGTTGCCAGTATGCCTGCAAGCATAGGTGATTTATGGTAAAATAGTTGCTCTCTGTTCATTATGTACGCTACGCCCTCGGTAGAGAGCTCAACGGATTTCCCTAACGCGGCCGCAGAGATGTCTGCACCTGCTAGTACTTGCCCAGATTTCTCCGTTCCTACGGTACTCCTGATCTTGCTCAGCATGTACTCCCTAACCTTATCAGCGTAAGGGGCCTTGAACTCGGTCACAGGTATCCACGGAGGGTTCGTAACTACTATGTCAGGTTTAAACCTGGTCATAAGGATGGCGGCGAAGATCGATGTCAGTACTACAGCCCACACGCTATCCCCTCCATAGTCCGCAATTATGTGTGCTAAGCTTTGGGCTAATCTACGCTCTTTGAATAGATTTACAAAGCTTTGAATAAATGGGTCCCTGACCTTCTCCAAGCCTCTCTCTACGTAAGTTTCGATCTTTTTCTCAAGGCATATAGAATCGAATCCGCATTCACTATAGGCAAACCAAAGCGCTAGAGTTAGGTTCTTCTCTAAGACTCTAAGCATTGCAAGGATACTGGAAGCACTTCCAAGCCTTACCTGGTTGAAGTTCACCAAGGTTTGAAGGTGGGAAGCTATGGTGTTCGCGATCCCTGACAGAGGTGGTACCGTTAAAATCGACCCCCCGAACCACGTAGCTAGTGTGTCTATGTGATACACGTGTGGAGGTTCGCTAGGTATTCTCCCACCGGTTCTCCTCCAGTAAGCTAGAATAAGCTCTGCCCTAGCAACTGCAACTGCAAGTGGGTTCACGTCAAAACCTACAAGCTCGTTGAGAGCCTTATCGGGATCCTCACCTAAGTCAATCTTTCTGTGGAGAGCCTTCACAAGAAACGTCCCTGATCCGCAGAACGGGTCTAGAACTATCCTCTCTCTCAAGTCGAACTCGTTTAGCATTAGCTCAACAAGCCAGAGAGGTGTGTAGTACTCTCCTATCTCTCTCCTAACGTCGCGTTCGATGAGGTATTCGTAGAGCATTCTAAAGACGTCTTCAGCTCCGAGAGACCAGTCAACCATGTTAGCTCTTCTAATAACTACGTCTAGAACCTCTTCAATATCCCCCCTTAGTGAGGGCTCGTAGAGTGCTGCTCTCCACCAGTTCAGGTAGGGTAGTGCTATATCCAGTACAGCTGTATCCGCTCTAAGGAACGCTCCACTACAGATAACCTCAGGACTCTCAATAATACCTAGAGCTGCGGCTAGAGATGCTAGTACAGACATCTGCATATATGTATGCCTAATGAAGAGATCCTCGAATAGGGTTTCGGTACTCTTAGAGCTTTCGCTGTAAAGCATGCCCATAATGCTCTTATAGGCTTCGTATAGAGGTTTAACCTTAGGGCTACCCTTTAGGGCGTCTAAAGCCCTAGCTAACTTCTCGCGGATCTGCTCATAGTTAAGCTTATACAGAGTTTCAACGTTCTGCGGTATTGGCGGGATTTTGATCTCCTTTAATTGCTGGATGATCTGTGTTTCTAGCAGTTTCTCAGCTCTCTCCTTATCGCATTCCTCAACAAGCTCTAGACCCGACGTGCTGACCCTGTATATTCTCCACCTGAGCCAGTTTGTCACTATAAAGAACTTGGCCTTCGAAACCAGAGGCCAGTACTTTACCCTAGCATCCCTCTCCGCATCATCGAACTCGCCTTCATGGGCCTTGAACTCGAAAACTATGCTAGAGCCTAGGGCCATATCGATCCATCTCCTCTCAGCACCGACCCTAACCTCCTGAGGCATTAAGATAGTTACACTCTCCTCATACTCCTCAAGAAGCTTCCACAGAGTACACGAAGTCAAATCCCTAAAAGCACTGCACTTCTCTCTGGCAACACTCTTCAAAATCCTCTTCAGCAACCCTATAACTTGAACGCGTATATTCTCGTGAGGCTTAAGAGACATACGCTACACCAGCTACTCCCTAACCTCTTTTGGAATACCTATTGATGGGTCTAGAAGTAGGGAGTTTACGATTTGCTTAACCTCGGCAAGGTCAACACCGTACGACTCTACGGATCTCCTAACCCTACCTTTAACGATGTTTAGGGATGTTTTACCTAGGAAGTAGCTCTCTATAGATCCTCTCAACCACTTCAAAGCCCACTCCCTCCCTGAGGTGTAGTAAGGTGTCATAGTGAACACCTATCGCCTGACCCATACCCTATGAGATATACTTAACTTTAGAAGTTATAAACACGTGCTCAAAACATCGCTAACTGTTAGCAGTAGTTAGAGAGACTAGCACTTTTGCCTACCTCCCCTAAATCACCGTTCAGGGTTCCCTAACGCTTGCGCTAAGTAACCCGCTACCAGTACCAGAACCTTTATATGACTGGTCTATAAAACCCTAGCTTTATACGATAGCTAGAGCAGGCCCTTGGTCCTCGAGAAGTACGTCTCCTCGTTCTCCGGCTTAACGTGCTCCCTCGTCATCACCGCACCGCCCCTCGTGGACACGTAAAGGCCCTCCTCCCTCACCGGCGGACCCTCAGCACCTCCTCCAGGCCGCCGAGCGTTTTCTATAAATAGAGATGTAGTTGCTGCCACTCACCGGATCCTCCCACAGCCTCCAGAAATAATGACCTTCAATCTCCTCGAACCAGCCAGCTCCTTCAGGAGGAAATGGATTCTCCTGGCAATGACGTGGAAACGGAAGAGCCTGCACACTAGGGAGCTGACCTCCTAGCTCCGGTGCATTGCCGGTGGGCCGTCGCCTATGCCGAGCTCCTCGAAGACTCTCGCCAGCTTCTCCGACTTAAGCATGTGCATCTTCTGCGTTATGTTCTCATAGTAAACAGAGATGTCGTTAAACCTGACTATCAGGACACCGGTCTGCCGCACCGGTAGGAGGGTGTGGGCCATCAGGTCGACGGCCCTCCACCTCTCGCCCCTCTCGATCAGCCTCCTAACTACCTTGACGACCTTCCACACGGGTCTGGGCAGATCCTCATCAAGGAGGTTCCCATATCTCCCTCCGGTGGTTCCGACCTCCGCGTCCCCTCCCCGTGGCTTGATAAGCTCCTCGTTCCATTTTCTCCTCCTACCTTTTCGGGAGAGCTTAGCTTCTTTAAAAATATGCTAGAATAGCGAACGGTTCGGCTCCTGCAAACCCTGCTAACCAGCAGGCTGGATAAGGAGGAAGTACACACGCGACCCGACATTACTACAGTTACTACTATTATCAATATAATAGAATTTTCTATGGGGTCTTCAACCACAGCTCAGCTCATACTAGTATTAGTACTAGTAGGTTAGAGAGTCGAGTAAATGGCTTCCAGCAAGCTTATCGTTACGCCCATCTTCTTGAGCTTGGCGATCTCCTCTCTCGACAGCCTCCTCCTTGTCCACGCCTCCCCAACCCTCCTCACCTCCTCCGGCAGCACCTCCTCGGGGTCTACGCTGGTTACGTGGTACATCCTCGCCTCCACCCCCCTCTGCCTCGCGTAAAGGTATACGCTGTAGAGGAAGGCTACCGATAGCGCGTCCTCGTGGGATAGGAGGTAGATGTAGTTTTCGGTGATCGCCATACTGACCATAACGTTCCTGATGTTTCTTCTAAGCTTCGCCCTAATAACATCTTCAACTACCTTGTCCTTCCGGGGGACTTCAACCATGAGCATACTCTCATCTGCAACCTTATATCGCTGGATGCTATATAAGTTTATATCGCCAGCAACTATATAACATTTCTTAGCTCTGGGCAATATAAACCCCTTTACCCGCATAGAGAAGGTGCAGCGGAGTTTATAAGACTGTCTTATAAACCTGGGGTTCATATAGCTCTGAGCGATATAAACTCCTTTCATTGCTCTAGGTAATATGACCTCTCGCCGTTTGTCCCTAGTTACTCATTCTCATCAGTTCATGTTTATTTGTCACATCTAGGGACTTCCACCTCGCCCACAGGGATTTAGGTATCCCTGTGGGATCATGGGCGGCTGTCGAGCTTAACGGCACAAAGCTCCCATCTACACCTAGCCCACCTAGGCTTGGAGCAGAGCTCCCATCGCCTAAATAGACTCTGATAAAAAATAGATGAAACAAACACTTATAAACCTAACCCATAAACATCAACTACGAAACAGCCCTCGCAGTTTATAAACCAGTATATAAACCAGCCTCCGTTTATATACCAGTTTATAAAGGGAGTCTATGCGGAGAGTACCGTGGTGGTACGTGCTGTGAAGCTTATGTAACGAATTATATAAAACTAGGTGGCTTTATATAACTCGTTATATAAACTGATCACGTGTTTCACCGCTCCAGATCCTCTGTTAAGCGCGCCCTGGAGAGCTGAACACCCTGAGATTATATTCGCCAGAGTAATGAAATCTAATCGCCTATAGCGATGAAAGTATGTGAGAGCGCAGCTATCAAGCCGCAGCAAATGCAGTAGCGCGCGGGACCGGAACCCGCACCCCTCTGTAACTCTAAATATGTATTTAACTAGGGATCTACTGTAGGATCCTGCTCTCCACTATTTTCTTGACTACTTCGTTCACTGCTTGCTCTGATACCCCGAGCTTCCTGCACACCTCCTTGAATACTGCGTTGGATGGGTTGCTGTTGACCATGACCTCGTCTAGTGCTATCTTCAGCACTGCGGCGGCCACGGTCTTAGCTCTCCTACCACTCAGCATGCTCTGAACCTTCGCTGCTAACTCCCTAGCCCTCTTATACACTACGGACGGTATCAGCACCCCGTACCTGGTCACCAGCTCATCCAGTACGGCTACTGGGTCGCTGTCGCTGTCCGGGTATATGTATGACGCGTAGCGCATCACCACCTTCAGGTACCTCTTGAACTCCGGGTCGCCCCTCCTCTGGGACAGGTAGTAGGGCTCGGCGGTGTCTAGGCAGGGCATTGTCGTCACCCTGCCAGCCGTGGCGCCGTCCCCCCTCCTGCTGGCCACCACGTAGTAGGCGGCTAGGGTGAACTTGTCCCTGAGCGGGTGGAAAGGCTTTCCGCAGAGCTCGGGCATTACATAGACCTCAGCACCCTCCTCTCTAAGAACCCTGATATACTCTTCATGTTGCTTAATGGCGAGCAAAGGGTCTACACCGTGCTTTAGTGGACTACTCGACACACACTTAACTAAGTCTCGAGTGGGCGGTCTATCAATGGCTGAATCAAATAACCTATCATCATACCTTAAACCCGACACCTACTAGCGCTCATCCAGTACCTCAGTCACAATTAGTTATTACAGGTACTGTTCATCTACTGTAGAATCTATAAGCACACAGTTACAGTTAAACACGCCTCTCAGGGGCACACACATTCCCTCACTAATCACGCCTAAATTATTAGGGTTTAAGCTTTAATTAATCCCGGTGGTAGAAACTATGTGTGAGCTTTACGGAGTCTCTTCCAACAAGGTTGTGGGTGTTAGTTTTACTTGGCGTGGTTTTGTAAAGAGGGGTAGGGTTCACCGTGATGGTTGGGGTGTTGCGTGGTACCTAGATAACGGCTTAGCTGGTGTTGTTAAAGAGCCTAGGCCTGCTCCTGATAGCCCTATAGCTAGGCTCATGACCCAGGGCGTTAGGAGCAAAATTGTTATTAGCCATGTACGCTGGGCCTCTCGTGGAGACGTTAGCTACGTTAATACACACCCCTTTGTACGGAGAATTTGGAGTAGAGATAGCTATGGTCTCCCGGATGGCCTCCGCCGAGCTCTCTTGGATCTTCTGGATATCGTCCTGCGCCAGCAGTCCAAACTCTAGAGCGCGTGCTACTGCGCGCTCGAGCAGGGTGTGTACGTGGTCGATGTAATCCACAACCCTGGTTCTCTCCACCGTGCAGGGAGTCTTGGGCTCCTTACCGTGTTGCTTAAGGAAGTAGTACTCGCGTAGCTTTATGCTCGTGCCCAGCAGGTACCTATAGATTAAGGCAAGGCTACCCTCCTCGTACCTATCCGGCGGGGACGTACCTCCGACGAACACAAGCTCCAGGCTAGGTATACCCTTTATGACGTCGGATAGGAGTCTCCCGTGGGCCACCTTCCTAAGCTCCCTCCACAGGCCTAGCACCGTAAGCGTGGACTTGAAGAGTGGGAGGACGTCATTCCTTAGGTAGCCTACCCAGGGTTCCCTGTCCCAGTACCTTATGCTGACGGCCACAGGGTCTCACCTTAGCATCTCCCTCAGCCTAGACCTCAGGTCCGAGTACACGTCTAGCAGAAGGGGGCAGTCCCTCCGGTAAATCCAAGAGGGCTCTTCGTAAGGTAGTAGGAAGAAGCGCTTAAGGGTCTCCATCAGGGCGTCGAAGTTCTTGATGTCCGACGCGGCTCGCCTTATCTCATCCAAGCTTACGCTCTCCTTATCGGAGAGTTTAGTGGCGACGATGTCCAGCAACTTTAGCGCGTCCTTGCTTACCTCCGCTAAGTACTTGAGCGAAACCTCGATCCAAGCCCTCAGAGGGTCAAACTCCCTGAACTCCTCCTCACTGATGTTCGCTAAGCTAAGTAGGAGGCCTTCTCGTTTTAGCATCTGCCAGTATCCTGAAAAACCTTCGGTAGAATGATGCTAAGTGGTACCCCCAGACCCTCTCTCGCTTCCATAAGGCCTCTCTCCGAGTACCTTAGGGAGAAGAGCTCCATCAGTTCCTCCTCCTTCTCCATGAGCTCCGGGTACATGCCCATAAGCACCCTGGCCCTCTGGGGGAGTATGAATAGCGCTTGAACAACGCTGTTGTACGCCGGGCTCATGCTGTAGAGAAGCTTGAGTAGGTTCCTTACGTCCTCCTGAAGGCTTGACACGTGGAAGCGCCCCCGAGAAGAGCGCAAAGATTCTTTTAAATTTTAGAGGTCTTAGGCTACCCTTAGAGCTGAGAGTTGATATTTGAGGTCGGCCTCACTTTAAGGCCCGGTTTTCGGGATACCTAGCTGCGCTAACAGCCTCAGATACTTCGGGTAGTGCTCGTCGGCTTTGCTCAAGAGGTCCCCGTACCTAGCCTCAGATACTTTCAGCTCCCCGAGCCTAGACTGGATGAACCTGGCGGAGTCCTTGTCGGCGATGACCTGGGTCAGGATCCTCCAGTTAACCTTGCGCAGGTACTTCGGCCTGATGAGATCGTGCCGGTTGACGTACTCCCACAAATCCTTCCTATCGACCTTCGCACCGGCGTACTTCCTTAGCAGCCTTAGGATCTCCACCGAGAAGTATGCCCACTCGCAGGGCTTCTGACTACCTCTTACCCCAACGTAGTACCTGCAGAAGCCCCGCTCCTCGAAGCACATCAGCCTCCTAGTCACCAAGCCGACCTCAGGTATCTCGACGACTTCGTTGGGGCTAAACGTCTTCAGGACGTGTAAGGTGTGTGATAACCTCAAGCCCCCTTCGAGCATTAACCTGTAGAGAGTGTAGTACTTCTCGTGGTGCTCTCTCAGGTACTGTATTGTCTTCTTAACGTCCTCTAGATCGATCTGGTAAGGCCTAACATCTAGCTTATAACTCCTAGAAGGAACAACCTCCATTATCCAGCCGAAGGTCTCAGGTGAAATCATTCTCCTATAATATAGATACTATATATAGTGTC
>Ga0197144_100634_pt1 | contig 13786 bp, 13 predicted proteins | sample GBS85_MetaG_FD_148670 | JGI IMG/M metagenome (GOLD analysis project Ga0197144, IMG submission 148670) | Sediment microbial communities from Great Boiling Springs, Gerlach, Nevada, United States - GBS 85_MetaG | ecosystem: Environmental > Aquatic > Thermal springs > Hot (42-90C) > Sediment...
TGTTTGAAAATTTCTGTATCCATGAACATGAATAATTGAACAATCTTCATTAATTGCTCTTAATAACATTCTTATTGAAAGCTTGTAATGACTGAATCGAAGTATAGGTTTATATTCGATTATATTAGCACATTTGAGATTAACTTCACCTTTTTTATATGTAAGTATTGTAGATCTGATACCTTTTTCTTCGAGTCCTTTTGTTAATAAATAAGCTTGTTTAGATGGCCCAGCTGGTATATCATAACCAAATTCTCCTATCAAACGTAAAATTATCAATTTATCATCCTTAAAATTTAACGCTTCAATAACATTATTTCCTTAAAACAAGCAAATTAGAGAATAGCTCAAATTTTTCTGTTTTAATTTCTTGATTAATTTTCCTTATCCAATTAACATTTATATCATCTATAATTAAAAATCCTCCTTTCGGTATGTAAGTATAAGACTCTTTTAACTCGAAAAGTATATGTTCTAGTGTATGTAATGAGTCGTGAAGAAATATATCCACATGTCTTAACTCAGCTAGTAATTTTGGTAAAATAATTCTTGAGTCGCCAATGATCAGTTTCCATCTATGCCTTAAATAATTCGGAACTAACCATCCCACTTCTCCCTTTAATAAAAGGTTTTTGTCTGGTAAATCTATGCTATAAAGTTTACCTAAGTTATTCTTTTCAAGAGCGCTTAGTATTAAAGTCGAAGAAGCGCCATTTGCTACACCTGTTTCAACTACTATTCTAGGTTTTAAATATCTGATTATTGTATAAATTATTGGTCCTTCTAGAGGAGAAACCATGGCTCCATGGGAAGCACGAAATTCTGAAAGTTTATCAAAGATATATTTTCTTATATTTTCACCTTCATTCAAAAATCTTTTAATTTTATCTTTTTCTTCGCCTGTTAATTTAACCAATTTGCTCTCTCTCCTTAAATAATGAATTATGGATCTGAGAACAGATGGATTTTTTATAAAATATTTAAAATTTTGTTCATTTAGAATATACTCGATTAATGCTATTTTTCAAAATTATCAATTCAGTTTCAAATCGAATTCTTTAAGATCTTTAGCTTTACCTTCAACTATCGCTTCCATAACTTTGAAATCTTGATTAATTATATTTTTCCAATCTAATTTCTTAGCTATGTTTCGCATAAAGCTGAAATCTTTATTTTTGACTTCTTTCAAAGCAAGATCTAAGTCTTCAGCAATCATATCTATATTAGAAGAATCTCTGAAATACATCACTGCATTGCCTAAAGACCTAAAAATACCTTCGGTTCTCGTGACCAAAAAAGGCTTGCATATGCTCAAATATTCTCTTATTCTTGTAGGAAGACCGGCTTGATTAACCTTTGTTCTTGGCAATAAAGGTAATGCACATAAAGTTGCGGTAGCTATATAATTCGGTAATTCTTCGTATTCTATCCATCCTGTCAGCTTAACTTCTTTATCTAAATTATTTTCCTTTATTAGAGATCTTAGATAATTCATATAAGAAACCTTACCTTCTCCTACAATCAATAATGAAGGTTTTTCTTTTAGCTTATTCAAAGCCTTTATTAATAAATGGACTCCATCATAAGGTCCCATGTCTCCATGGTAAAAAATCACTTCATCCTTTAACTCTAGTTTACTTTTTATAATATTAGGATTTGTCTTATAAGGGTTGAAATGCTCTGTATCGACACCATTAGGTATTACAGTTACCTTTTCTTCATCAAGACCATATTCATGCCAGAATTCCCTACCTAGCTCGGTTTCAACGTTTGCATAATCAACATTTCTAGCTATTTTCTTTTCCATTCTTTTTAGAAAAGGCACAACTAAATTTTTAAAAGGCATATCGAATTGAATGTAAAGATCACTAATAAAATCAGTTAGCTCTGCATAAATTGGTGTTTTTATTTCTTTTTTGTTTGATATCGCTGCATAAGTTGGCAAAATATTTATTGTTCTAATTATATCAAACTTTTCTTTTTTCACAACCTCTTTAATTTTCTTTTTCATTTCTCTCATAAGTTTTATTCGAGTAATTACATCGAATTGTTTAAATTCTAAATTTATGTATTCATAATTTGCTAAATCGTCTTTTGGATATTCTGATTTTGGACATATAACTGTTAAATCGCATGAAAGTTCAGATAAGTATTTTACACTATAATTAGGCCTTCCCGCTCTTTTCTTTGACGGTAATGGTTGTTCACATAACAATAAAATTCTAAACTTGCCCATTTTCTTAGAACAAGTAAATCATAAACAGTTCTTTTTTTCTCGAAATTTAAAGCTAAAGCTTAATTTATAAATAATGATCAAACATTTAATTCAATATGATCGAATAACTGACAATCATCTCTCAAAATCACTTTATAATCCATTATTTCCTTTATTATTGGATCTTTTCTTTTTTTAAGTCTTTCGAATTCTTCGAAATTTAACGCTATAATTTCATATCCAGGCAGTAAATCAAAGTTTTTCAATCTTTCTAAAGGATTTCCTTTGAAATCTGATATGACTACTAAATCTACATCGCTCCATCTATTAAAATCGCCTCTTGCATAAGATCCAATCATCGCAACACTATATTTGCCCTTTAATTTCAATGCCCATTCCTTTGCTTCTTTTATTACCTCTTCTCTTATTCTCCTTCTTTTTTCAATGATTTCCATATTTCTTCAATTTTTTTAATTAAAGAATCTGCTATTTCAATTGCTTGTCTTGATTCTCTATTTGTATAATATTCTTTAGGTATTCCTTCACTCCAAGCATTAACGTATCTGGTAGGAATATAATACTTATCTAAAATTGCAGCAGAATCAATCATTTCCTCATCGATGTATATCGAAACTTCTTTAATTTTTTTAAGCAATCTAGTTATACTGTGCCCCAATGCTTCTAAACCAAGACCATAAAATAATCCTTTTACAACAAATTCGCATGCTTGATGACATTTAAAGCAAGACCAATTATAATCTCCTCTTTCATGATCTCCTTTAGCGGAGTCTAAAGTAAATTTAGCCATTCTTAACCATCTTTCAAATTCTTTTTCATCTAATCATATTTATCAACGAATTCAATATCAATCCAATTTTTATGTATTTGAATATTCTTTAATACTAATTTTTTATTTTTACTTTAAGTTTAGAATCTTCTTTGATATTTTTAATTATTTGTTTAAACTTGAATATGTTAAACCGAGCCAAAATATATAATTAGGATCTTTAATCCATTCTTTAATTTTAGGTACAATCACACATATTTTGTTATCAACTAATCTTTCAGCGATTTCTTTACCTTTATTCATTATTTTTTCTTTAAATGAGCTTATTTTTTTCATTATTGAAGTTAATGTTTCTATGACATCTTTGTTTACTATTTTTTTAATTTTTGATAATTTCATGCAAGCAATGTAAAATGATTTATCTATATTTGAAAGTCTATTCCATAATCCTTTTCTTAAGCATAATTTATAAAATCTTAGTAAATCATGAAATGATAAATAAACCATTTTAATAACTAATTTTTTTCTACCTTAAAAATTTTATCGCAAGTAGTCTAGCTTTTGTAACTGAAAGAAGATACGTTAAGTTCATTTTTTAATCAAATAGTTACCAATGGCTAAGTATTTTAATCCTGAATTTTTGAAAGTCCAAATTGCAAGTTCAGGTGTTCCTACAATTGGATAGCCATGTAAATTGAAACTTGTATTTAAAATTCCTCCTACACCTGTAATTTTTTCAAAAGTCTTTAATATTTTTCTATAAGAAGGATTCCATTCATTTAAAGTTTGTGGTCTTGCTGTAAAATCCTGAGGATGTATTGCAGCTATTATTTCATCTCTTTTTTCTGTTGTATCAAAGGCAAGAATCATATATCTTGCAGGTCTAGCATTTACTAAATATTCTTCCATTCTTTCTTCAAGTATAGTTGGAGCAAAGGGCATCCAGAAATCCCTTTGCTTTATTGCACTATTCAATTTTCTTACTATTCTAAAATCCCTTGGATCTGCTAAAATACTTCTATTACCTAATGCTCTTGGACCCCATTCAACTCTACCATTAAATCTTGCAACTATTTCACCTTTAGCTAAAAGCTCACCGACAATTTCTTCTATTCCGTCATATTTTTCAGCTTTATTTTCCAACCCTTCTTTTTTTATTACTTCCTTTATATAATCATCATCAAATTCGCATCCATAATAAAGATCTTCCAATGGATGAAATTCTGGTTTTTTTCCATCCCTTTTGCAAAGCTCATAGTAAATTTGTAAAGCAGCTCCCACAGGTGTTCCATCATCTCCTGCTGCAGGATAAAAGAAAGCATCATCAACTTCTTCCAATTCCAAAACCCTTTTATTGGCTTTAACGTTTAAAATGTTTCCTCCAGCAAAAACTACCTTATTTATTCCTGTTGCATTTATTGCATTTCTTACCCATTGTAAAAATAATTCCTCATAGTAAGCTTGGCATGCAGCAGCTATGTTATCGAATCTTTCTCCTTCTAATAATTTCCTTAATTTTTTTTGCATAGACTTTAAATAACTTTTAAATATGTTTTCAAACTCCAAGTTATTTTTTGGATTTATTCTTATTATTTTTTTCATTTTTTCTATACAATAATCTGGTTTTCCATAAGGAGCGAGACCCATTACTTTATATTCATGGTCCCAAGGTTTCATTCCTAAGTATCTTGTTATTTCACTATAGAAAGCATTTCCAAGTGAATCATAGAAAGTAGACCATGCAATCCTTTTAATTTCTCCCTTTTCACCTATTGAAACAGTTGAAGAAACACCATCTCCTGCACCATCTGCTGTCATTATTAAAACTTTTTCATCATAACCAAATGGAGAACATCTATAGGCACATGAAGCATGGGCTAAATGATGTTCAACGAAAAAAACTTCCTTATTTTCAATACCCAATTCTTCAAATATTTTCTTCAATTCCTTTATATTTCTGAATTTATGTAATATTTTAACGTAAAGTTTTACGAAAGTTTTTGAATGAAAATATGGAGAAATTTTTTCAAATATCTTTAATTTTAAAGGATATTCTTCCAAAGGAGAGTAAACTCTATTTAAACTTACTATGGCTATTGCATCAGTTTCAGAGGGATCGATTTTTGCTATTTTATAAACTTCCTTTATTGATAATTTAGGTACTCCGCTATGATGTTTTATATTTGTTAATCTTTCTTCTTGTATTGCAGCCAAAACTTTTCCGTCCCTTATTAATGCTGCTCCGCAGTCATGTCCATCATTTATACCAAGTACAGTTATTGGTCTATGGGGCATTAACTTTTTCTTTCAAAAAGTAAATAATCAAGTTTCATTTTTATTTTTTCAGGATTTTTTGTAGAAAAATACCAATCGATCGTTTTCATTAATCCTTCTCTATAGCTTACCTTAGGTTCCCACCCCAGTAATTTTCTGGCTAAAGTTAAATCTGCAGCTCTAGACATTACACCTACAGGTTTTGTTAAATCATAAACAATTTTACTAGGTCTCCAATTAATTGTCTCAAAAATCATTTCAGCTAATTCATTGATAGTTATGCTATCCTCTCTTCCAGCGTTTACTGCAGTGCCATCTTCAATTTTTTCACAGGCTAAAATTAAAGCATCTATTATATCGTCTATATATGTATAATTCCTTTTTTGTTTACCGTTGCCCCAAATTACAAATGGGTCCATTCTTATGAAAGCTTTAGCTATTAAAGCTATAACAGAGTGTGTTTCATTTTCTCTGGGCCCATAAGCTGTAAATATTCTAACAGAAGATGTTTTCATCCCATATTGTTTATGATAAGCTTTTAAAGCCATTTCTCCCATTAGCTTGCTCCAGCCGTATTCCAAATCTGCATTGGCTTTACCGTAGGTAAACGGGTCAGCATCTTCTTCTTTTAACCTATAATTTCCTTCAGGATCTTCTTGTAAATGAACTGGATAAACACAAGCAGAACTTGCATAGCATATTCTTTCTACATTATTTTTACATGCTTGTTCAAAAACAAGCTGGTCTATTATCATTCCAGTACAAACATCTGCAGGATGTGTAGCTATATATCCTCTTCCTCCATGAACTGCAGCTAAATGGAATACGATATCCACGTCTTTTACTACCTTTTTTACAAATCTAATGTCCTTTAAATCTCCCACGTAAACTTTCAAATTTGCTTCTTTACTTATATATTCTCCTTTAGATATTTTCAAAAATTTATATTGTAAATTTTCCCATTTACCGCTTGAAAAATTATCAGCTACTATTACTTCAGATCCTTCTCTTATTAACCTATCTACTAAATGACTTCCTATAAAAGATGCCCCTCCTGTAACAAGAACTTTTTTATTTTTATACATTGTTTAATTTTTTATAAGCCCAATCAATTGTTCTTTTCAACCCTTCTTCTAGTTTGGTTTTAGGCATCCAGTTAAGTTTTTCCTTCATTTTTGTTATATCTGCACAGTATCCTTTAACTCCTACAATTCCTGTAAGATCGTATTCTATTTTTATTTCCTTTCCTAATATTTTAATGATTTTTAATGCAACTTCGTTTATTGTTACAACTTCATTACTTCCTAGATTTATAGGTTCAGCATCATTAGCTTTAATCATACATCTAAGAAGACCTTCTACGCAATCTTGAACATATAGGAATGCTCTTTGTTGACTTCCATCTCCTAAAATTATAAATCTTTCCTTTGGATACATTATTGCCTTTCTTATAAGTGAAGGTATAACATGGGCCCATCTTAAATCTAAATTTTCATTTTCTCCGTATGCATTAAATATTCTAGGAACTGAACATTTTAATCCGTAATCTTTATAATAAGATTTACATGCTATTTCTCCCAATATTTTTGCCCAACCATACGTTGTTGGAGGGTTTGCAGGATAAGCATCTTCTTCTTTAAATATATTCAATCCGTTTGTTTTATTTCTGTAAACGCAAGCCGAGCTTGTGAACAAAAATCCTTTAACATCATTTTTCCTTGATGCTTCAAGCATATTCAATGTCATAATAACAGAAGGAGTTAACTGTTCAACGTTTACCTTTGAAATATAATGAATTCCACCCACAGATGAAGCTAAATGGAATACGTAATCCACTCCTTGACTAACTTTTATACAGTTATTTAAATCTGTTAAATCTAATTTGTAAAATTTTATATCATCAATTATATCGCTTAAATTTTCCATACTCCCTCTGGAAAGATTATCAGCTACTATAACGTTTGCTCCTATTTCTACCAATTTTTTAGCTAAATTTGAACCTATAAATCCAGCTCCTCCCGTAACTAAAACATTGGCTTCCCTAAATTCCTTAAAATCCATTTTAATTATCTTATCTTATTAGCTTAAATGCTTTTATTTAAAGACCTCTTTTATACTTTCTTTAAGTATTTTTTCTGAAAAGTATTCATCCAAAATCGTAAGATTCCTTTGTCTATATTGCTTTAATATCTCTTTCTTGTTAAGTAGTTCAATTAAAAATGAAGCTATTTCTTCGTATTTAACTTCTTCAAATACAAAACCCACTTCCTTTTCCTTTGCAAATTTTGCCAAGTATCCCTTTGCTATTATTAACAAAGGTTTTCCAAATCTTAAATATTCAACAAATTTTATCGGAAATGATGCATCTGGAAAAATGGAATCTCTTAATGGTAAAACAAGCACAGTTGAACGACACATTTCCTTTAAATATTCTTTATAAGGTAGTTGTTCGTTTATTATTTTTACATTTTTTAAATTATTTCTTTTTACCAAATATTCCAAAATTTCGTACATTTCTCCTTGACCTCTTATTACAAACTCGATTTTATCATTATTGATTAGTTTGGCGATCTTTATGATAGAAATTAAATCGTAATTTTTACCTAAATTTCCTGAATAAATAATACTTAATTTATCATCGTCAATTTCATCGCAATTGTATTTCTCAGTTATGTTGGGCAAAATTTTTATTTTATCTGGATTTATCTCGTATTTTTCTACTATAAAATTTTTCATCGCATCAGTTAGTACAGTTATTTTATCGCTTATCAAATAAACAGTTTTAGCCAAGAGTTTCCCAATTTTAAAAATTAAACTGTTATATTTTGTATAACCTGTGTTAACCAGAGCCTCAGGCCAAAGATCTGTAATATCGCTTATTAATTTAGCTCTGTAAAAAATTTTGTATACAAATCCTGATAACGAAGAAAATATCCTTTGACTAAAGGCCCAGATATAATCTACTTTACTTAAAAGAAATAAAGGAAAAAGGGAAGTTAAAGTAAATGAAATATATAATATTAATCTTCTGTGCAATCCTTCATGTTTCAAAGAAGGAATATAAACTCTTATTATTTTAATTCTCTTACCTTTTTCTATTGTTATTGGCTTTAACTTATAACCCTTTCTATTTCCGTATGGGTAATGGGGTAAAGTTGTAATTAAAATTACTTCGTATCCTAGATTTATTAAAGTCTTTATGCAATTCTTTAATCTAATTACATCCCCGTTTAAATCTGGAAGCCAATATTGTGAAATTATGCATATTTTTTTCATTTATAAATTTCTTCCCTTATCAATGAAACGAGGATAAATATTAGCAATCCAGTTGTAGCTAAAATTACGGAAATAATTAAGCTTATTCCAGATATTATAAGTAAATTTGTAGGTAATTGTCTTGTGCTATTAAAGTAGTCTATTACTAATATTGCAAAAATTATGGAAATTAACAAAAATATAAAAGAAGGTATTCCGAATAAAATTAGAGGATGTCTTATTGAATGTCTTTTTAAAATAGTAAATAAAACGTCTAAGCCATGAAAAATAGGATTAGTTTTTGAAGGTTTTGGAACGTTGTAGTGAACATTTATAGGTATCTCTATAACTTTTAAATTTTTATCCAAAGCTTTCATTAAAATCTCTGAATCGACTCCATATCCCATTTCTGAAGGAATTAAGTCCTTTAAAACTTCTTTTCTATAAGCTCTAAAACCGCATTGTGAATCGGTATATTTTTTATTTGTAATAACGTTTAATATTTTATTACCAAATTTTCTATATCCTGGCATTTCCTTTGTTGTTAAGTTTAAAAATCTCGAACCAATAACTACATCAGCGTTATGTTCAATTAGTGTATTTATAAAAACAGGTATCAAATCTGGGTCATGTTGCATATCAGCATCTAAAGTTATTACAATATCAGCATCTTCATTTAAAGCCTTTTTAAATAGCTCCGATAAGCAATATCCTTTACCATAATTTTTTTCATTTTTTATAATTTCTACTCCTAAACTTTTGGCTATATCATAGGTCATATCTTTTGATCCATCATCGCAAACGATTATTTTATCAACATACTTCCTGGTTTTCAATATAACTTTAGCTATTGTAGCTTCTTCATTATAAGCAGGAATTAAAGCGATTACTTTCATTCAAAAAATAAGTTTATTAAAAAAATATAAACTTAGCTGGCAAAAAATATAGCTATTAAATATAAAGTTACGTTACCAGAAAAGTGTGCAGATATAGGAGTAACAAGACTGTCATGAAAATAAGCAAACAGACCAAATACTAATCCTGCTCCATAAGCTAAAATTACTTCCCAAGGATTTAGCCAACCTGAGTGCATTAAACCAAATATTAAAGAAGCTAAAAATATTGCATGAGGCTTAGGTATAATTTTTTCAAGATATGTTTGAAACATACCACGGAAAAGAATTTCTTCTACAAATCCTACTAAAATCATAACAAAAATAACGTAAAGAATGACCTGTAATAAATTTTCGAATAATGTAATCTTTAATTTTAAAACGTAATATTCAGTAATACCAATAAAAATTCCTACAATTAGCCCTATTATTATTTGTAATAATAGGCTTGAATTTCCTTTATACAATCTTATATCTTCATTGGGTATTTTTCTTATGTATAAATAAATTACTATTGTTATTAATAAAAAGGAGTATAATATTATCATTGAATAAGCTGAAATTAAAAATTGACTTGGAAAGGCTACAAGTACTGTTCTGCTAATCAAAATTAAAGCCACGGATTCAAAAAGAATTTTAAGATTTTTATTCCTTGAAAAGTTAGTAAATAAAGGTAAAAATATTATAAGCAATATATTAAGTATAAGTCCATACATGACGTATAACGATATTAAAAGTAATTCTTCAATTAATATTATTATTGTAATAAAAGATATCAATAAATATATTTTTATTTTATCTTTTATTACAATAAATATAAAAAAAAGACTTAATAATGTAAAAGAGATTATAGATATAAAATGTAAGAATAAGGAATATGGAATAAATAAAATTAAAATATAATAATAAAATGAAAAAAATATTAGGGAAAATAAAAAAAGATTTACTGTACTTCTTATTATACTTAAACTATCTTCCATAAAGTTATGTTCCGGTTACTATTACTATAGCTTTTAATGTAATTATTGTAAAGAAAATTAAAGCAAGTATTATACCCATTGGTAATAATGTATTTCTTATTTCAAAATATTTCCTTTTAACATTTCCATAACTTTGGTGGGTAATTTCTAGATAAATTAATAAACCTATTGTAGTGATACTTAATAATATTTGAGCTATGTATAATGCATTAAGCAAAGTATTATAATAAGTTTCAGCATATACGGTAGTTAAAGTTATGCTGCCTAAAACTGTACTTCCCAGTATTGTAGACCCTAAAACTGTACTTCCCAGTATTGTAGACCCCAAAATAGTTGATAAACCTACAAGTTGTGCTGGAGGAATAAATATGGAAATTATTATAGCAATAATTGAAATTACTATCAATCCTAGTCTTATTTTATCCATGACAGTAAGAATATTATAACTTAAGGCTATATAAATCTTACGGTATTTATATTTTTCTATTTTTTTAGCTTCTCCGAGATTCTCAATTGTTCCTATTGTATTTTTAATTAGAAAACTATAGCCTTTATAAGCTAGTATTATAAAAATTTGATTTCGCATTGAACTAATTCTAAATAAAAGCCCTATTAGAAAACCTAGTCCTACAGATATTGCGTATCCCACCAAGATGTTTAATAAAAATAAATATAACAATAAAGAGATATAGCTACAAATCGATAAGGAAAATCTAGCTATTTATGATGAGAGAATGTCAGTTGCAATTTTCATTTGGGCTGATTAGTTATAAAATATTTTAAAAACATTTAAATTCATCACTGCTTAGATAGTTAGGCTTTAGTTTATTGTCAAAACACTCTTAAAACAACGGTTTTCTTTCTAATTTTAGGATAAATTATTCAATGAAGAAGATTATTAAATAAAAAACTAAAGTTGTACTTCTGAAATTTTAGGTTTTACAACGTAATTTTTTCTAATTTTTTCAAGAGTGTAAAGGATAATTTGGTTTTTTACTTCATAGAAATTTACTTCATCTCTTGAATATTCTACGTTTGCATTTCCTACTATATTATTTTTACAGGATAAGGATTCTAGTTTATATAATAAATGGATCTACGTTTATTTCGATTTCACTAACATTCCTTTGGTTTATAGCCTAAATTGTTAATAAATAAAGCTCCTTTCACCTTTATTTCGAATATATCTGGAAGTAAAAGCTTATATTTTAAGTTACGGATAGCTTAATTAATAAAAAATACGCTGGGATAACCAAAAACAAACGGGCGACTCTTATGAAGAGAATTGAAAATTGCTCATTTTAAAGTACGGTTACCGATTTTGCCAAATTCCTTGGTTTATCAGGATCAAGTCCTTTTAGTACTGAAGAATAGTAAGCTAATAGTTGTAAAGGTAAAATATAAAGAATTGGTGTTATTATGCTATTCATTTTCGGCATACCTATGAAAATATTACTTAAAGATTTAATTTCCTCATCATCTTCCTCTGCTAAAGTAATTATTTCAGCTCCTCTTGTCTTCATTTCCATCATGTTTCCTATTATTTGTTTCCTTGTTTCATCCTTTGGAGCTATAAAAATAATGGGTACTCCTTCTTCTATTAAGCTTATTGGGCCATGTTTTGATTCTCCTGCAGGATAGGCTGTTGAAGGGATATATGCTATTTCCAAAAGTTTTAATCTTCCTTCCAAAGCTGTGCCATAATTTAAACCTCTAGCCAAAAAGAATACGTGATTTTTATTTATTATCCTTTTTGCAACTTCCTTTATTTCTTTGCTTTTTTCCCTTAAAATTTTACCTGCTAAAAAAGGTATTTCGTTAAGAGCTTCTTTAATTTCATCCATTTCATATTGTGAAATTTTTCCTCTTTTTTTAGCCAAATTTAATGCTAAAAGTAAATGGATAATTAACTGTGATGTATAAGTTTTAGTAGCTGCAACCCCTATTTCAGGTCCTGATTGTTGTAAAACGTAAGCTCTGGCAACCCTTGTTAATGTAGAACCTATTACGTTACAAATTGCCAATATAGTACATGCTCTTTTTCTAGCAAAATCTACTGCATTTAAAACGTCAGCTGTTTCTCCTGATTGTGAAACAAATAAAATAGTCGTGTTAATATCTATCGATGAACCATAATTCTCTATAAATTCAGAAGCTATAACAGGAATAGTTGTCACAGTAGCCAATTTTGAATAGTAATATGAGCCTACTACACATGAATGATACGATGTTCCTGCACCTACTAAAAAAACTTTATCAGCTTTATCCATATAATCTGAAATTAGCTCTAAGTAAATTTTTTGTGCATTTAAAGACCATCTCATGGAAGTTTCTTGTTCCATTATTTCCTTTAACATATAATGATCGTAACCTTCCTTACTGGCTTGTTCCAAATTCCAATTTAAAAATATAGGTTTTCTGTTTACCTTCGTTCCACTTCCCAGTTTATATATTTCATATCCTTCAAGTGAAATTATAGCTATTTCATTATCTTCTAAAGGAATACACTCCTTAGTTTTATCTATAAATGCTATTGCATCAGAAGAAGCAAAATTAAAATCTTTTCCTTTTCCCAATAATAAAGGAGCACCGTTTTTTGCAAGAAAAATTTTATCTGGTTCATAGGTAGAAATTACAGAAATTGCATAGGAGCCTTGTAATCTTTTGATAGCTTCTATAAAAGCTTCTTTAAAATTTTTAAATACTTTGTAATATTCTTCAATTAAATGTGCAATTACTTCTGTATCTGTTTTTGAAACAAATTTATGATTAAGCTGTTCAAGTTCTTGTTTAAGCTCTAAAAAATTCTCAATTATTCCATTATGTACTATTGCTATATTTCCATTACAATCCAAATGTGGATGGGCGTTTATTTTTGAAGGAGCTCCATGTGTAGCCCATCTTGTATGTGCTATTCCTATATTTCCCTTTAGTTCATCGAGGTTTAATTTTTGATGAATTTCATCTATTTTACCTTTGTCCTTTTTAACATGTATTTTTCCTTCATATATAGTAGCTATTCCAGCTGAATCATAACCACCATATTCCAATCTTTTTAAACCAATCCTTAATATAGGAGCAATATCTCCTTCTTTAATAATACCTGCAAAAATTCTACACATGGTTTTTAATTTTATTTAATGGTATAAAAATTTTAGAAATTTCTTAAATAAACTAAAGCTGTTAAAACAGTTTCAGAATAGACTTATTTAAATAAATAGACATTATTCATAATTAATGTTATTGGAGGAGTTTTTTACAATGAACTAAAGTCTCACCCTTTATAGTGAGGATGAACTTTAAACATTTTAAAGAAAATTTTTAGATGAGGAACAATCATTCAATCAGAACAAGCATTGCTATGAAGATTACTTTCTCTGAA
>Ga0197144_100637_pt1 | contig 13699 bp, 14 predicted proteins | sample GBS85_MetaG_FD_148670 | JGI IMG/M metagenome (GOLD analysis project Ga0197144, IMG submission 148670) | Sediment microbial communities from Great Boiling Springs, Gerlach, Nevada, United States - GBS 85_MetaG | ecosystem: Environmental > Aquatic > Thermal springs > Hot (42-90C) > Sediment...
TCCTTCATATCCTTTGGCTCAACTAAGGATACAAATATGTATGGACTACCATCAGGTGCTGCATCTATCCTTACAACTATGTACTCCTTTCTCATAATTCTTTATATTATGACCCAATGTATAATGGTTATGCTTTTAATAAAGATCAATTATCAACTCTATCTAGTATATTAGATCCTGCTAAACCTCTAATGTATAAGCATTGATCGTATGCTACTGCTAAATCATGCCAATCATAATCTCTGCTACTCATCTTAACATTTAACCCTCTTACTATAACTATTGGTTTAGACTCATCAGTCTCTCCCATAAGCATGTTTGCTGTAGATGCTATGCAATCTGCTAATGCATGCAATGTAACCCTCATAACATTACCGAATAGATCCTTGCTACCCCTCTTATCTATAACAGGCTCGAATCCAGATACTGCTAATGCTACCCCAGTTGTACCTATCCTAGTTGGCATAAGCCTACTATCCACTATAACTATGCCTACCCTCTTATTTGCATACAATAAGAACTTATCCCTTAGCATATCTGCTACCCTGAATGGATCTAATGGATACAGTATGGCATAACCATGCGTTACATTTGATCTATCTATACCTGCATTTGGTGCAATCATACCATCCTTAACGGTAAGTATGAACCCTGGGATTCCAGCAAAGGTATAATCTGCCTCTCTAAGCACTAACTCGCTTATCCTAGCATCCATATGATACCTCTCTGCATAGTCTAAGGCATCAGATGCTGGTTTTACATTCTGCATGTTTATTATTAGCCCTTGGCTCATGGCAACGAACTTGCTTGATAATGCTATTATATCATCATCTTGGATATGCTCATTGCATGAATTTATACTATCCATTATAACCTTGAATAGATCAAATCTACCATGCATAGGTTTAACCTTTATTGCTTTAGCGTACACCTACAACTTATAGAAAATAACATTATTAATGGGTTACTTACAAGCATATGCTATGGTTGGAATGACTATAACAGAGAAGATACTTGCTAGGGCAGCAGGTAAGGATAGGGTTAGTGCTGGAGATGTAGTATTTGCTAACGTTGATAAGGTTATGGTACATGATGTCTCAGGACCAGGGGTTATGATGGTTCTTAGAGAGCTTGAGAGGAAGGGCAAGAGCATAAAGGTATGGGATCCAGATAGGGTATGGATAGCAGAGGATCACTTTGTACCAGCGGTTGATAAGATTGCTGCTGAGAATATAGTAACGCTTGAGAGCCTAAGCAAGAGGTTTGGTATAAAGAAGCACTTTAGATATGGTATGGGGCAGTATGGTATATGCCATACACTATCACATGAGGAGGCATTAGTGCTACCTGGTGAGGTATACGTTGGTGGGGACTCACATACAAACACAACAGGGGCATTAGGTTGCTTTGCAACAGGTATGGGGCATACAGATATAGCATATGTTCTTATGCATGGAAGGATATGGTTCAAGGTACCAGAGACATTACTCTTCAAGTTGGAAGGCAAGATACCAGAGTACATAATGGCTAAAGATATAATACTTAAGATAATAGGGGATAATGGCACAGATGTTGCAAATTATAAGGCAATGCAGTTCTCTGGCTCTGCTGTTAAAGAGATGCCTATGGATGAGAGGTTCACATTAACTAACATGACAACTGAGGCAGGGGCAAAGAATGGTATAATAGAGCCAGATGAGAAGACCATAGCATACATTAGAGAGAGGACGGATGCCCCATTTAAGGTAATAAAGGGTGATGAGGATGCAGAGTATGAGGAGGTATTTACATATGAGGTTGATAGATTAGAGCCTATAGTAGCAAAGCCGTACTCTCCAGCAAATATATCATATGCAAGGGAATTAAGCAATGTAGAGATAGATAAGGCATACATAGGCTCATGTACAGGGGCAAAGTATACAGATCTACTAGAGGCAGCAAGGATACTAAAGGGCAAGAGATCAAAGGTTAGACTTGAAGTATTACCAGCATCACAGAGTATATATATTAGAGCATTAAAGGATGGTTTGATAAATATATTCCTTGAGGCAGGTGCTGTTATAGGTCCTCCTACATGTGGTGCATGCTGTGGAGCACACATGGGTGTATTAGCAAAGGATGAGGTATGTATAAGTACTACAAATAGGAACTTCCCAGGCAGGATGGGTCATGTTGAGTCAAAGACTTATCTAGCATCACCAAAGGTTGTTGCTGCATCAGCAGTAACGGGTAAGATAACGGACCCAAGAGATATAAGTTAAGTAAAGTAATTAGTAGGTGAGTAATGTTATGTTGCTTAGAGGAAGAGTCCATAAGTATGCTAAAGATAACATAGATACAGATGTTATAATCCCAGGTCCATATCTAAAGATAATGGATCCTAATGAGCTAGCAAAGCATGCGATGGAAGGCTTAGATAGAGAGTTTGTTAAGAAGGTGAAGAAAGGTGATTTTATACTTGCTGGGAGTAACTTTGGTTGTGGTTCAAGCAGGGAGCATGCGCCTATAGCATTAAGCTACGCTGGAATAAAGGCTGTGTTAGCATTATCGTTTGCTAGGATATTTTATAGGAATGCTGTTGATGGTGCATACCTCTTACCCATAGAGGTAGATGAGAAGGCATACAATGAGATAAACGATGGTGATGAGTTAGAGATAGATATAGATAGCAATACGATCAAGGATATAAGTACTAACAAGGTATATAAGATGAAACCATTCCCCTCACTGATCAAGGAGATAATTGATGCTGGAGGGTTGTTCAATTACACCCCAAGAGGCTGATTTAATTACTAAACCACAATAATAATTCTATTAATATAATAGTCTCTCATTTTTATTAATTAAAAAGATTATTAATATGTCTAAACTTTTATTATATTATTGCTGACGATAATAATAAGGAGAGGGAGTATATACATACGGTAACCAAATTAGGCACCATATCAATACCGATACCCTTAAGGCGTAAGTATGGGATAACAAAAGGCTCAAAGATAAAGTTCGTAGATAGCAGTGAAGGTATAAGGCTTATACCACTGGTCTCATTACGCAATATGTTTGGTATAGATAGAGGTAATGCCGCTATCATAAGAAAGATACTGTATGAGATAATAGAGGGTAGGAAGGGTGTAATATAAGCAGGAGGATTATTTATGTATGCTAATAATTCAAGCAAGGGCATGGATACTATGGTAAAAGGTATAGGCAAGGCTTATGTTATAGACTCAACTGTTATACTTCTATACTTCTTAGGTAACAAAAAGGCTTCAGAGGTTATAGGCTCTATACTAGATGGTAATGCAATAGGTTACATACTTGAACCTTGTATAGCAGAGCTATTCCAGAAGTTAACGCAATACTTAGGTTATACAGTTGCTAGCAGTAGACTTGAGGCTATAAAGAACTCAAATATAAGGCTAGTTAACATAGACTTTGATCTTATAAGGGATGCTGGTAGGATAAAGGCTATGAATCCAAGTATGCCTATGCTCTATGCTTACATAATAGCATTAGCAAAGAGGTTCAATGCAGTTATAGTTACTGCAGATAAGAACATTAGAACAGATGAGTGTGCTGTAGAGTATATAGATATTGAAGATAGATTACATAACTATACATCTTATTGAATCATTGCTTGTTGCTTGTTAACGCATACTCCCATTATCCATCTCCTCAAATCTTTCTATCCTTGCCTTACCCCTCTTCATAACAGCAAATATAACCATTATTACAGTAACCCATATAGCACTCATTATTATATTCTGGAGGCTTACATATACGTAAGGTATAGCCTCCTCTATATTCCTCTCAAGCATTGCTAGCTCTGATCTAACATCACCAATACCAGTATTGAAGGCCTCTGAGTCTTTAGGTATAACAGAGAGTACCTTTAACCTCTCCTTTATACCATCTATACTCTTATGCATAAGTGCAAAGTCAGTCTTTGCAGTTGGGAATACCCATACAGGGTTACCCTGCTCTGGTATTAATGCCTCTGCACTTACAATGTAATCCAACATCTCTGTAGGTGAGGGAGATGTAATGGCAACACGTAGATAACCTCTAGCCTTCTCCAATGGGTATACTGTTGATGCATAACCTACATAAACCATGACTACACCAAAGATGAGTAGGGCAAGTATACCACCAAGTACAACCTTGTATCTATTCATCTTAACCTCTCCTTTATCTTGAGTAACCTGCTTATTAACTTTAACATAACTCTGCCCATCCATGAACCTGTTGCTATTATCCTTGTAATCGATCTTATCAATGCTATAATCATCATTATTATTCCTACTCTTACCTATGTTTACTGAGTGGGCTATGCTAAGTGCTGCTATATATAGGAAGCCTGATGCCTGTATAGCAAGTATAGGTGCAAATGCAACATTACCATTGAATATGGATATAAACATACCCAATATACCATAGGCAGCAAAGAATATCTCCAGCAGGGTTGTCTTTGTGAATGGTAATACATAATCCTTGCCCCTCCAATCCTCCCCCTTCCTTGTTATACCAAACTTTGGTGTTCTATGAAATACTGATTTACTTCCTAGCAATGCATCAAATACTGCTATAGTATTGCTTACAGATATGCCTGTAAAGAATAGAGTAAGAAAGAAGTACGACTTTAGCTTTGATAATACTCTACCAGGGAATAGCCTATTTATTATATAAATATAGAAGGCAGGACCAAAGATGATATAAACTAACAATGGAGACATAGGAGATGTTGAGATGGGATATATGTTGTAATTTATTGCTATAAGCAATGGCAAGAGCAGGTACTGTATCAATAACAATGGGTGAACAATATGCCTAGTAAGCTGTATAAATGCTTGTATCTTAGTATCTAATGGCAAGTTCTTGCTTAAGAGTATCTTATCAAGGAGTTTCAATGCACACTGTATTGAACCCTTTGCCCATCTATACTGTTGCCTCTTTGCAGCATTCATCTGCACTGGTAATTCAGCATCAACTACAACATCATCAAGGAATATGCACTTCCAGCCTCTCATCTGTGCCCTATAGCTTAGATCAAGATCCTCAACTAATGTGCCTACATGCCATCCACCACTATCTTCTATGCATCTCTTCCTCCATACACCAGCGGTACCATTAAAGTTCATGAATATATGGGTTAGGCTCTTAGCCTTCTGCTCTACAATGAAATGGAAGTCTAAGCTTAATGCTTGTGCTTGAGTTAGTGTTGAGTAATCCTCATTAATGTGCCCCCATCTACACTGCACTAACCCTATACGCTCATCGTTAAAGTAGGGCATAACCCTCTTAAGGAACCATGGTGGGGGTATGAAATCAGCATCGAATATGGCTATGAACTCGCCCTTTGCTATCTTCAAGCCTTCCTTCAATGCACCTGCCTTGTAACCCTTCCTGCTGTTACGTGTTATATGCACTATATCATAACCCCTTGACCTGTAATACTCTACTATCTCTTTGCATATATCTCTAGTCTCATCTGTAGAGTCATCTAACACCTGTATCTCTAGTCTATCCTTTGGGTAATCTATGCTACATACTGCATTTATAAGCCTCCTAGCAACATACTTCTCATTGTATATAGGTAATTGTATGGTAACCTTAGGGTAATCATTATGCTGATAGTATGATAATGCTATAGCCTTGCCTCCTTTTCCAGAAGCGCTTTTTGCTAATACCCTTACAATCCTTTCATTGTTCCTATTCTTTAATGAGAGGAAGAAGAGGTAATAAAAGTTAAAACCATAAATGCTCATCATCCATGATACCATTACAAATACCATGAACATTATATGCTCTATCACGCTTACCCTAATGCCTGTTAGGAATATAAGTAATACTGGTATACTAAGTTAATAAATATATAATAAAATATGGAATGATATTAAATAAATTTATTAAAGCATAAATAAAATATTCTTACTTAACCTCTTTTAGTTATCTTTATAGCCATTGGAGGACAGACAGTCTCACAAGCAAGACAGAATATGCAATCAGCCTCCCTTGCAGGATCAGCCTTCTTCTCTGATGCTGGATGCCCTGGTGTCTCAAACCACTCATACACATTTACTGGACATGCCTCTATGCAAGCACCATCAGCAACACATATATCAAAATCTACAGCAACGTATGTGCCATGTATGCCTAAGAGTTGAGGAGGGTTTACTGGACCCCATACTGCATGGCCAGCATGCTCCCCTACAACTTGCCTATTGTTCCTAAAGTTTGGATCTATACCTTTACCAGTGTGAGCTGCTGTAGTTGGCTTTGCTGTTGTAGCAGTAGTAGTTGTTGCTGTTGCTGTTGATGTTACCTTTGCTTGTGCCTGAGGTACCTGTTGTGTCTGTTGTTTAGACTGCTGTACTTGCTGCTGCTGTTGCTGAGCCTGAGGTACCTGTTGAACCTGCTGCTGAGCAACTGCCTGTTGTACCATTACAACTCTTGCTAGAGGTGTTAAGCCTTCAAGCCTCTTCCTTGCTGTGCTTTCATCCATCTTGTATTTGTTTATCCAGTACTTGACCAATTTATCACCTATTATAGTATTCCTTAGTATTGTATCTATTACCATCTTTGCATAGTTATCAGCCTTTATCCTATAGTTCTTAACCCAGTATGCATCAGGGAAGTAATCGAGTGGTTTTATCTGATATATTATATCTATAACATCTCCAGTAACTATCTCTACAGTAACCTCCAACTCTGCCTCTTTCCACTCCTCAGGCTTGGTTGATGTAACATCCTGCTCCTTCCACTTATAAGTAACATATATCCTATCAGCATATGTATCAACCTTAAACATACTGCTTAATGCACTTACAACACTACTTACCTCTTCTTTGCTAGTTAACTCAACTGGTAGCCTATACAACCCATACTTGTAGCCATGTAAAGGATAGACTCCTCTCTTTGTAGTCTCTGATAAAACTGCATATACCTTATCCTCAAGCAGTGAAGACATATAGTATATTTAATGCCCTTACCTAAAAACTTTTATTTTATAAATTTTAATCTAGGCAAGAAAATTTATATAAATCAAACTTATTTAGATTAGGTATGAGAAGGAGAGTGCTGGGCATATTCGGACCAGCAACAGTGGTTAGTGTAGCATACATGGACCCTGGGAACTTTGGTAGCAATATATCCTCTGGCTCAATCTATGGCTTAGATCTACTCTGGGTAGTATGGGTATCAAGCATCATAGCAATGCTACTACAGTACCTCTCTGGCAAGTTAGGTATACTTACTGGTAGATCAATAGTTGATCTAACTTTAGAGAGGCTTAACAACCATGGTATGATAGGAAGAGTGCTCAGTAGGCTTTACACTATACCTTTATTTGCAGTTGTTATAGCAACTGATATGGCAGAGTTTCTGGGTATAACCCTAGGCTTACATCTACTTACAGGTATACCTTTGCTACTTGCCGCATTACTTGCTGTAGTTGATATACTTATACTATTTGTATTAACTGATAGAAAGGGTAAGCTTGAGATGCTTATAGGTTCCCTAGTTGCTATTATAGGCTTCAGTTATGTTATACAACTGTCTATAATTGCTCCAGACCCAGATACTATACTTGAGAAGAGCTTTACACCAACGCTAAATGATAGTAGGCAGGTTATGCTAGCAGCAAGTATACTTGGCGCAACTGTTATGCCCCATGCCCTCATGCTACATGGATATCTTACTGCAGATAGATGGAATGGGGTAAAGGAGAAGATAAAGAGGCATATAAAGGAGACTATAGTATACCTTAGTATAGCAGCGCTTATAAATGCATCATTGCAGATAGCAGCATATGGAGCATTCTATAGCAGAGGTATAGAGGTTGCAGATATAGATGAGGCTTATCATACACTTAAACCATTGTATGGGTCGTTTGCAGCAAATGCATTTGGTATTGCCTTGTTAGCATCTGGTATATCCTCAAGTTTAGTTAGTGTTGTTGCTGGACAGAGAGTTATTGAGAGTGTAAGAGGTAAAAGGATAGAGCAGTGGAAGGTTAGACTCGCTGTAAGATTAGTTAATATGGTACCTCTGCTTATCGCATTGCTGGTTGGTGTAAAGGCAATAGATATACTAGTATATTCTCAAGTTGTGTTATCACTGATGCTACCTTTCATAGCTGTACCTCTAGTAGTATTTGCATCTAACATTGGTTTAATAAATACCTATACAAAGGTTGCAAGTGTTATAGCAACAGTATTCATAGTAATACTTAATATAATACTTATACTAGCTGATTCAATGGTATACTAGTTTGTATAATGTTTACTTGCCTTCTTTAAAGGTAGGATATGCATAAATATAACAATGATGTTAACATTGCTATGCTATAACAGTATTAGTTTTTATTTAATTAACTCTATATGCTATATGATGTATCTAAAGAATATATTACTAGTAACTAGGTATGGTAGTGATAAAGCAGTAGATGTTGCAGTAAAGGTAATAAATGCAATTAAAAGCATGCTGAAAGGTATAGAAGTTTATACAGTGAAGCCTATATCAATTGAGGGTACTAACAGTATAGATGAGAATGATGTTAAGAGTATAAAATTTGACCTAGCGATAACTATAGGAGGTGATGGTACAGTTTTAAGAGCAAGCAGATGGCTAAGTAATCCAACACCGATACTTGTTGTAAAGTTACCTACAAGCAAGGGTATTCTTGCAGAGGTAACAGCCGAGGAGATAGACTCTGTTATACCAAGGCTACTAAATAACTCTTACTACATAGAGAAGAGGATGCGTTTAATAGCAAGGGTTAACAACAATACTTTACAACCAGCTCTAAACGAGGTATTCATAGTTAGGGATACATTGACAAAGACACCAACTTACAGGATAAGAATAATGGGTGAGGAGTTAAGTTATAGGATGGACGGGCTGATAGTAGCTACCCCTACAGGTTCTACAGGGCATTCATTATCACTTGGGGGACCAATAGTTTATGAGTTAATGGAATCAATAATACTTACTCCTCTTGCCCCTATAAACCATCTTCCATGCATAGTACTCCCTTACAATACTAGCATAGAGGTTGAGTGTAATACGGATGTTAATGTAGTAATAGATGGTCAGGTAGTTAACAAAGCTAAGCAAGGCTCAGTAATAGATATAGCAAGATATGATCATGATGCACACTTCCTAAGGTTTGAAGCAAGGGGTATGAAGCAGATTGCAAGCATATAATAGTAACAACACCAACAGCAATAGCAGTAAAGACAACAACACTATACTTATATTTGATTCAACAGCATTCTATGCTGGAGTACCATTCCTAGTCTGCAATAATGGATCACTTACTCATGATTACTATACTACGCCTAGAGTCATAGAGGAGATCAAGCATATAAAGCATAGGTTAGATGCTGTAAACATACTAGTAAGCATGCAAAGGATAAAGGTTATAGAACCTAGCCATGGGTATACTGTAAAGGCTAAAGATTATGCAAGAATCTATGGAGAGTATGAGTTGTCTGATACAGATACATCTATCATAGCATTAGCGTTAATGCTTAAAGATAGACAGCCTTACATGAATAATATAATCATAGTTAGTGATGACTTCTCAATAGCAAATGTAGCAAAAGCAATAGGTATAGATGTTACATTTATTACAAATAAAGGTATAAGACACATAATAAAATGGATTAGATACTGTAAAATATGTAAGATTTATTACCATGAAAGGTTAAGGTTATGTAGAGTATGTGGTAATGAATTAAAGAAGAGGAAGATGGTAAGAAGATGAAGCAGAGGTTCTGTTAACTTAAGAACAAGTAACACTAAATTATACTATGATATTAATACGTAATAGAAGCACATATACTCAAATTATATACCATATATCTTTACTATTCAGCAAGGAGTCTAAGTAAGGTTAGCATCCAAATGCTTAGAGCCATTAGTAAAGAGATCACTATGTGGAATATTACAGTGTATTGATATCAATGATTTTGTTATAGATAGAAGGAGAGAGAAGAAAGATAAGATCTATAATGATAGATGAGTATGATAACAGTAAATGGAGAAGTATACTGGCTATGGGTTGCTTATGAACCTTACATAAAAAGATACTTATTAATGCATATTTATAAAGAAAGGACTCTAACAGTATGTTATAATTTCATAAAGCTGAGGGGATTGTATGGTAACAGATATACCTTATGTACAGATGGAGCTTATTACTACAATCAAGCATATAGATGGTTAATGATCAAGCATAATGCGTATGATCAAGAAGATAAGAACATAATGGTGAGATCTATTCAATACATAAATAAGGATAGAATGCTTTGATGATAACTTCCTGTAAGATAACTGCAGTGAAGAACATGTTAATAAGAACTGGTTTAGAATGTTATGTATACCTTAATGTTAAGTTGATCTAAGTGAGTTCATAATAAAACTTACGGATTGTGGTTAAGTTAACAGAGCCGAAGCAGAAGAAAGAAAAAATAAAAATTGGTTGGTAGCCCAATAGGGCTTGACTATTATCCTGTTTGTTTTGTTATGGTTTTATGGTATGCTCCTGCTGTATAGCTTGCCCTCTAGTGCAAGCTTGTACATCTCTGCTACGTATGGGTTCTTTGGTGGAGTCTCTACACCAAGCTCTACCATCCTTACATATAGCCTAACTACGTATGCTAATGCACCCATGAATGCTACTACTACACCCATGTTGAATGACCAGTGGTTTGGTACTGCGAATACCTCCTCTACGAACCAGAAGTGCCACATCTCGTTTATACCTATTGTGAACATGGTAGCTAGATAGCCTATTATGGTCATCTTTATACCAGTGTTAACAGTGTTGTTTGGACCCCTCATTATTGGTACCCTTCTGTCATATATCATTATTGCACCCCAGCCTAGTGGTAGTGCTATGAAGTGGGAGTATAGCCACCAGTGTGCTGGTGTGAATGCACTGTCCCTTATACTTGTCTGGTGTAGAGACCCATCAACGAAGTTGTCTACCTCTACACTTGCTGCTATTGAACCCATCACTATTACCATTATGAGTATCTTCTTTAGCCTCTGTATCTCAACTTCCTTTGGGAGTAGTGCTGGTATCTGAGCCATATGCGCTCAGTGAAGAGTTTGAGCAAGTAGTATATTTACCTTCAAATAAAATAATCATAATATATTTTACAGAAATTGCTATATAAATACTGATGATAATAATTTATGGTAATTTTGATCCTATAATAAAGAAGAAATATAATAGAATGTAGTTAAGCAGTAATGTTAATCATTAGTATCTAACATGTCTTGTGTGTAACTATCTAAACTAGTGGTCTTCATATTACTGCTAGTAGTATTACACTCTAATACTCTCTTTATCCTTGCTGCCCTTGCATAACCTATGCCTTCAACACGGGCTAGTTCTACTAAAGGTGCGTTAAACACATTCAATGGAGTAGTAAATCTATCAAGTAGCCTTAAGGCTAGCCTGCTCCCTACACCTGGTAATGATGCTACAATACTTATCTGCTGCTCTCTTAATGAGTTACCCTTATTTATCTTCTTAAGCAAGACTGGTTTACTATTATGCAGGTATCTCCTTGCTAATGCTATAAGCATGTAAGCAGTATGCATATATGAGTATGTAGATATAACAGATGCTTTAAAGTCGGATATGAGAGATGCTAATGCACCATAGACTACCATAGGATCATCAATCTCAAGCTCATCTATACTACCCTCTACTATAACTACAGGACATGTATAATTCTTAAGCATCTCTCTTAACTGTAAGAATATCCTACCATCGTATATTGAGTTAAGTAGATCCCTAGCACTCTTCCTCTCAACACAGCAATCATATGATACAAGGTAATCACCAACCTTTAGACTAGCAAAATCTACACTTACACCTAGTTGAGCAAGCATATCTGGAACTTTGCTTCTCTTCTCATGCTCATCTACAACTATCCTTATCCTCTCTTTACTCTTAGGCTTACCATTGCTCATAGAGGATCAAGCCTACCTATCCTATCTCTTATTATATCCATGATCTTACTACATAACTCCTCTTCACTACACTCTACTGCTATTGATGCTGCAGTAGGATGCCCTCCACCAGCATCACTTATAGTAGCCAAGAGATCTGTGCCTAGATGTAATCTAGTCTTAGCATAGAACTCTTGCGTTGATCTAACACTTGCCCTTGCTAATGTGCCCTCAGTGCTCATAACTATTGCTAGATCTGCACCAAGATCTATGAGTGCCTTTGCTGCTGATGCATGATATGAACCAACTTTAGAGAATGCTATTATGAACCCATTGGCTTTGTATAATCTGCATCTCTGTGCAGCCTTCAACCTTGCTACCTTCTCAGAGTAATCCCTACCAACTGCAAGTATACTTCTAGCATCCTCTATAGATGCAGATCTACATAACATACTTACAACCTCTATACTCTTACATCTTGCTATGGTTAGATGCTGAGAGTCTGTTAGTATGCCTAATAGCAATGCTCCTGCAACATCCTTGCTTACCTTAATCCTCCTCTCTTTAAATAACCTGTATACTAATTCACATGTTGAGGATGCGTCTGTATCTATTATAACCTCACCTGCTAGAGTATGTATATCCTTAGATGGGGCATGATGATCTATTATAACCTTATCACACTTACTCTCTACTACAAGTTTATAAGCATCACCAAGCATGATTGGATTATTAGTATCTGCTATTATTATTAAATCTGCATTAATATTTATATCATGAGTATAGTTGTAATAAACGTTAGTAGTAAGCAAGGATAAATTATAGTACTCCTTAACTCTACAGGCTAAAGAGTTTAGACCATTGGGGAATATAGCATGTATATCCCTTATACCCTTATAATATCTGAGTAATGATGCTAAAGAGTATACGGAGCAGTATGCATCAACATCAGCAAGCCTATGGGTTACTATACAGGCTGTCTTAACCCCAGATAGCTTCATAGTTAAACCTAACTTACATTATAAATAAATACTTTGGACTTGACTTAACTAAATCTATATTTTATTTATTATCTACTCACTCAGCCCTTGGTCTACTTACTCCTCTAACCATCTCATCTATTCTACCCTGTACCTCTTTAAGATTCTCCTTAAGCCTTGACTCCTGCTTAGATAATACTGCTATCCTTGTGTTAAGGAGCTCCTTCTTCTCCTCAAGCTCCTTGATTAGATCATCCTTCTTACTCCTTATAAGTATTGGACCTGCACTCTTGTATACAATATCATCAGGCGTTGCCTTCTTTAACTCCTCCAAAGCCTTATCTATCTCCATACCCTCTATCTCTAACTGCTGCTTCTGCATCAGTATAGCTTGTAGGTTCTGCTGTAGTTGGTTAAGCCTTGCTAGTTGCTCCTTCAGCCATGGAGGTATCTCTTGCTCACTCATACTAAAGCATACTTCATACTAGAATAAATGCATATTCATTAAGAGCAAAGATAATAAAGTAATAATCATCATATACACTTATGAGCATAGTATGGCAGGTAACTAGGGAAGATATACAATATTACATCTATGATGATAAAGCAAATGCTATAGGCTACTTCACACCAGATTATGGTACTAATGAGGAGGATAGGATAATAGATCTTATAACAGATGAGGCTAGTGTAAGAGGAGGTAGGCTCTCCCTATATCTTAGCATAGTGCCAATAGATGATATAAACTACAG
>Ga0197144_100640_pt1 | contig 13613 bp, 16 predicted proteins | sample GBS85_MetaG_FD_148670 | JGI IMG/M metagenome (GOLD analysis project Ga0197144, IMG submission 148670) | Sediment microbial communities from Great Boiling Springs, Gerlach, Nevada, United States - GBS 85_MetaG | ecosystem: Environmental > Aquatic > Thermal springs > Hot (42-90C) > Sediment...
GCATGGGCATGAACTACAGGGTGGAAGTCGTGCCTAGGACAGACGGTAGCGTTTGCGGCGTTGAGCTGGAGAAGGTGGAGGTCTACGACGGCGAGGGCCGTCTGTTGGCAACGTACACGGGCGACGGATCGGCATATGTAGGCGACACGTTAAAGACATATTACAAGGTGTGTAGTAGCGGAGCGGTCTACGTGGCGGCGGCTATAGCGTACATGCGCCCAGACGTCAACGCGCCGTGGGACGAGACTTACGTCTTCGCAACGCCTATAGGCAACGGCGTGTACGTCGCCCAGTTTAAGCTGAACTACAGCGGCGTGTTTATGCTCAGGGCAAAGGCCATGGCCAGCAACATCGCACACTCAGCCCCAACTTATATCTACGTCGCAGGAGGCCCGAGCCCCAAGGCGGTAGACGGCAACCCGGAGGATTGGGTAGGTCAGCCGCCGCCTGCGCCGGGGGCTACGGTGAGCATGTATGAACTAATCATAACGGACCCGGCCAACGACCAGTACAAGTACTACAGGCCTGACTGGAGCTGGCCGCCCACAGACGATCTAGACGCCGCGGAGCTTAGGCTCTACCTTGACGGGGACTATCTATACGGACTGATTAAGCTGAACAGGCTCGGTAACATCTACGCGCCGTATGTAATGATAGCGATAGGCCTCCCCGGCGACGGCTTCAGCGAGTGGCTTCCCGATTGGAGCGACACGAAGTTGCCATATGCGTGGCGCTACGTGATAGGGATTAACTACGGCAAGGAAAAGCCGTTGTTCGTCTTCGACCATGACTGGAATCCCAAATACGTCGGCCAGATAGCCAGAAGCGGAAATGTGATAGAGTTCGCAATATCCCTCGACGACCTGCCCGGCCTCAAGACCGCCGCCGAGCTCTACGTAACGGCCGTGGTCTTTGCAAACAACTATGGAGGCATCTGGGACCCCGGCAAAAACGGGGCCTACAACCCAGACGCCGACACGTACATAACAGAGGACTACTATGCCTCCAACGTATACGACATATTCGGCCAAGCCCCCACCTGGGAGGAGGTATATGGGGGCTGGAGCAACGGCGACTACACAGTCAACTACTACGTCAAGATCCAGCTACAGGGAGGAAGAATAGTGGGTGTGGAATAGTTTTTCTAAACGCGGAGGTGGGCCCGCCGGGATTTGAACCCGGGACCACCCGCGCGTGAGGCGGGCATCATACCGCTAGACTACGGGCCCCGTCTTTCTGTAAATGTCGGGTTTTTAAGGTTTTTATTGAACTGGGGCCTCCACCTCCACCTCGACCTCGGGCGGGCTCTGGCTTGTGTCGATTTTTAGGTAGACCTCCCTCGTGGGGCTTCCCAAGCTTTTCCCCTCCTTGAGGGCCCAGAAGAGGAGGGTGGCGTAGGCGTTGTCTACTTTTTCGGCGTTTCCGGTAAATTTGGTGACGGCCATCGTGGCGGGGGGCAGGGTCTTGTCGCCGTTGGGGTCCGGGGTGAAGATCTCGACCACCATCTCGTGGCCCTCCTTGCCGTGGAAGACCAATATCGTGTTGGGCTTGAGGTCCCCCTGTAGTGCCGCCCTGTTGGGCACTTTTTTCACCGTGCTGAAGCCTCTTATTTTGGGGACTTCCTTTATCTCTATTTTTGCCATGACGTGGGGAGTTGAGACACTATATTAACTTATTGTCTTTAAACTCCGTCAGCAGTAGCTATGTGTACCTCGAAAAACCCACGGCGGAGGCGGCAGCCCGTGCGATAAACACAGAAAAGAAGCGCGGCATAGTGGTGGTAGCCGGGGTGTGCGAGGTGACGTACAGCGGGAGGGCAACGGCTTCTCTCAAGCCGGGGCGCCGCCTGTTGTTGATAAAGAAAGACGGGACTCTGCTTGTGCACGAGGCCGAGAAGGCCCAGCCCAAGATCTGGCAACCTCCGGGGTCCTCCACGGCGGCGTATGTGGAAGAGGGGAGGCTCGTGGTGAAGAGCGTTAGGTCTAGGCCATTTGAGTCCGTCAGGTCGGTTTTTCTCTCCGTGGATTTCGTGGGCGTTTTCGACGTTGGGGCGACTGAGCTGGAGTTTGTGGGGTCTGAAAAAGACGTGGTGGAGGCCCTGGTGGCGGCCCCCTGGCTTATAGAGGAAGGCCTTGAGGTGGTCGGCGTCGAGGTGCCCATGGACGTGGGCCACGTGGACATACTTGCAAGAGACAAGGAGGGTAGGTACGTGGTTATAGAGGTTAAACGCGACGTCGCTACACATGAAGCGGTTTTCCAGCTGGCCAGGTATGTAGAGATATACAAGAAGAGGGGCTACAACGTGCGGGGGGTTCTCGTGGCTGGGGATATCTCATCGCCGGCGCTTGAATATTTAAGAAGATACGGGTTGCAGTTTGTAAAGATAAACCCAAGGGAGTTGACGGCTGTAACAAATAAAAATGCGTCGAAGCTACTCTAAGCTGTTGACTTTGTAACACGACGAGGGATAGGTAGTTCTTTTCAGGTATATTACATATACTGTTACATATAAATACTTTCTGAAAATACTAGTTCTTTAATGAATATTTTGTCTTTTTAATCGAGGGATTTTATGAGGTCTTTGTGGTAATATGTTAAAATTCTTGGAGGTTTTTTAAATACGTATACGTATACGTACGTGTATAGAGTGCTTGTGAGTAGGAGGGAGGGAAGGATTCTGGTGACGGGAAAGGAGAGAGACCTCAGACTTGTGGAGGAGGGCTGGGACCTGGTTTTCGAGACGTTTGACTGGGAGGAGGCATTCGACTTCGCTATGGATATTGCTGAGGATGACATCGTGGAGTGGTATTACGACGAGGCTGTGAAAAAGAAGTTTATAACCGGCCTATCTGTAGCCACGTAGGACCTCTAGGATAATAGAGGCGGCTTTTAGGGCCATCTCGCGGGGTATCACAAGAGGCGGCGCTATTCTAATCGTAGAAAGTCCCGCGCCTATGACGGCCACACCGCGTTTAAACGCCTTAATAAGCACCTCGTCTAAATACTTGGCAGGTTTTTTCTTCTCGTCTAGCAACTCAACGCCAATCATAAGCCCCAAGCCTCTCACGTGGTGACGGTCGCCCACCTCCTCGGCGAACACTCTCTTCAGCTCCTCGCCCAACGTCTCGGCGTGCTGTAGTAGCCCCTCCTCCTCTATCACCTCCATAGAGGCCAGAGCTGCGGCAGCCGCCACGGGGTTCCCGCCAAAGGTGTTAGCATGTGCGCCCTTTGGAAGCGACATTACCTCGGCCTTGCCGATTATGGCGCCTAGGGGGAGCCCGGCAGCGATGGCCTTTGCCGTGGCTATGAGGTCAGGCTCCACGCCGAAGTGTTCCACGGCGAACCACCTCCCAGTCCTGCCGAAGCCAGACTGGACTTCGTCTACGGCGAGGAGGATGCCGTGTTCCTGCGTGAGCTTCCTAAGTCCCTGGATGAAGTTTTTAGGCGGCACCACGTAGCCGCCCTCGCCTTGTACGGGCTCTATGAGCACAAGGGCGACTTCAGACGGGTCTACAAGCCTCTTGAAGATCCAGTCTTCTATAAACGCAAGCGCGTATTCGCCGCACTCCTCAGGTGTCGACGCCTTGAAGGGACAGTGGACCGGATGCGGGTAGGGGGCGTGGATGACGTTGGGGACCAGCGGGGAGAAGTGCCGCCTGTGGACGGGTTTCGACGCGGTGACGCTCATGGAGCCGTACGTCCTGCCGTGGAAGGCGCCGAGGAATGCCATCACGTAGGGCCTCTGACCCTTGAAGTAGCCCCTGGCGATCTTCAACACCCCCTCTATGGACTCGGTACCGCTGTTTGTGAAGAAAACCTTCTTCCTGCCCGACATGGGGGCTATGGAGACCAGCCTCTCTGCGAGCTTCACCGCAACCTCGTAGTAGAAGTCGGTGAGAGAGTAGTGGAGGAATAGCTCCGCCTGCCTCTTTATGGCCTCTACAACTTTCGGGTGTGCATGCCCCACGTTTGTGACCGCGATGCCGGCGTTGTAGTCGATGTAGAGGTTGCCGTCGACGTCTTCGACTACGGGGCCGTAGCCCCTCGCAATCACCAGGGGGTACCAACGGATAAATGACTGCATTATCAGCTCCTCATCGCGCCGGACTATCTCCAGGGCCTTGGGGCCCGGCGGCTCCACCACAATTCTCGGCACCTTGTCTGGGTCTATGGGCCAGTGCCACTTAGGCATAAGTAACCTAAATTGATCTATATATAACTGTATAGGACGGCATGTTTTTAACTCCCTTCCGCGGAGAGTCGAGGTGATGATGGCTGGGTTGCAGATCGATGGTGACTTAGGAGCCAACTGACGTCAAGCGGAGAACTACAGGGCGAGCTCCCTCTTTATCTCGGCGAAGTAGCTCTGGTATCCTGCCTCCTCAATTTTCCTAACCACGCCTTCGTCGCCCTCAAGCACAACCCTCCCCTCGGCCATGACGTAGACCTTCGTGGGTTTGATGAACCTAAGCACTCTGGCGTAGTGGGTGGACAGCAAGACGCCGCTTCCCGACGCCACCAGCTGAGTCACGGCTCTGCCCACGGCGGCTATCCCGTCTATGTCAAGACCGCTGTCTGGCTCGTCCAGCACCACGAACTTAGGCTTCAGGAGCAACGCCTGGAGGACCTCGGCTCTTTTGAACTCGCCGCCGCTGAAGCCCGCGCCGATGCCGCGGTTAAACACCTCGGGCTTAAGGCCCAGCTCCGCGGCAATCCTCTGGGCCTGCGTCAACACTTGCGGGTTAGGCTCCGTGATCTTCTTACCGGCACGTATGTTCATCATGGCCTGCAACAGAAAGGCGAACCTAACCTCCGGCACGGCTACCGGCGATTGGAAGCCGACAAAGATACCTCTGGCGAACCGCTCCTCTGGGGCTAGTTCCTTTATCGATTCGCCGTCTAACAATATATCCCCGTCTACGATTTCGTACTTGGGGTTTCCTGCTATTGCCTGAAACAGCGTGGACTTGCCGCTGCCATTGGGACCCATCAAGACCACAACCTCGCCGCTGGACACGCCCAGCGTCACGCCTTTTAAGATCTCCTTTCCGCCGACCGCTACTCTCAGATCCTTAACCTCAAGCCTGTGCATGGCAACTCCCCGATTTCCAGATTTAAGAATGTTCTTAAGAAGGCTTATAACTCTCATTCGCAGAATATGCCCATGCAGGAGTTGGAATCTCTCCGTGCGACCATAAGCCACGTCGAGAGCGTGGAGGAGGTGCTGGGTCTCGAGAAGCAATTTAGCTACCAGGTGGCGCTTAAGGGCCGCATCACCAGAGACATGATAGAGGAGATAAGCAAACTCAAGGGGGAGCCGGACTGGATGAGGAGGCTGAGGCTCAGGATGCTGGAGCTCTTCGAAAAGCTACCCATGCCCAAATGGGTCAGAGCCGTGGAGGAGATAGACCTAGAGGCGCTCGTCCACTACGCCAAGCCCCAGACCGAGGCCGTGTCCAGCTGGGACCAAGTGCCGAAGGAGATCCGCGAGTACTACGAGAAGCTGGGTCTGCCGGAGATAGAGGCAAAGGCGCTTCTGGGGCTGGGGGCGCAGTTCGACAGCGAGATCATATACTTCAACCTGAAGCGGAAGCTCCAGGAGAAGGGCGTCATCATGTTGCCCATGGAGGAGGCTGTCAAGAAGTACCCGGACCTCGTGCAGAGATACTTCATGAGGGTGTTTCCGCCCGAGCACAAATTCGCCGCGCTCCACGGCGCCTTGTGGTCCGGCGGGGTCTTCATATACGTGCCTCCAGGCGTCAAGATTGAGCAACCTCTCGAGACCTTCTTCTTTATCGGCCAATCCATGGAGAGCCAGATGGAGCACTCCATAGTGGTGGCGGACAAAGGCGCCTACGTCCACTGGATTGAGGGCTGTTCCGCCCCCCGTCTGCTTAAATACTCCTTCCACAACGGCATGGTGGAGGGCTACGCCCACGAGGGCGCCACGCTTAAAATAACCACGGTGCAGAACTGGTCCCGCAACGTGATAAACTTCAACAACAAGAGGGCCATAGCCGAGGCCGGGGCCAAGGTCCACTGGGTAGAGGGCTCCATCGGTAGCAAGACCACATACACGTTCCCCTCTACTGTGCTGAAGGGCGAGGGCGCCTCCACAGAGATAGTAGGCATAACGGCGGCCAAGGGGCCCTACTGGAAGGAAAACGGCGCGAAGGTCTGGCACCTCGCCTCGAGGACGAGTAGCAGGGTGGTGAACAAGAGCATATCCGCCGAGGGCGGCGTGGCCGTGTACAGAGGCCTAGTTCACGTCCAGAAGGGCGCGAAACACGCCAAGTCGCACGTACAGTGCGACTCGCTTGTGCTAGACAAAAAGTCGGCCACCTTGACGGTGCCACACGACCAAGTGTTCGAGCCCACCGCCGTGGTGACGCACGAGGCCACCGCCTCGACGATCTCAGAGGACAAGATCGCATATCTCCGCGCCAGGGGCTTCACAGAAGACGACGCAAAAGCCGCGATCGTGCTCGGCTTCGTAGGCGATATATTGAAAGACCTGCCGTTTGAATATGCGGTGGTGCTGAGCAGAGTGATAGAGCTGGAGTTCGGCCGCCTCTCGAAAGTTGGATAACTTTAATATAGGTATTCCTAAAAATGCATGCCGACCTGTATCTCGGACAAGTTTTCAACCTGCAACCCAGAGGTAGACAAGCAAGAGGTTCTGTCCCACGTACTTAAGCTGGAGGAGACGTTGCAAGCATCTCCATATGACCTAATCGGCGTGGCTGTGGCGTTCGGCGCAGACCCCGCCGAGGCTAAGAAGAGGCTCGGGATAGAGATCTCCGGCTACGTCAGAAGGCCCGTGGGGACCTTCCTCGCCAAATACGGCAAAATACACGGCTACGAGAAGGTGGAACGCGAGCTTATCAGGCTGTACCAGACGCTCCGCGGGTCCTGCATATGCCCCGTGGGGCCCATAGCGCCTCTGGAGGACGGCCGCTACATAGTCCAGAGACCCGCCGGCATCTACATATGCGGCGGAGACGGGTGCAGAGAGGTGGCGCCCGAGCCGATAACGCTGTATGAACACCCCAGCGGTTGCATGTTGTACAACCCGCCGCTCGTCTTGGCCGACCAGCCCATCCAGGCGGTGGTAAACGCCTTGAGGCAACTGAAGGTGGCCGAGCCGGAGCTCGTGGCGCGTTATCTCCTGCCCGGCCTCTGCAGAGACCTCTGGGGTGTCTTGATTTAATGGAAATCGGCATCATTAGGCCATACGAGGTTGAGTACAACCCAGGCGACGTGGTGGACCTAGAAAACGCAATCAGGAAGAGGGGACACACGCCGGTTAGGATATACGTCGACATGTTGGAAGTGCGCATCGAGCGGGGCGGGTTGAGGATCCGCCAGTCGGTAGGCCGCGGGCCCCCGGCAGAGCTGTTGGCCCCCGGCGCCGTGTTGCGGCATCTAGGCGTATTCCGAGACTTCGAGCAGTTTTTATACAGGGTGTGGGCGGCGAAGGCGCTTGAGGAGGCCGGCGTCTACGTCATGAACCCTGTGTTGCCGTGGGTCGTGGCTGGCGACAAGATGGCCGCGTTGATGACGCTGGCCAAGGCCAACCTCCCGGTGCCCCCTACCGTGGTCAGCGAGAACATGTTCGTGGGGTACAGGGCGGTGGGGGAGTTCGGCAGGGTCGTCGTGAAGCAGATGCGGGGCGCCATGGGATACGGCGCGTTTCTGGTGGATAACCCAGACGTGGCGTTTCACATATTCTCAATGCTGGTGAACATAAACAAGCCGATATACGTCCAGAAGTTCTTGGAGAAGGGGCCAGGCGACTACAGAGTGGTGGTGGTAGGCGGCCGGACAATAGGCGCTGAATACAGAAGGGCCGAGGGCTGGAAGACAAACGTGTCCCAAGGCGCAACCCCCGAGCCGGCTAAAACAACCCGTGAGATGGAGGAACTCGCCGTTAAGGCGGTAGAGGTGCTCGGGCTTGACTACGGAGGTGTCGACATAGCCGAGACGAGAGACGGCTACTACATACTTGAAGTAAACCCCACCATGAGCTGGCAAGGCTTTAAAGCCGCCACAGGCATAAACCCAGCAGAACATATAATAGATTACTTGTTGATGAAAATCAAAAAGTAGTCAACGGTAACCACGCCTTCGATAACGCTGTACATAAAAACGTTGCCATCAGTGGGATTATTCAGATTAGTACAGACGGACTTCTCGCGATAAAAAATGCGGTAAAGCGGTTCCAGTACCTGAGAGTTTATAGAGGGTGCCGACTGCGGGAACCTTCCTGCTAGGCTCCAGCTCTGGTATTAGACGAGGCTGCATAGGCTTAAAGCAGATTGTGGAGAGGTCGTAAAGGGGGTCCTCGGCTATGTCTCCCATGAGAGTCTTAGTGAAGTACGCCGCGGAAGCGTTAGGGTCGCCTACGTCTTAAGGCAGACGCTGACCGAGCTTGTTTAAAGCTCTAGTGTAGATATCTCCTTGCCAGATAGACAGCGCCTAGGGCGATGGCAACTACCACGGCCAGCTTCAGCGCAACTGAGTGCCAAGCTATACTATACCCTGTAAGAACAAGGCTACCTGTCTTGAAGAAGTGGATTGACGATCCGTTAGGACACATACCAAGCATCTCTTTTGTCCTCTTTGTGAGCTCTTTTAAGAACTGCATCTCGTCGGGGGGTGCTATCAGCATTATTACAAGTCCCTGTCTGCCGCTTATGCCTGTGACGACGTCTCTCGGATCCACAGACATTCCAACTTCTTCGTAAAGCTTGAATATGATTCTTTTAAGTTGGCCAAGCCTCTCAATCACAGTTTCATCATCAGCGTCCTTTATATAAGGTGAGGGTAGCGGCACCTCGATTATAGACATTCCTATAAATAAGGGGAGATCTCTGTATTTGTTAAATATATTGTTCAACCGCATAACAGTTGCCAAATTCCCTGTCCCTTTGCCCGGGTCGGCAAATACGTTGATACCTACAAAACCCTCCCAAACTGACACATACACGCCAGCCACCTCCGCGCCAGCCGCCGCCAGCTCCCTACTCACCTCGTCGATAAGCCTAAGCGTTCTGTTCACCCAGGTGCTGGCCTTAGAAAGCCCCTCCGCCAGAGTTCTATTTTCAAGAGGGCTGCAACAGTAGATAACCGCTGTAGTTAGCCGCACGTAGCTCCTTCGCTATTGCGAGCCATGCGCCTGACATAAACCTCTTTCGCCACTCTTCCTTGGCCTTCCACACCTTGGCGCGTTTCTCCCGGGCTCGGTCCGCCACCTCCACTACCTTTGGATCTCTCCACCGTATGACGTAGTACAAACAGCCGTCTACCCACATCTCGACGGCTGGCTCTGGATACATTTCATACGCCACAGTTAAGTTGCCGTAACTTATCACTCCTCCGTAAAACGCGGCGCCTATTAAAGACGCGGTTAAAAGTAGCAGCAAGAACAAGAACCTACCTGCCATACCTAAACTCAAGGCCGTAGAATTTATTGACGCACCCCAACCCTCATAGCCTCTAAGAATTGCAGATTATCTACAGGCCTTATCCTTACCAAAACACCTGCAATCTTGATAGACCACGTTCTTTCGATGGTGTAGACAGACCTTAGCTGAAAAAGCGCGGATCCACTATCTCCCGGCTCGGTTGGTTGCCACTGCGGGTCGTAGTAAATAACTAACAGGCAGTATTGAGGATCGTAAAAATACACCTGTGCCTGTCCTCCCTTACAGCCTGTAACATGTCCTATCCTGTACATAGAATAGATAATTTTGCCCTCAAATGACTTTAGCTCTGGATCTGCGAAGTAGCCATCAACGCTCGTGGGGGCTGGGTTGAAGCCGCATACCTCCACGTGGGGTGATGCCTGCGTGCCCCTGGCCTCAATTTTGCAAACAGCAACATCAACATAGGGATCGTTTTTATCCCACATCCTTCCTATATAGCCGGTACGCTCTCCTCCACAGTCATAATAACATGGCTGGTATATAGCATCGCCGTCATCAAAGCCGTGAGACGCTGTGACGTAAGCCGGCTGGGATCCGAGCCATACGGCGTAGCCTAATGTGGCCACATAATCACAGTTTATACATAAAGACCATACACAGCATGTAGAAGGCTTAGCCACTTTCACACCTGAAAACAGCGGGTCTTGGTATTTAGACAAATCGCTATGAGTTATCGCGACCGCTAACACTATCAACAAGACCGACGCCAGCGCCAACAAGTTTTTACCTTGTATGTCCAATCCTCGAGATTCATTTTAATTTTTTTCCTTGAAAATTAATTCACATTTTAAAGCGCGGTTGTGTAGAGGCTCGCCTGCATCTATGTCTGTGGAGGAGGGGATGCGGCGCGGCGGCTCTGGAGCTGGTAACGCTCTACGGACATCCTAGCGGATGCATGTTGTACAGCTCCTCACTCGTCTTATGTAACATAGACATAAACCCAGCCGAGTACATTATCGACTACCTGCTGGAGAAGACAAAGAGATAGTCAGTCCGTCGCGAGCCTATCACAACTCAGTACTTTGATACCCATCATCACTCAGTGGCTTCCACGTCCTCAATTTATTTCTTATCGACGCAGCAACCGCCTTAGCCCTCTTTGCGGTCCCCACGACCTTCACCGTGCGGCAGCCGTCTAACAGCGCCAGCACGGCCCTCACGGCCCGGACCGCCTCCCGGGGCACTCCCACCACTAACATGTCGTCGTATATGGCCACTAAACGCGGGGCGTGGACCAGCGAGAGGAAGCCGGTCAGCATGTATCGCTCCAGAAGCTGGACGTAACAGACGGCGGGGTCCTCAGCCCTAACGAGGAGGTAGCGGTACTTAGTCATCTCTCCCCGCCACAAGCTCTGTCAACACGCCGAGAGAGCTCTTTATGGGGAGGGCCCACCCCTCATCTCTGCCGATCTCGACCAACAGCGCGGCCACGTCTAGAGGCGACTTGACGTCGCGGAGGCTCTCCACCGGGGTCGAGAAGATGGCGACTTCCGGCTCCAGAACCTCAAGCCACCTGGCCAGGAGTGGCAGATCCCTCAGCAGAGGCCTCAGCGGAAGCTCCACGTACTTGCCGTATCTCCTGGCTGCCCTCACCTGGTCGCGGGTAAGGGGGGCGTGGGGGTTAACCCTAATTATCTGTACCTCCTCCCTGTAGACATAGACGTTGAACTTGTCGCGTCCCCTGGCCTCGGCCCAGTTCACGTCTACTCCCCTGACAAAGGGCGCCAGTAGAGCCGTCTCGGCCTCGGCGCGGAGCAGGACAGCCCGCACCCCGACCTCCCAGAGGGCCTTCTCGATCTCCGGCGTCACGGTCGCCAGATCCCACTCGACGAAGCCTCGCCTAACTACAGAGGCCATCTCTCACACGGATCTTCAGCCTGACCACATCGTCTTGTTGCTCCGCCGCCTTGACTACGCCGCTGGCCAGCGCCTGTTTGTCCAGCCGCAGGTAGTAGAGGCCTTCGGACTCGCCCTTTGAGGCCGGGACTTCTCCGCCGAAGGCGTCGCACAGCTTTGTCAACACGCCGTCGCAGTTGTCTAGAAACGACGTGATTAGGTAGATCGGGTTGCCGTAATGACCCTCGTATATCTCCACGACTAGCGGTATATCGCCGAAGAAACGCCGTAATGCATCAAATACCTTTTCTAGGCTCTCGGTGGCGTGCACCACAACGCTAATCTCCACAAAACGACACCGCACGTAGCCGCCTGGAGACCTGTATTAAACGTTTATGAGAAAATTTAAAAAGGTGGCAAAGAAGTGGGCCGTGGCACCTTCGGCGTATAGCTACATGGCCATGTGGTATAGGAAAGTCGGCAGGGAGGTACACGAGAGGCTAATGCGAAAACTGTTGATCGAGTGGAGGAGGGCGCCCTCCATTGTGAGGGTGGAGAGGCCCTTTAGACTTGAAAAAGCGCGAAAAGTGGGGTACAAACCTAAACAAGGAGTCGTAGTAGTGCGAGTACGCCTGGCAAGAGGCCCCTTCAACAGGAGAAGACCAGACTCGGGGAGAAGGCCCAAGAGGATGGGCGTATACGGCATAACGGCCTGGAAATCTTGGCGCCAGGTGGCTGAGGAGAGGGCGGCTAGGAAGTTCCCAGGGCTTGAGGTGCTAAACAGCTACTGGGTTGCAGACGACGGCGTTTACCGCTACTTCGAAGTTATCCTGATAGACTGCAACCAGCCCACCATAAGAAACGACCCGCTGTACTCCGGCATATGCGGCAAGGAGGTGCCCAGGAGGAGGATTGCGAGGAGACTAAGGGAGAGACAGAAGAAACTGATAGAACACCTAAAGAAAACCCTCCTGCCAAAACTAAAATAATTTTTAACCTCGTACATTCTTTAATTCAACCGCGACGGGCTGCGAGAGCCGCATCTGCGGCTCTAAGCGGTTTGTCAATCCCCAGCTCCACCTCGGAGAGGTTGGGGTAGACGAAGCGGAGCCGCGCTTAATCACGTGCTCTCTCAACCACTCCAGCACGCCAGCGGCGTGTATGAACCTCTCGGCGAAGTACTTCAGCGGCCTCTGCTCCGGCGCCGGCGCCTTGCCGCCGCTCCTCGCCCACTCCTCTGCCCACCGGCGGAACTCCTCTTGCACCTTCAGCAGTTGCGCGACGGCCTCCGGCGGCAGTCTCTCCAGCGGGTACTTCAGCAACAGCGTTCTGTAGGACCTCATGTCTACTCCGGCCGCGTTGATTAAGATGAACCGGCCGCGGGGGCGCCAGCCGAGGCGCGGAGGGCGGCGCCGCGGAGATCGCCAGCCGCGCCGACGCGCCTCTAGCCGTCGTCCAGCAGGCCGAGGGCCTGCAGTTCCTCTCTGTACTCTTGTACGAGGAACTGCGCCTTGTGGTGGGCGGCGGCGAGCCTCCCCAAGGCCTCGAAGAAGTCCGCAAACATGCGCGCCACCGCCCGCAGAAGAGCCAGCTTGAGCTCCCTGGGGAGCCTCCACACGGGCGTCTTGCAGAGGTACTTCGTGCGCCATTTAGTGGCCGACGACCTCTCGTACAAGTAGACGTGCTCCCCGCCCGGCCAGAGGGCCCAGCGGTATCCATTCCCGACCCTGCCCAGGTAGAGGTACATTGCTGTTTTAAAGTGGGTTTAAGTTTTTCGCCGCCGCGCGCGTTTCAATTTTATATACTCCCCATAAGAGACATGAAGTCCTACAGGACGCTGGTTCTGAAGTACCCGCTGGAGAAGCTACAGCCGGAGACCGCGGAGAAGGTCGCACAGCTTCTGAAGGCCCAGCAGGAGTTCCGCCGGTGGGCAGAGGAGTGGGCGAGGAGCGGCGGCAAGGCGCCGATTCCGAAGCAGAACCCTTTGAAGTACTTTGCTGAGAAGTTTCTCTACGCCGCTAATGTGGTGGATTGGTTGGTCGGCGTGAGGAAAAATGGCGGTCCTAGGGAGCTGAAGCCGCCGTTAGTGTTCGACGCACAGTTTCGGCTGAATAACGAACGCGACGTAAGCAAAGGCGTCTTTGTGGACATGCCGCGTGGCGAGGTTAGGATTAGGAAGTGGAGCGGTCAGCGCGGTAGCACTGTTGTGTTGCCGCTTTCAGAAAGCGCGACCAAGTGGATTAAGGAGCGCGTTGAGGAGGGCGGCAGGTTGGTATTTGCAATGGCGTG
>Ga0197144_100641_pt1 | contig 13596 bp, 14 predicted proteins | sample GBS85_MetaG_FD_148670 | JGI IMG/M metagenome (GOLD analysis project Ga0197144, IMG submission 148670) | Sediment microbial communities from Great Boiling Springs, Gerlach, Nevada, United States - GBS 85_MetaG | ecosystem: Environmental > Aquatic > Thermal springs > Hot (42-90C) > Sediment...
GTTAAACGCCCAGTAAGTAGAGAGCTAGCAACAAGTATAACCCCGTTAATACGTAGACATATAGGGGCCCGTCGCCTAGCCAGGATAGGGCGCCGGCCTCCGGAGCCGGAGGTCCCGGGTTCAAATCCCGGCGGGCCCGCAGATCCTTTACTTATTTATTTAAAATCCACTATATTAACCTCTAATGGTTCACGATCCTGTGGAGGGGGCGTGAACTCATGAGTGAGTTAAATAGTGCTATAAAAAGTTCTTCGGAGTGGTACAAGAGAGTGAATATAGAGGCTTTAAGTAATGATATTAGAAGACTTATTCTTGAGAGGGTTAAGAGGAGGCTGGGTTTTACTAAAACTCTTGAAGTACTAAATATTGCTAAAGGTTCTCTACATAACTATTTACAGGGAATTAGGAAAATTCCTGATAAAGTAGTAGAGAAAGCTCTTAGATATCTTGATGAAAAAGAATTTAATGAAATAGTTCAAGGAATAGATAGATTAAAAGCTATTGGAATTATTCGCGAGAATGGAACAATAGACTATTCACTTATATTACAAGTAATAGCACTAGCTACTCGAGATGAGTATCTTAAGCAAGCACTTCTCAAGTTCACCGTAGAGAGTTTTAGAGAAGATCTCAGGAAAATGCTCGGATTAAGCTTAGCACACGTAGTTTTTAAGTGGGAACTCAGCTTCGAAGAGTTTTTACGTGAGAGGAAAAAGAGGCGTAAAGTTACAAGTAGTGAGACTATAGCGTACTACAAGAGCCTATTTGAAAAGTACCTTGAAGGCAAAATTCTGAGCATGGAGCTAGTAGAGTATGTTGTAAACCACGAGAATAGGTGGCTACGCAATATCTTCAGACACTACATTCAATATCTTTACTATCTCAGGAAAATCCCGCCAGAAACATATGGCTGGCTTATGGAAGTAGTACCATCTAGGAGTTATAAATTAGACGTAAGGCCCTATCCAATAAATCTCGATGAAGTAAGGAAAACAATGAGTTATCTCAGAGAAAACCATGAATTCTATTATTTAATTTACAAGTTAATGCTTGAAAGCGGGTTAAGATTATCTCATACATTATACCTTATTGAAAACTATAACCCCAAAGAACTAGTCGAGATACCAGGAGTAGGAGTAGAAACTCCGAGACTAGTTTGCTTTGAAGATCGGGGCTTCTGCAGGTACTACGTGGGAATAAGGGGCTCTCAAAAACCATGTGAGTGGGCATACTTCTCTATAGAGGCGCGGAGACTGCTAGAGGAACATGCTGGTGAATCCATAGACAGGAACAGCATTAGGAAGTATGCTAGGAGAAATAACCTTGTGTTACCTAAGTATATTCGTAAGGTAGCGTGGAGGCTAATGATAAAGGTAATGCCCCGAGAAGTAGCGAGATTCATACAAAGTCGTTTTGGAGAGCTAAGAATTTCGGAAGCTAGATACGAGGACTTACTAGGAGAAGCAGATAAGTATTACCCAAAATACCTCGAAAGATCGCGAAAGGAGCTGCTTTAAATATCATGTCTACTACTTCCTCTTAATGGTTTTAAGGTTCCTGATATCTAATGGAGCATCATTAAAGTTAGGAAGACGAGAAACTACTACTCGTTCTAGAGAACATACCTTCTCTAACTGGCCCCTCTCAATGTATTTCTCAATAGCTTCAACAATTACGTCTGGTTCCTCTCTAGGTGTTTTAGCAAGAGTAATATCAATTACAATTAATACATTTACTCTTTTCTCATGTGACCCTCGTAGAATCTCTACAGCTATCTCTAGGTATGGTTCATCTCTCCTAAGTCTTTTACATTCACACCAAATCTTGATACTGTCTTTCTTTACATAGATATCAACTTTTCCGGAGCCCGACAGCTCAGGCATGGCAACATTGAAACCGTTAGATATGTAATTTGCTACAACATCTTCTAATGGAATTATAGATAACACCATCTATACCCTAATACTAAAATAGTGTTGAATACTAAAACAACTGTTGTTCTAAGTTCTGGTATAAGGAAAGACTCTCTCAAGTTTATAGCCCTAGAACTGATCGAAGATCAGGGTCTAGTTTATCTACAAGTCTAGACTTGCCGAGCTCCCCGAGGCCAAGTACCATGAAGTATTGCCTCCCTACTTGGAGGTTTAGAGGTGGTGGTTCACCGTATTTATTTGTGTACTCGAGTATTGCTAGCTTCTCTTGGTACCCTGCTTCGCACGTATTGAACACTTTATAGTAGATCCACAGATCCTCGACCCCAATAACTTTGTATAATCCTGTATAAACTAGGGAAGGGCCAAAGGTGTGTGGATACCGTCCCCTCTCTCTGTGACCATAAACCATCTCAATACTGATCCACAGATTCCTAATCCTTTTCCTTAACCCCTTCTTACCCTCAGCACACTCTACATTTTTTCCTTTGCTCTTACCAGTAGAGCCTATGTAGAGCACACCTCTCTCATCAACACCTAGAATCCTAGGAATGGGTACAGGCTTTCCTTCTCTAACCCAGAAAACAATGTATACCCCGGGCTCAGTTGGAACATCTTTAAACCTTTTCGATACAAGTAACACTAATGGTTTAAGAGGACTAGGTATATTCACCTTACAGCCCCTTGTGCATTAATAAAATGCCAGCTCTGATGCTCGAAATCATCAGCCTATGTTCATCAGGTATGTATAGACACGACTTCATACCGCTCTCCACAAGATAGTTCCCCAATAGTATTATAGACACCAACTTTATTACATACTTCACAGTATTTTCTATAGTGGGTGCTGTAGAGCTCATGCCAGTATTGGCTGTGACTCGCATAGGCAAATACCACAGAACAACTGTCCCTAGGGAGGTTAGGAAGATCCTGGAGCTCAATGAGAACGATGAGATTGAGTGGGTTCTCGAAAACGACAAAATTGTTGTGAGGAAGAGGCGGGTGAGCAGTGGTTAAGCACGCCATTCTCTTGGCTGATAGAGAGTGGTGTGAGGCCGCTTCTTCCGGTAGAGTTAGGGTTTACCATTTTATTGGGCCTAGGAAGCGCGGGATCCATGCTTTAGGTAAAGGGTCTATTTGCGTAGTTATGGCGAAGGCTAGAAACGAGCAACAGTATGTTGTTTATGGCGAGTTCACAGTTACTGAGGTGAAGGAGGTAGATGCAAGCGAGTACAACAGGCTAGCTGGAGAGGGGCTAATATTTAAATCAAAGATGCTGAAGCCCGGTGAGAAGAGGTGGGTAATATTCTTTGACGAGTTCAGGGAGTATAGTGTAAAGCCACGTAAAGGCGATCTAACCGATGTTAAGACGGGTACGAGCGAGAAGCCTATTTCTGAGTGGGTGATAACTGGTTTAACGTACATTGATGACCAGGCTCTCGAAGGTATAAGGAGAAAGGCTGGAGGCTTCATTAGGAGAGAAGAGCAGCAACCACAGCAACTACCTACTACACGTGTAGATGAGCTCGAGGAGAGAGTTAGAAGGCTTGAAGGGTTGCTAGGTGTTTCAGAACTAGCCTTCCCAATAACACACGAGTGCGCTGAGCTCATGCTACTGTGTATAGGAAGGCAACTAGGGTTTAAAGCGTATACAGCCGATCCCTCTAGAACTTGTGGTAACAAGAGGCTAGGCGACCTAGCTAACATGGGCAGAGACTATTTAGGTAAGTACGTTGGGCCTGAGGTTCTAGATCCTCTGAGTAGAATAGATGTCGTGTGGTATAGAGAAGGAGTGGGGTTCTACTTATTTGAAGTAGTTATTAGCGGTAGTATGCACGATGCGTTACTGAGGCTTTCTAATGTAGGTGAGCTAAATGCAAGGATGTTCATAGTATCCAGTGAGAATAGGAAGAACGAGTACGAGAGTAGTATCAGGCTTCGAGCCTTTAACACCATAAGGAACAAGTGCGCATTTATAAGCGTAGGGGAATTAGCTAAGATGTTTGCTCTAACTAATCTTTGGAAGCAAGCAATAGAACCACTACAATTACCTCATATCAGTGGGTGAGAACGTGGTTAAATGTCCATTCTGCAACTACGAAGCAGACGTATCTGAGTTCAAGCTACTCAGAGACCCGTGGAACTTCCGCTTCTACACAGTTAAAATGCTGAAATGTCCCAAGTGCCATAATGTTTTCAATTACTACTACGGAGTAAGCTCTACAGGTAAGAAATCAGAATTTGTGATTAAATTGAAACCCAAGGTGATATCGGAGTGAATAAGGTGAGCTATGACGACTAACCCGCCTCATTACAAATCATTTACTGATGTAGAGTCCGATGTTTCGGCCAACAAGTTTGAAAACGAGCCTGAATTACGTCAGGCGTTTATTGAGGCTCTTAAAGCTGAGCTCCTTAGGGCCTGCCCTAGTAAAAATGTCGTGGAGCATATACTGATCCCGTTTATTGAGAGAACTATCAAAGAGCGAAGAAGACCCGATATTAGAATCATTAACTTAGTTATAGAAGTAGAGCCCCCTAAAGCAGACTTAAAGAAAGGTAGAGAGCAACTTTATCAGTATATGAAGGACTTGAGATCCGAGCTAAAGGCAGAAGAGGTTCATGGCGTAGTCACGAACGGCATTGATGCTGAGCACTACAAGCTAGTAGGCGAAGAACCAGTGCTGGTGGCGAAGGGGAGATTAGCAATAATAATGCCACCGCTATTACAAAGAATTTGTGTAAAGAAGATACCAGTAACGAGCTCGCAAGATCTAATAAACATAGTGGGTATTGAGTCTAATCTTGCGCAAAACGTTATTATACACTTGTATCGAGCACTAAAATGGTATCATGACAATAGAGGTGCTCCATTTAGCTCACGCGTACTCCAGCTCTTTGAGCTATGGAGAAGCCTACACGCAATTTTTGTGAATATTTCAGATGAAGGGTGGAGCGCTATAATAAAGCTCGCAGAAGAGATCGGAAGAAAATTAGGAACAACTATCAATATAAAGGGCAAAAATGATCGATGGTTATTCTTATTTTCTCTCGAAACTTATTTGAACATGTTAATAAGAAACATTACGCTTTCAAAGATCGGGCAGGCAACAAGGACAGTCAAGGAGCTTAAGGACGTTGTTACAAGAAAAAGAGAGATATTCGAGCCAAGCGTCTTTGAATGGGTTTTCGATGTCCTTGAAGACCAGTACCTTGAAAATAACATAAAGAATACCACTAAGAATTCTATAGATGCTCTAATAGAGGTTTTATATGCTTTAGACTTTACACGTATAACTACGGACATGTTTAGAGACATCTACCAGAACATACTACCTAGAGAGGTAAGGAAGTGTCTTGGAGAGTTTTACACGAGTGATCTAATAGTTGAACAAGTACTTGATGCAGCTGGACTTACAAGCGATGCTCTAAGACAGCTCTATGAAAAGTGGAAGGAAGAAAATGAGGGCACGATAATATTAGACCCCGCTTGTGGCTCCGGCTCTTTCCTTGTGAATGTCATTAAAAGAATTTTTAACGCTTTTGGGGAACACCCGCCAAGAGATATAGCGAGATTTATTGAAGAGAGTCTTGTAGGAATAGACATAAACCCCTTTGCAGTAGAGATGGCTAAGCTTAACATGATCATCGCGATCTCATCTGAGATGAGCAAGAGAGGTTTAGCTTATACACCTGTGAGCCTTAAAATATATTGGGCAGACAGTCTTGCAAAGGTGAAGTTAAGCAAGGAGAGATTATATTACCATCTAATGGTGATAGAGCTACCCGCTCTACAAAACATTATAGGCAATGTAGGTGGCAAAGCAGGTACTGGTAAAAGTAAAAGTGCTTGCCCGCCCGGCACTATTTGCATACCTCTATGTTCTAGTGCACCTTCAAAAAGACAAAGAGCCGAGTTAGACCCACTGAAAATGTTAGATAGAGCAATCGAATATGTATTCTCTAGTAAGGATGTGAAGGAGTTTATACAACACGAAATCTCCGAGTTTAATGAGAAGTGTAAGATGGATCTTAAGGACGTGTTAAGGCCTATACTTGAAGCCCTTTACAACACGATCAAGGCAATTTACGATAGCGGTAACAGCAGGATAATCAGCATGATCAGAAATATTGTGGGGGTGCAAAACCTAGTTGGCAAGTGTAGCTATGTAATAGGCAACCCCCCATGGGTCAGAATACACAACATAGGGAAAAACATAGTGGAATACCTGAAACGGAACTATGAATGGGTTAAGGAGGGGAGCTCCTACACACCTGGGTTTAAGGAGACGAAGACTCCTTTTGCAGAGCAATTCGACTACTCTATTGTATTCGTGGAGAGAGGGCTTGAGTTCCTAAGTGATGGCGGCGTTCTAGCCTACGTAATAACGTCTAAGGTGACTAAAACTACGTACGCGGGCAAGATGCGAGAGGACTTGGTCAACAAGTGCACTATACTAGAGATCGTGGACTACAGCCTCCACCCCCAAGAGCTCTTCAAAGACGTAGTGAACTATCCACTTATAATATCCATAAGGAAGAGCCCACCTCCAGCTGGACACAGAGTCAAAGTGACCGTTTACAACACGAGAGGCGACAGTAGAAGCTTCACCATTGAGCAAAGCCTCCTCCCGCTGTATGCTGGAACACCTTATCCCAATAAGGACAGGTCGCCGTGGGTTTTCGCACCACCAGGCGTAGTATCAGCCCTCAAGAGGGTCGTCGCCAACAACCCCAGGCTCGGAGACCTTTACGAGGTCATGATGGGGGTTAAGACTTCCCTTAATGAGTACTACATTGGTAAGCCAGTAAGTTGTAATGAGAGCTTGGGCTTAGTTGAAATTCAACTTGAAAACGGAAGAATCGTCGAAGTTGAGGAGTCATTAGTCCATCCAGTAGTTCGTGGCGAGGATATAGACTCGTATAGCTTTAGTTGGCGTGAGTACATTATCTTTCCACATGACTTATCAACGCTTGAACCTCTTTGGCATGATAGGCAGAAGGAAGTCTTAACCACTATGGGTGTTCTCAAGCAAGACGTGAAGGTTGGCTCTAAGGGAGGTGTACTAGAGTACACCTTGAAGTATGAAATAGGAAAGGAAAGTGGTAATTGTCGCCACCTAGTTGATGACGTTTTAAGTAAGGTTAAGAGTAAAGGCTACGATGTCAAGGACGTGGTTCCTTGCTCCGTTGATAAGTGTATTGAAGTCGTGTTCATGGGGGGTACAGTTTTAAGGATCAATATATCTATTAAGCCTGCTGAAGATGTCTGCGAGGTCACGTATCACGTTGCCGGCCTTGAGGTGCCCAATGCACCAAAGGCTACTCGCTACTTCACACAGCTATTTGAACGACTCGTTAAAAGAGATGACTACAGGGCTAATCTACCACCTTGGTCAATATTTAGAGTTTCTAAAGAGAAATTTGAAGAATACCGTATTGCATGGCGTGAAATGGCCTTATATGCGAAAGCAGCACATCTACCGGTCTCAATGAAAATAGCCTTCTGCGGTGAAAGACAAAAGTTAATTGTACCTATTCAAACAACATACTTTATAGTCGAGAAAGACCCATCAAAAGCGTTAAAGTTGCTAATTTATTTGAACTCAGATCTTGTGAGAAGTTTAATTAAATTGTGGGCATGGTCAGCGCGAGGAGGCTATTACAGGCACACTGCATATACAATGGGGCTTATCCCGATACCCTCATCATTAATCAGCAACAAATTATGGAAGCTAATAGACGATCAGCAAAAGCACCTTCACGGTGTAGTTGACTTCAATAAAATTGCCAAGGATTTGCTAGAAGAGAATATGACAGCATTGGAAGAAGAGCTCATACAAACCTTTGGAATTACGCAGGGTGAATACAAAGAGATAATTGAATATAGCAAATGGTTAAATGAAACGGTAGAACTGCATATTGAAACCATGGCGCTTGAAGAAGAAAGTAGCGAAGCGGAGTGAAATCAGCTATAGTTTCGACCCTTCTTGAGGACATACATTATTAACCCTTTATTTTGTCTACTACTCCTATTAGGTGGATTTAATTATGATTATTGAGAGTGCATTTTTTAAGTTGTCGGATTACTTTCAGTCTGTAGAGTCTCCTAGTGAGCTATATGAGGAGCAGGTCGCATTTATATTTGCTGTAGCACTCTACCAGGAGCTTCAGAATAGGGGTTTTCCGTTTCTATTACCATATATACAGCTTGGGAGACCATATCCTAATAGAGCTGAGCGAGTTGATATATACTTTAGAGTTCCCAAGAATAAGCTTCCACCAGAGATTCTTCATAGATGGACTGAGAGCGGTGTTTGCGAGGAGAACTGGATCGAGGTAAAATTCTTCGGTGGTGTTGAAAGAAGAGGTTCACGTGAGCCAAAGACCTATAATGTCGGCGTAGTCTTGGCAGACCTATTGAGGTTAAAATACTATGTGACTGAGGGTGGAAAATACTTATTGCTTGTTTTCAATAGGGGTCCTGAGTATTATCTAGCTTTTACGAGGAAGAATTTGAGCGAGAGAGATTATTTGAAAACTCTTTTAGCGCCTGGAGAACATAAAGTTGTAATAGACATAGCCAACGAAGAGAAATCTGTGTTAAATACTATCAACACTAATTTCAGGAAGAAATTAAACGAGGATAAAATAGAGCTTAATGTACTCACTTACGTGATCAAGCCTTTACTAGTAAAGGGACTTATTATCACATCACCCCGTGAAGCTCCACTTAGGAGAAATCGAGAAGGTTTTCTTAGAAGTGAGCCAGCATATTACTTCCACCTTATTAGGATTATGGAATATTTACCAGAACTAGCCCACAACTCGCTTATGAAATCATGAAAAATTCATTAAGTTCACTCATTTTCTATTAGAAATTATTTTATATAATTTCTACACTGAATACTGATTGGCAAGAATAAAAATACTCAATGACCGGGGTGATCTATAGATACATTAATAAGTTAAGAATGCATAGTCAAGATTCTTTTTACCTTGTCTTGATTTTCACGATGAGGCGGCCCTCATGTCTTAGTTTTCGTAGGCGCTGTCTCAATCTACTATATGATATGTCTACTCCATCTCCCAGCATTATCTTCCACATGTCCTTAATGCTCAAGCCCCTGGCTGCTACGTACTCCTTGTAGTACTTGAGTATCGTCTCGTCGTTTACTTTGGGTGGTCTGCCTTTTTGCTTGCCCTGTCTCCACGCCTCTTCCTGCCTCTCCCTAATCCTTCTTCGCTCGTATTCTGCTACCCAGGATAGTATTGAGAGCACTAGCCTGCGAATGTTCTGATCTAGAGTCTGCAGGAACTCCTCCTTGACTGTTACGACTTTAATGCCCCTATTCTCCAGCTCAAGCACAGTGTTCATTGTGTCGAGCATTGAGCGGCCTAGCCTATCAATACTCCAGGCTAAGATGCATTGAGGCTGAAGCCTCCCAACATCCTCGAGCAACCTCCTCGCTCCCAGCCTATCTCTAAACGGCTTAGCACCGCTCTCTCCTCTGTCAATATACCAGTTTAACACTTCTATTCCACGAGTCTTTGCAAAGTCCTCTATAGCCTTACGTTGAACTTCTTCATCTTGCTCCCTTGTAGACACCCTAATATAGGCAACACACTTCAACGAGACACCTAGACGAATACTTAATCAAGGGATTATAAGTGGAGAGGACTAATAGCCATGAGCCAAGCCCATAAACCCCACTTTCCATCTCAAGAGATTAAAAGTCCACTTTCAGCCCGGCGATCACGCTCAATCCCCCCATCAAGGAGCAAGGACGGCGACTACGGTATCCAATACCCTGCTTCATCCTATTAAGAGGCTCTTACAGGGCAACCTATACATCCCCGGGAAGCCCCCTTCCCTCTTCCATTGACGTCCAATATTGCCACCCCGTGTACAACTGAGTGCCTGTTGATCCCGGTTCCAACGTGTAATTTCCATAGAAGTAGCCTGTGGCGTTAATGTGGAGACATAGCGTAATTCACCTGTTTAATGTAGGCCCCCTTATGACAGAGCTCTCTGTTAGCCCTGATGTTTTGAAGTTTAAGCTCTATTTTTCTCTAGCTTCATATACTCTGTTAGTGATTGATGTCTATATGGATTTTTAGCTGTGTAGATCTTGACGTGTATTTTTGGTGCTCTATTTGCATCCAGTTTTATGTCTACACCAAGCTCTCTATATTTCACTTTTTCGAGTTTTTGAACCGGTATTAGGGTTTTGCTCTCGCCACCGCCATAAAGTGAGTGACCGCCTATTATGCAACCACCAACCTTCCCAACATATTTTATTGCTCTTCGCTTAGCCTCTCTAAGCTTCCTTATGCTATATCCAAGTTCACGCAGATAGTTAAACAGACACTTCACTGCGACTCCTAGTATCCTCAATGCCATTATGCATATAGAGTAAAAGGCTAGCAGATCCACGGGGCCGCTGAATGATACATGTACGCGTGCTACTGGATCTCGTACCCACTCACGGGGACCCCACTCATCGTCCTTGTTTCTTTTGCACGTGTTGGACTTGTCTACTTCTTTATACTCTAGTTGTCTTTTAGCCTTCGTAACTATTTGTTCTAAGTCTTTCTTGGATATGCTTAGGTCGGGGTTTAAAGCATACCATCCTCTACTTTCCTTTAAGAGTATGTCTTTCTTAACTAGTCTCTGAATAGCATCGTACACTCGGCGTCGATCAAATCTAATTCCATACTTTTCCCAAGCGTAAATTACCACCATGCTTGGCGTAAAGTTCTCTGCTCTAGTGATGGCGTATTCTAATACGAGGTACTCTACCCGTCCGATTCTGTTGTCGAGGAGTTTTCTGTGCTCGAGGCTTCTAGCCTTAACTCCGTGGCTACTCGTATATACTGGTTGCGTCCTTGTATCGCTACATGATCGATTCCTCTCATCATGCTTACTAGGTATTGCGGCATAAAGATTACTCGGCGAAGACACGGCCTTTTTGTCCAAAGGGGCACACCTGACTTGTGATGAGGGATGTGCAGCGGATCACGCGTACATATTCGAGTTTTCTAGCCGTTCATTCCTTTTCGCTTTCACTTGTCCCTGCTCAAGGACTCTTTCTAGCTCCTTCTCGGGTATTTCAATATAGACCCTGATTGTAATCTTGTTCTCCCACAAATATTGCCAAATATCATTCCTCGTCGTCGGCAAGTTTATAATAAACCTAGGTTTCCCTCTGCCGTAGTCTCTTGTAGCAATAACTACCTTCCTCTCACCAACATCAATAAATCGGTTACTTCTAAAAATTAGCTCTTGAATGGATGTCATACCTGATCTTCCCATGTGCATCATTAAGTAATGGTCCTATTAGGCTTAGACTAAAGACTATATAGGGGTGGGGCTTTTCATGTCGAACATGACCTAACTGATTAATAACCCCTATGACATAAGAGATCTTGGGGATATTGCGAGAGAATAGGCGTGAGAGTGTGAATAAGGAGCATTCTAGACTCGAAACTTTACTAAAACCCTGCATCAACACCATATATGGGTCTACTCATAGGCTCACTCTACACGGAATAGTCTTATGGTGGAAGATACATGGTGAGGGTGCTTCACAATACGTCCTGTACCATAGGGGCTATGTTAATAGCAAAAACGGGCTTAAGCGGGCATTAGAAACTCTCGAAGAATGCAGGTATGTTGTTAGTAAAAGAGTAGAGGCTTCTACCCATAGCCCCAAAAAGAAGATCTTATATTACCCGACCCCAGAAGGTGTGTATTTACATGGTATTCTAGCCTTGCTATATCCTCAAGACCTACAAAGCCTTAAAGAGAAAGCAGGGAGTATAATTTTCAGCGATACTGAAGCCGCTTATACTGTGACAACTAAACTACTAGCAATGGGATTCCTGCTACCCCACTACTTTGGATTAATGCCTCCCGCATTTCAAGAGGAAGGCGATTTAAAGCGTGTTCTCAATTTTTACACGCTACTGTACGCGTGGCAGCTGCTAATAGTTAAATCGCTAACTAAGTTTGCACGTGAAATCTACCCTCTAATTCAAACAGCATCAGAGCACGAAAAGAAAGTGTTAAGGGAAAAGTTCGATGAGGGAGGCAAGCGGGTTTTGGAGTTCATGTACAATCTACCAGAACTAATAGACAAAGCGCGCAGGCATTTACATAACAGGAATACCGGTCATGAATGATCGCTTTTCCTTAAGCGATAACTTTTCTCTAAGTACTAGGTGTTCACATAATGATATAGAGTAGCCATTCAATCTAACGTAATTCTCTCCGCTTGCCAGTTCACTACTTGCTATCTTTAGCTCTCATAGCTGTGAGAGCAGTAAAGTTAACAGAGAAGCTACAATAACTTGAAGCACATTTACCTGATAGACTATAAGTTAAAAATTAAAATTTCAATGAACACATAAACTTGTAGGGAATGAACGTGGCTAGATCGCACCGTGCTAGACAAGAAGGGAAAATCGATGAGGAAAAATTAATATCACGAATAAAAAGAATTGCCAGGAAACTGTCAAAGCGACTTCAAAAATATTCACGACTAATAGAGAAGAGTGAAGCAATGACAAGATACCTGTTGGTTGATCCCTTCCTTAGAGAATTGGGCTGGAATTTAGAGAACCCGTGCGAGGTGTTAGTAGAGCCTGAGTTCTCATTAAAGGAGAAATATCGGCCTGACTACGCACTAGTGTATAAGGGTATGATAGTCGCCTATATAGAGACTAAGAATCTCTCCGAAATGCCAAATGAAGAAAAAGTATATTCTGTCTTAAAGGAAGGGAAGGAAAAGTATAGTGACATTGGAGTTAGTATTATTGTACTGACCATATGGTAGGGACTGGTATGTTTATGATCTGTTTAAGAAAGGTGTCCCGCTGCATAAGAGAAGGCAGGCCACTTGGAGCATCACTAACGAAGACACATTAAAGAACTCCATCATTATCGCAAATCCAGTTATATTACGTGATGATGTGTTTCAGCGCGTGAAAAACGTTATCATTGAGGAGCACGAGGGAGTTTCACTTGAAAATATCTCTGAGGAGTACAGATACATTAAGGACATATGTATAGAGGGCGTGGAAATTAAGAAAAAGGCAGTAATGGAGGAGAGATTTAAACTTACCAAAGAGGTGAAAGTTAAGGGTCCTTTAACCAGCAAAATCGCTGAAGAATTAGTGTTAAGGATTCTTGCAGAAGCACGAAAACCTCTTACGCGTAAAGAGATAGTGAAAAAAGCGAGTGAAATGATAGATTTTACAGAAAAGGATCTTCAACGGACAAAGAGTGGGCGTCCGAGATGGGAAACGTACATTAGGTGGGTCATAACAAGACTAGGGAAAAGGGAACTGGCTATACGTACGGAAAGAAATCAGTGGATCATTACAGAGAAAGGCAGAGAGTTTTTGAAGTTGTTTTCTAGTTAAACACGTAAGTGGTTCACACCGAGCTAGTAAATATGGCATAGTTTAGGTCATGGCTGTGGTAAAGTTCACGCTCTCATACATTGATCGTGAACTGATCCAAGCACATCCCAAGCCTCCGGAGCCGGAGGACCCGGGTTCAAATCCCGGCGGGCCCGCTACTTATATTCTAGTTCTAATAAAGATCTTTCTTAGCGTTCTTGCTGAACCATATTACGCTACGATCTATTATTGCATAGAT